>ERZ1645192.638-NODE-638-length-29260-cov-12.163020_pt1 | contig 29260 bp, 30 predicted proteins | sample MGYA00575354_ERZ1645192 | MGnify/ENA primary metagenome ERZ1645192 (study PRJEB40844, sample SAMN11349763) | freshwater sediment metagenome | isolation source: river sediment | host: Sediment | place: India: Faizupur Khadar , New Delhi | collected 2017-02-21 ... | reverse complement strand
CGCGCCAAAACTTCGTCAATCAGCCCGCCGCACTCGCCTATGATCTCGAAAAGGATGCGGTGACGCGCCATCAGTTCATAAACCGGATCGGCCGCGCCAGCATTGCTTGCATTCGCCATGTCATGCCCCCGCCTTTTGAAACTGGACCACTTCGCCGCCGCGCCGCATTTCGTCGCATCGGTCCGCCCACCAAGTCATCATGCGAACGCGTTCATCCCAAAAATCGGCACGCTGGTAAGCGCGGCGAACGGCGTTGTTCTCGACATGCGACAATTGCGCTTCGATAGCGTCTGAATTCCACAGTCCGCTTTCGTTCAAGATCGATGACGCAGACGAACGGAAGCCGTGGCCGCACATTTCGTCTTTGGGAATGCCCATGCGCCGCAAAGCCGCGTTGATAGTGTTTTCGGACATGCAGCGCGTCGGCGTCCGGACGCCGGGGAACAAAAACCGGCCATCGCCGGACATGGCGTGAAGCCTGCGCAGGATCGCCAACGATTGCGCCGCAAGCGGTATGCGGTGCATCCGCCCCATTTTCATCTTCGCTGCCGGAATGGTCCAAACGGCCGCATCGAAATCAATTTCTGACCATTCTGCCGAGCGCAATTCGCCCGGCCGCGCGAACGTCAGGGGTATCAAAGCGAGCGCGGCTTGCGTTTCCGGCATACCCTCATACCCAGACATTGCCCGCAACAGCGCGCCGAACGCCTTCGGCTCGACAGTCGCCGGGCGGTTCTTCACGACAGGCGCAGCCAGCGCGCCGCGAAGCGCTCCAGTCGGATCGCTTTCAGCCCGCCCGGTGGCGACGGCGAAGCGAAACACTTCGCCAATCAGCGCGCGAAGCCGATGCGCCGTTTCGACCTTGCCGCGCGCTTCGACCTTGCGCAGCACCATCAGGATTTCAGGGGCCGTGATTTCCTTGATCGGCCGCAGCCCCAAGGCGGGAAGCGCCAGCCCAAGCAACCATTCGAGCTTGCCAAGCGTCGTTTCGGCTTTCCCCTCGCGCCGCTTTTTGTTGAGAAGCTCGCCCGCGATGGCGTCGAAAGTATCAGCCGCCGCCTGTGCCTTGGCGATCTTGTCGAGCCGCTTTTTCGCGCTTGGGTCTACGCCGGCCTTGATCTGTGCTTTTGCCGCATCCCGAGCGGCCCGCGCATCCAAAAGTGAAACCGCAGGGTATCCGCCAATGGAAAGCAGCTTTTCCCTACCCGCAAACCGATAGGCCATGCGCCAAAGCTTCGAGCCAACCGGATTGACCAACAGGAACAATCCGCCGCCGTCAGACAGCTTGAATGCTTTCTCGCGCGGCTTGGCTGCGAGGATTTCGACGTTGGTAAGCGGCATTGCGGGTATGCCTTGTCAGGGTATCGGAAAACACCCCCGAAAATACCCGCAAAATACCCGGATGCAAGCGACCTACCCTGAACGCCCACGAACACTATTCAGGAACCAACCCCTTGTTTTTCAGGTGTTTTCGAACGATTTCGAACGTTGGCGAACAGTGATTTGGTGCCCCTAGCCGGAATCGAACCAGCACTCCTTGCGGAAACCGATTTTGAGTCGGTCGCGTCTACCAGTTCCGCCATAGGGGCGCTCAAAGGCTGCGACGCAGCCCCGAAGCGGCGCGGATCATAGCGGCGCGGCGGCGCGGGTCAACCGCCTTTGTTGCGCGCGCGCAAGCCGCTGGCGTCGGCGCGCGCAGGGTGCTATCGGCGTTCCGGGCGCCTGGCGCCGTCGTGACGAATCGCCGGGAAGCCCCTATGTTCAAGCGCCTCTACGATTGGACCCTGACGCTTGCGGAAAGCCCGCGCGCGACATGGGCTCTGGGCATCATCGCCTTCGCCGAGAGCTCGTTCTTCCCGATCCCGCCCGACGTCATCCTCGTGCCCATGACGCTGGCAAAGCCTAAAAAAGCGTGGTTTTACGCTGGCTTGTGCACCATTGCCTCCGTCGCCGGCGGCATTGTCGGCTACGCCATCGGCGCCCTGCTCTACGAGACTCTCGGCCAATGGCTGATCGGCTTGTACGGCTATGCCGAAAAGGTCGACGCCCTCAAATTGTTCTATGACAAATGGGGCTGGGCTTTCATTCTGGTGAAGGGGCTAACCCCCATCCCCTACAAGCTGGTGACCATCGTCTCCGGCCTGCTCGAATATAATTTCTTCCTGTTCGTGCTGCTGTCGCTCATCACCCGCGGCGCGCGTTTCTTCATCCTCGCCGCGCTGATCAACAATTTCGGCGGTCCGATCCGCGATCTGCTGGAACGCCATTTTGCCGCCTTCATGCTGATCCTATTGGCGATCATCGTCTTCGGCTTCTGGGCCGCGGCGAAAATCGTCTGATCCCTCGCGAGGCCGAACATGGAAGCCATTCGCCGCATCGTCGCGCAAGCCAGCGCAGCCCAGATCGCCGCGGCGATCCTGGCCATCGCGCTGGCGGCCATTCTCGGCGCCTGGACTTTCGAGGCCTTCGGCTATCTGCCCTGCGATCTCTGCCTGAAGCAGCGCATCCCCTATTACGCCGGCATTCCGCTCGCCGGTTTGACCCTGTGGCTGGCGCTGCGGCCGGGCGGCCATGCGGCGCTGCCGGCGGCCTTTCTCGGCCTTGCCGTCATCTTCTACGCCTCGATGGCCTTCGGCGTGTATCATTCCGGCGTCGAATGGGGCATGTGGCCGGGCCCGACCGGATGCACCGGCAATCTCGCCGCCGCCGCCTCGCCCGACGATTTCCTCAAGCAATTGCAGACGGCGCGCGTCGTGCGCTGCGACGAAGTGGCGATCCGCATCCTCGGCCTGTCGCTGGCCGGCTGGAACGCGGTCGTCTCCTGCTTCATCGGCGTCGCCGCGGCGGTTGGCGCGCGCCGGGTCTGACCGGCGGCCTGGACAGGCCCATTGGGCCGGTCCCTTGCGCGTGCTATATGTATAGCTCATCGAAGCCATACGTGAGGAGGCGGCATGACCCTCAGCATTCGCAATCCGGAGGCGGACGCTCTGGCGCGACGCCTCGCCGCCATGGAAGGTCGGGAGATAACCGAGGCTGTGATCCTCGCCCTGCGTGAGGCCATCGCGCGGCGCGTCGCCAGCGAGACGCCGCGTGAAACGGCTCAGCGTCTGCTTGCCAAACACGGCGTCAAGCCGAAGCCGGACGCCGCCAAGCCAGTCGACCCGCAGCTTTACCACGCGCTTGACGGCGACATCTGATGTTCGTCGACGCCTGCGCCATTGTCTCCATCCTGTCGGGCGAAGCTGACGCCGAAGCCTATGGGACAGCGCTGACGAATGCGGCCGAGGCCTTCACATCGCCACAGGCCGCTTGGGAGGCGGTGATCATTCTGGCGCGGCCGGAAAAATTCGCCATTCCATTCTCGACGAGCCTTGTGCTTGTCTCTGATTGGCTGGCGGAGCGCGATATCGCGCTTCGGCATCCCGCAGCGCCGCCGTTCGGGATCTTGCGGCTGGCGGTCGAGGCCGCCGAAATCCATGGCGTCGGCAAGAAGCATCTGTCGAGCCTGGATTGCTTCCATTACGCGCAGGCCAAGGCGGCGAAAGCCGCCATGTTGACCAGCGATCGCCTTTTGCGCGCCACGGACCTCAAGACCCTGCCTTGAGACGTGAGTCCGGCGCTCAGTCTTCCGCCGCCGCCATGCGGGCGCGGGCCGACAATTTCTCCGTCTCGCTCTTCAACTGGCCGCAGGCGGCGAAAATGTCGCGGCCGCGCGGCGTGCGCACCGGGCTGGCATAGCCGGCGTTGAAGACGATGTCGGAGAATTTCTCGATCGTCTCCCAGTCCGAACACTCGTATTTCGAGCCCGGCCACGGGTTGAACGGAATGAGGTTGATCTTGGCCGGCATCCCCTTGAGCAGCCGCACCAGTTCTCGCGCGTCGGCGGGCGAATCGTTGACGCCCTTCAGCATGACGTATTCGAAGGTGATGCGCCGCGCGTTGGACGCCCCGGGATAGTCGCGGCAGGCCTGCAACAGCTCCTTGATCGGATATTTCTTGTTGAGCGGCACCAGCGTGTTGCGCAGATCGTCGCGCACCGCATGCAGCGAGATCGCCAGCGCCGCGCCGCAGGCCTCGCCCAACGCCCCGATCTGCGGCACGACGCCGGAGGTCGAAACCGTGATGCGGCGCTTCGACAGGGACAGGCCGTCGCCGTCGGCCAGCACGTTCACTGCATCGCAGACCGCGTCGAAATTATACAGCGGCTCGCCCATGCCCATGAACACGACATTGGAGACGGCGCGCACGCCCTCGCCCGACGGGATCAGGCCATCGGTGGGCGGGGTCAGCCCGGGAAAATCGCCGAGCTGCTCGCGCGCCACGATCAGCTGCGACACGATCTCCTGCGTCGACAGGTTGCGCACGAGGCGCTGCGTGCCGGTGTGGCAGAAGGTGCAGGTGAGCGTGCAGCCGACCTGGCTCGAAATGCACAAAGTGCCGCGGTCGCTTTCGGGAATGTAGACGCATTCGATCTCGGCGCCGCGATCCTTGGCGTCGACGGGCGGCATCCGCATCAGCCATTTGCGCGTGCCGTCCGACGACACCTGCTCGGCCACGACTTGCGGACGCGCCAGAGTGTAATGCTCGGCCAGCCGGGCGCGGAGCGCCTTCGACACGTTGAGCATGACGTCGAACGAGCGCGCGCCCTGGAAATAGATCCAGTGCCAGAGCTGGCCGGTGCGCATGCGGATTTCGCGCTCCGGCACGCCGATGGCCAGCAACGCCTCGCCGATCCCGGCGCGCGTCAGGCCGACGAGCGAGGGCCGCTCGATCGAAAATGCCGGCGCAACGCCGGGGCCGCTCGTCGCGGCCGCACTTTGCATGGCCTCGGCCATTGGATGATCCTGTCTTGCGGAAAGCGCGCTCTTAGCACAAATCGCCCGCAAGAACCAAGCTTTGCAGCGCCTCCGCCCCGAGGAAGGGGCGGGGCGCGATGCGCGCGCTATTTCTGCAGCGTCTCGAGAAAGGCCCGGACATCAGCCGGAATGTCGACGGGGCGCTGCACGCCGCGCTCGATATAGACCTGCGTGAACTCGCCGGCGGCGGAGGCGCGCTCGGCCCCTTCGCCGAAAACGGCAAGGCGATAGCGCGCCGAGCTGCGGCCGAGATGGGCGACCGCCATGCCGATCTCGATCTTGCCGGGATAGGCCAGCGACGAGAAGAAATTGCAGCTCGTGCCGACGACGAAGCCGACGATCTTCGATTTCTCGACGTCGAGCAGGCCCGCTTCCATCAGCACCTGGTTCACGATCGTATCGAAGAATTGGTAGTAAACGACGTTGTTGACGTGCCCATACAGGTCATTGTCGTGCCAGCGCAGCGTGATCGTCTGGAACTTGGCGTAATCGTCGCGGTGCGGAGCGCGGGGATGGTGCGATTTGGTCATGCGCTTAAGCGTCTCTCGTTGGAATGATCGCGGCCGCCAACGTGCCGATGGGCGACGGATGCGTCAACCCTCGCGCGGCGCTTTCAGGGCGTCGGCCAGCCGCATCTGCGCCGAGCCCGGCTTCAACGGCTTCTGCTGGCTTTCATGCGGCGCCCAGCCCGACAGGAACATGATTTCAAACGTCGCGCGCACGCGGCCGTCGGCGTCGGCGAAGCGCTCGGCATAGATTTCCGCCGCGCGCATCAGCAGACGCCGCGACATCGGCTTGCGCCGGCGATGCGCGAGCGCATTGCTCGCCCCCATGGCGCGCAGGTCGGCGAACAGCCGGAACGGATTGCCGTAGCGCACGGTCACGACATCCGTGTCGGTCACCGGCAGGGCGAAGCCCGCCCGCTGCAACAGGCCGCCGAGATCGCGCACATCGGCGAAAGGCGCGACGTGCGGGCTGGCGCCGCCCTCGATTTCTTCTTCGGCCTCGGCGAAAGCCGCGCGCAATTCGCTCAGGCTCTGGCCGCCGATCATCGCGGCGAGGAACAGCCCGTCCGGCTTCAGCGCCCGGCGCGCCTGCACCAGAACGCCCGGCAGGTCGTTGGCGTGCTGCAGCGCGAGGCCCGAGACGATGAGGTCGAAAGCCTCGTTGGCGAATGGCAGCGCCTCCTCGTCCGCCACCAGCCCGGCAAAGAGGCCGGCGCCGAGAGCCTTGCGGGTCGGCGCGGCGCGCGTCAGGCTGCGGCCCTCGCGCGCCAGACTTTCAGCCAGTTGCGGACCCGGTGTGCCGAGATCGAGCACATTGGCAAAGTCGCGCTTGATGGTCGCGAGCCGCTCGATCATGTCCTCGACCGCCCGCGCCAGCAGAAAATCCGCCGCCTCGCCGGCAAGGGCGCGGTCGAGGCGGGCGCGCAGCAGGGCGCGGTCGAAAATCACATGGCTCATGCAGGCGAGCTTATCGCCCGGCCTCGCGCCGCGGTCAAAGCTGGATTAAGCTCAAGCTCATGCTGACGGCGCGCCCGGCCCTCCTCGCCTCGACGCTGCGCCATTGCGGCGCGGCGCTCGTCGATCTCGTCTTTCCGCCGGTCTGCCTCGCCTGCCGCCGCGCCGTCGAGACGCATGGCGCGCTCTGCCCGGCCTGCTGGGGGCGGATGCGCTTCATCGAGCGGCCGTTCTGCGAACGTCTCGGCCTTCCTTTCGCCCAGGATCTCGGCGCGGAAGGGCTGCTGTCGCCCGAGGCCATCGCCAATCCGCCGGTCTACGCCAGAGCGCGCGTCGCCGTCTGCTTCGAGGACGGGCCGGCGCGCAGCCTCGTCCATCGGCTGAAATATCACGACCGGATGGAGGTCGCCGGGCCGATGGGCCGCTGGATGGCGCGCGCCGGCGCGGAATTATTGACCGAGGCCGATTGCCTCGCGCCCGTGCCGCTGCACCGTTCGCGCCTGTTTACCCGGCGCTTCAATCAGGCGGCGGCGTTGGCGCAGGCCGTCTCGCGCCAATGCGGCGCGCCGGTGGAGGCCCTGGCGCTCGTCCGCAAAAAGCGCACCAGCCCGCAGGTCGGCCTGTCGAAAAGCCAGCGCGCCCTTAACCTGCAAGGCGCCTTCGCCGTGCCGGAAGACATGCGCCCCCGGATTGCCGGCAAGCGCGTCGTGCTCGTCGATGACGTGATCACGACCGGGGCGACGGCCAACGCCGCCGCCCGCGCCCTGCGCCGCGCCGGCGCGGCGGATGTCGACGTGCTCGCCTTCGCCCGCGTCGTCGCCGGCGGCTTGTGAGGCGAAAGGCGAGACGCCATATAGGGACAAAATTTCAAGGAGCGCGCATGCAGCCTGTCACCATCTACACCACGTCCTCGTGCCCCTATTGCCACGCCGCCAAGGCGCTGCTTCGCTCGAAGAACGTTGATTTCAATGAAATTTCGGTCGACGGCGATCGCGAAGGCCGCGCCCGCATGACCGAACGCGCCAACGGCCGCACCTCCGTGCCGCAGATCTTCATCGGCGAGGCGCATGTCGGCGGCTGCGACGACCTGCACGATCTCGAGCGCGCCGGAAAGCTCGACGCGCTGCTGGCGGGCTGACGGGAAATGATTCGCTACGCGCTGACCTGCCATGAGAACCACGCTTTCGAGAGCTGGTTCAAGGACAGCGCCGCCTTCGAGGATCAGGCGGCGGCGGGCCTCGTTGCCTGCCCCGCCTGCGGCTCGACGCAGGTGTCGCGCGCCCTGATGACGCCGGCCATCGGACGGCGCGACCGTTCCGAGCTGACGCCGGCCGAACCCGCCGCGCCGGATCAGGGCGCGCTGTTGCGCGCCGCCGTGCGCAAGCTGCGCGCCGCCATGCTGGAAGGGGCCGAGAATGTCGGTGAGCGCTTTGCCGAGGAGGCCCGCGCCATTCATGACGGCGACGCGCCGGCCCGTCTCATTCACGGCCAGACAAGCCATTCCGAAGCGGCGGAGCTGATCGCGGACGGCGTGCCGATCCTGCCGCTGCCGGACCTGCCGGACGACAAGAACTAGGGCGCGGACCTCAGCGCGACACGTAGGCCGGCGCTTCGGTCGGCTCGCCGATCGTCACCCAGACGTTCGGGGCCTCCTGCGACTGCCGCTTGACGAAGCGATAGCCGGTCTTGTCCCACGAGACGATCTTGTCGGTCATGTTGTCGAGGATGAACTCGCCGCGGTCGGTCTTGACGGTCAGGACCGCGTGGCCCTCGCCCTTCTTGTCCTTGACGACTGTGACGAGCAACGCCGAGGCCGGGAACCCCGCTTCGACCAGATGCTTGCGCTTCAGCAGCAGATAGTCCTCGCAATCGCCCCTGCCGTCGTCGGGATAGTCCCAATGGTCGGCGACGCCCCAATGCGCCATGTCGGACAAGGGCTCGATATTGCCGTTGACCCATTTGTTGACGGCGGCGATCGTCTTCAGCGTCTTGGCGGTCAGGCGAATGTCGCGGACAGTGTCATGGGCTTCGCATTCGCCGGCATTGCGGCGGCAGAAATCAACCCAGCCATAGGGAATGCTGGTCGCGCCGCCGGTCGGGGCGAAGGTGGCCGAAGGCAGGCTGCCGGCCGCGCCGGGCGTCGCCGCATAGGCGACGGCAGCCACCGAAACGGCCGCCCCCAGAAACATCCCGGTCCACGAAACGCGCATCACTCAACCCCGCCGATCCAACGCCCGCTACGTTAAGGCATTTTTAACGTTTGCGACAAGGTTGCGGCGAAATTGCCCTCCATTAGGGTTAACGCGTGGGATAACTCAATCGGGCCGTCGCTGCGCCGCCATCATGTAATTGACGTCCATGTCGCGCGACCGCCGCCAGCTATCGGCCAGAGGGTTGTAGACAAGGCCCGTCTCGTCGAAGACCTCGAGCCCGCCGTCCTCCAGCGCCGCGCGCAATTCCGCCGGCGTCACGAATTGCTTCCAGTCATGCGTGCCGGGCTCGACCCAGCGCAGGATATATTCCGCCCCGACAATGGCCAGCGCATAGGATTTCAGCGTCCGGTTGAGCGTCGCGGCGACAAGCAGCCCGCCCGGCCGCACCATCGAGGCGGCGACGGCGAGGAAGGCCGGAACGTCGACGACATGCTCGACGACCTCCATCGTCAGCACGACATCGAACAGCGGCGCGCCCTCGGCCAGCTCCTCGGCCGTGACGCAGCGATAGTCGATGGCAAGCCCGGCGACCTCGGCATGGCGGCCGGCGACGGCGATATTGCCGGGCGACGGGTCGATCGAGGTCATCGCCGCCCCCATCCGCGCCAGCGGCTCCGACAGCAGGCCGCCGCCGCAGCCGATGTCGAGAATCTTCAGGCCGGCGAGCGGCCGCGCCTTGCGCGAATCACGCTCCGCGCCGTCGGCTTTGGGAAAATGCGCGCAGATGAGGTCGCGCAGATAGGCCAGCCGCTCGGGGTTCAGCTTGTGCAGGCCGCGCATCGGCCCGTGCAGGTTCCACCATTCCTCGCCGAGCCGGTCGAACCGCGCCACATCCTGCGGATCGACGCTGGCGGACGCGCCAAACTCCGCCTGAGCCCTCTGCGACATGGTGAAACGCTCCTTTTTGCTGGCCGCGCGGCGTTGACAGGCCCGCCCGGCGCATTCATGTATACGCGCCCGCGACACGGCGCGCGAGCGGCGCTTCGACGTCCTTTGCCGCCGTCGGCGCGATTTTGCCAATTCCCTCATTCGGACCCGTCCATGGCCCGTCTTGTCATGAAGTTCGGCGGCACATCGGTCGCCAATATCGAGCGCATCCGCAACGTCGCGCGCCATGTGAAACGCGAGATCGACGCCGGCCACGACGTCGCGGTCGTCGTCTCCGCCATGTCCGGCAAGACCAACGAACTGGTCGCCTGGTGCAAGGAGGCCTCGCCGATTCACGACCAGCGCGAATATGACGCGGTCGTCGCCTCGGGCGAGCAGGTTACCTCCGGCCTGCTGGCGATCACCTTGCAGAGCATGGGCATTCCGGCCCGCTCCTGGCAGGGCTGGCAGATCCCGATCATGACCTCGGACGCGCATGGCTCGGCCCGCATCGAGGACATCGACGGCTCGGGCATCGTCGCCGGCTTCGAGAAGGAGCGTCAGGTCGCCGTCGTCGCCGGTTTCCAGGGCGTCCACAATGCCACCGGCCGCATCTCGACGCTCGGCCGCGGCGGCTCGGACACCAGCGCCGTGGCGCTGGCCGCCGCGATCAAGGCCGACCGCTGCGACATCTACACCGACGTCGACGGCGTCTACACCACCGACCCGCGCGTCGTGTCGAAGGCCCGCCGCCTCGACAAGGTGGCTTTCGAGGAAATGCTGGAAATGGCGTCGCTCGGCGCCAAGGTGCTGCAGGTGCGCTCGGTCGAAGTGGCCATGGTGCACAAGGTCAAGACCTTCGTGCGCTCCAGCTTTGACGATCCCGACGCGCCGTCGCCCGGCACGCTGATTTGCGACGAGGAGGATATTGTGGAACAGCAGGTTGTCACCGGCATCGCCTTCTCGAAGGACGAGGCGCAGATCACGTTGCGCCGCGTCGCCGACAAGCCCGGCGTCGCCGCGGCCATTTTCGTGCCGCTGGCCGAGGCCAACATCAACGTCGACATGATCATCCAGGTCGTCTCCGACGACACGACCTCGACCGACATCACCTTCACCGTTCCGGCCTCGGAATACGAGCGCGCCCGCGCCATTCTCGAGGGCGCGCGCGACGCCATCGGCTACAACACGATCCAGGGCGCGCAGGACGTGGTCAAGGTCTCGGCCATCGGCGTCGGCATGCGCAGCCATGCCGGGGTTGCGGCGCGCGCCTTCAAGGCCCTGGCCGAGAAGGGCGTCAATATCCGCGCCATCACCACCTCCGAAATCAAGTTCTCGGTGCTGATCGACGCGGCCTATACGGAACTGGCGGTGCGCACGCTGCACTCCCTTTATGGTCTCGACGCCGCCTGAGGCGGTTTTTAGCGCCGAATATTGCTGAAAATCGCGGCCGCGCTTGCGGTCCGGTCTTTGCGTTGGCTATAGGTCAATCAGATGAACGAGAGGCGGCGTCCCGGCCGCCCGGGCGATTTCGACAGACCTTTCGTCGCGGGCGAGGGCAGACGGCCACAAGGGCCAGGTGAGGACACGGCCATGCGAGGCGCTCTTGGCGGCCCCCGTCTGCTGCTGCGCCGGCTTCGCGAAGTCATGGCGGAGCCTGTCAGCGCACAGGTGCGCCTCGACAAGATCGTCATCCTGATCGCGCAGAACATGATCGCCGAGGTCTGCTCGGTCTATGTCCTGCGCGCCGACCAGCATCTCGAGCTTTACGCCACCGAAGGCCTCAAGCACGAAGCCGTCCACCTGACCATGATGCGCGCCGGCGAGGGCCTCGTCGGCCTCATCGCCGAGAGCGCCGAGCCGCTGGCGCTGTCCGACGCGCAGGCGCACCCGTCCTTCTCCTACAAGCCGGAGACGGGCGAAGAGATCTACCATTCCTTCCTCGGCGTGCCGATCCTGCGCGGCGGCAACACGCTCGGCGTTCTCGTCGTGCAGAACCGCGCCCGCCGCGCCTATTCCGAGGAAGAAGTCGAGGCGCTGCAGACCACGGCGATGCTGCTCGCCGAAATGATCGCGTCCGGCGAGCTGCAATCGCTTGTCGTGCCGGGCGCCGACATCGCGCTGCGCCGGCCGCTGGCGCTCAGGGGCGCACCCGTCGCCGACGGCGTCGGCCTCGGCCATGTCGTCCTGCACGAGCCGCGCGTCGTGGTGAAGCAGCTCGTCGCCGAGGATTCGCAATCGGAGCTGCGCCGTCTCGACGCCGGCATCCAGGCGATGCGCGACCAGATCGACGACCTGATCGAGCGCGGCGACCATATCGGCGCCGGCGAGCACCGCGAGGTGCTGGAAACCGTGCGCATGTTCGCCCACGACCGCGGCTGGCTGCGCCGGCTGCGCGAGGCGGTGATGACCGGCCTCACCGCCGAGGCCGCCGTCGAGCGCGTGCAGAACGACGCCCGCGCCAAGCTGCAGCGCCAGACCGACCCCTATCTGCGCGAGCGCCTGCACGATCTCGACGATCTCGCCAACCGGCTGCTGCACCAGTTGACCGGCCAGGGCTCCTACGCCGATCGCGAGGCCCTGCCCGAAAACGCCATTCTTGTCGCCCGCACCATGGGCCCGGCCGCGCTGCTCGAATACGAGCGCGCGCGCCTGCGCGGCCTCGTGCTGGAGGACGGCGGGCCGTCGAGCCATGTCGCGATCATCGCCCGCGCCCTCGGCATTCCCTGCGTCGGCGAAGTCGCAAACATCGCCGACCTGGTCGAACAGGGCGACGCCATCATCGTCGACGGCGGCTCGGGCGAGGTGCAGGTTCGCCCGCAGCCCGACGTCGAGGCGGCCTATGCCGAGAAGGCGCGCCTGCGCGCCCGCCGGCAGGAGCAATATCACCGGCTGCGCGACGCGCCGGCGACGACGCGCGACGGCGTCGAGATCGGCCTGCACATGAACGCCGGCCTGCTGATCGACATGCAGCACATGGGCGAGACCGGCGCGGCCTCGATCGGCCTGTTCCGCACCGAGCTGCAATTCATGCTGGCCTCGCGTTTTCCCCGCACCAGCGAGCAATATGCGCTCTACAAGGCGGTGCTCGACGCCAGCCCCGACAAGCCGGTCACCTTCCGCACCCTCGACATCGGCTCGGACAAGGTGCTGCCGTATATGGCCAAGCTGGAGGAGGAAAATCCTGCGCTCGGCTGGCGCGCCATCCGCATCGGCCTCGACCGGCCGGGGCTGCTGCGCCTGCAATTGCGCGCCCTGCTGCGCGCCGGCGCCGGCCGCGACCTGCGCATCATGTTCCCGATGGTGGCGACGGCCGCCGAGTTCGACGAAGCCAAGAAGATCGTCGAGCGCGAGGTGGCGCATCTGCGCCGCCATGGCTACGACCTGCCGACCCGGCTGGAACTCGGCGTTATGGTCGAGGTGCCCTCGCTGATCTGGCAGCTCGACGAGATCTGCGCCCGCGCCGACTTCCTCTCGGTCGGCTCGAACGACCTGATGCAATATCTCTATGCCGTCGACCGCGACAACAAGCGCGTCGCCGGCCGCTTCGACGTCCTGTCCGCGCCCGCCCTGCGGGTGCTGCGCAAGATCGCCGAAAAGGCGGCGGCGCACGGCACGTCGCTGACCCTGTGCGGCGAAATGGGCGGCAAGCCGCTGGAGGCGCTGGCGCTGCTGGCGATCGGCTTCCGCGGCCTGTCGATGTCGCCCTCGGGCATCGGCCCGGTCAAGGCGATGATCCTGGCGACGCCGCTGCGCGAGACCAGCGCCTTCGTCGCCCACCTGCTCGACAGCGACGGCGCCGCGCCATCGCTGCGGGCCGAATTGCGCGCCTTCGCCGAAGCGCGCGACATCCCGCTTTGAACATGCTGCCGCACGACAAGCTCGACCTCATCCTGCGCCGCCACGAGGAATTGTCCGCCCGCCTCGCGCAGGGCGCCGGCGGCGGCTCGATCGCCGCAATCTCGAAGGAATTGTCGGGCCTCGACAGCGTCGTCGCCGCCATTCGCGACTATCGCGCCGCCGAGGCGGAACTCGCCGGCCTGCGCTCGCTCCTCGACGATTCCGCCACCGACGCCGACATGCGCGAGATGGCCGCGGCCGAACTCGACGACACGCAGGCGCGCGTTGCGGACATGGAGCGCGCGCTGCGCCTCGCGCTGCTGCCGAAGGACGAGGCCGACGAAAAGAGCGCCATTCTCGAAGTGCGCGCCGGCACGGGCGGCGACGAGGCGGCGCTGTTCGCCGGCGACCTCTTCCGCATGTATCAGAAATACGCCGACCTGCACGGCTGGAAGACCGAGATCATCTCGGCCTCGGAAGGCACGGCCGGCGGCTTCAAGGAAATCGCCGCCGAGATCGTCGGGCGCGGCGTCTTCGCCAGGCTGAAATTCGAATCCGGCGTGCATCGCGTCCAGCGCGTGCCCGACACCGAGACGCAGGGGCGCATTCACACCTCCGCCGCCACCGTCGCGGTGCTGCCCGAGGCGGAAGACGTCGACATCGCCATCAACGAGGCCGATCTGAAGATCGACACGATGCGCGCGCAAGGCGCCGGCGGCCAGCACGTCAACAAGACGGAATCGGCGATCCGCATCACCCATATCCCGACCGGCACGATCGTTTTCGTGCAGGACGAGCGCTCGCAGCACAAGAACCGGGCGCGGGCGATGAACATGCTGCGCGCCCGCCTCTACGACGCCGAGCGCCAGAAGCTCGACGCCGAGCGCGCCGCCGACCGCCGCGCCCAGGTCGGCTCCGGCGACCGCTCCGAGCGCATCCGCACCTACAATTTTCCGCAGGGGCGCTGCACCGACCACCGCATCAACCTGACGCTCTACAAGCTCGACAAGGTGATGACGGGCGAAGCGCTCGACGAGATCGTCGACGCGCTGACCGCCGAACGTCAGGCGCAATTGATGGCGGCGGACGGCGCGTAAAGCCGGCGTCCGCCGCGCCTGTCACCGCGCCTGCGCGTGATATTCCCTGTTCGGGCGCATATCGACGGCCGAGGCCATGCGGTTCGACATGTTGTAGAACGAGGCGACCGCCGCAATGTCCCAGATGTCGCGGTCGGAAAAGCCGACGTCGCGCAGCATGTCGCGGTCGTCTTCCTCGATCTCGTGCGAATGATTGGTCATCAGCACGGCGAAATCGAGCATGGCGCGCTGGCGATCCGACAGGTCCGCCGTGCGGTAGTTCATGACCAATTGCTCGCCGAGGATCGGATCGCCCGAAAGCTGGCGCACCGCCGCGCCATGCGCCGTCAGGCAATAGAAGCACTTGTTCTCGGCCGACACGACGACCGCGATCATCTCGCGCTCGAGCTTGGACAGGCCCGAAGGAGCCAGCATCAGGTCGTTGTAGAAGGTGGAGAAGGCCGACAGCTTGGCGTTGTCGAAGGCGTAGGCGGCCAGCACGTTCGGCACGAAGCCGATCTTTTCGCGGCACTTGTCGAAATAGGCGGCGGTTTCGGGCGTGGGCCCCGCCAGCGGCAGATCCAGCGCCATGACGCCATCCATCGCGCCGTTTTCGGTCTTGTCGTTCATGTCGAGCGTCTCCCTGTTTATGCCGCCATGATGGCGGCAAGGAGAGCGCCCGGCAACCACGGACCGCGTCTGGAGGTCGCGGCCCGCGGCGCTGGCGGCGCGTCAGGCGCGCTTGAACTTCACGGCGAGGCCGGTGGCGGCGACGCGCTCGAGCTCGACGCCATGCAGGTCGCGGCCCTGCACGCCGTCGACCTGGTAATCGACGCCGACGATCGCGTCGGCCTCGAAATCCTCGGCCGTGCGGATCAGGCGGCGCAGCGCCTCCTCCTTCCAGTCGCCGGACTGCGGCGAGACGCCCGTGGCGTGCCAGCCGGTCGCGGCCTTGATCCGGCCGATCGGCGTATAGGCCTGCACGCCGTCAAGTTGATTGGAGAAGCTGATACGCATGACGTTTGATTCCCTTTCGCGATGGCGCGAGTCATAACGTCATCTCGTATCGGCCCGGTTAATGGCCGAATTTTCGAGGCATTCGGGCAGGATCGCGGCAAGATTCGCCGTGAATGTGGTGAATTTGGCCTTTCGCCACAGGCGTTAATTGCAATCAACCACGTCCGCCCCGGCGCAAACGCAAAACGGCCCCGCGAACGGGGCCGTTTCAGCGCATGAGCGTGCACAGCGCCTCAATGGCGGAAATGGCGGTGGCCGGTGAAGACCATGGCCAGACCCGCCTCGTCGGCCGCCGCGATGACTTCGGCGTCGCGCATCGAGCCGCCGGGCTGGATCACCGCCGTCGCGCCGGCTTCCGCCGCCGCCAGCAGGCCATCGGCGAAGGGGAAGAAGGCGTCGGAGGCGACGACCGCGCCCCTGGCCAGCGTCTCGGGCAGTCCAGCGGCCTTGGCCGCTTCGGCCGATTTCCACGCGGCGATGCGCGAGGAATCGACGCGGCTCATCTGGCCGGCGCCGACGCCGACCGTCGCGCCGCCCTTGGCGTAAACGATGGCGTTCGACTTGACGTGCTTGGCGACGCGGAAGGCGAATTTGAGGTCGGCGAGTTCCGCCGCGCTCGGCGCGCGCTTCGTCACCACCTTCAGGTCCATGTCGTCGACGACGGCGTTGTCGCGGCCCTGGAATAACAGGCCGCCGGCGACCGTGCGCACGGTCAGGCCGGACGCGCGCGGGTCGGGCAATCCGCCCGTCAACAACAGGCGCAGGTTCTTCTTGGCGGCGATGAGGGCGACGGCCTCCTCGTCCGCGTCCGGCGCGATGATCACTTCGGTGAAGATCTTGACGATCTCGCGCGCCGCAGCCGCGTCGAGCTTCTGGTTGAGCGCGACGATGCCGCCGAAGGCCGACACCGGATCGCAGCGCAGCGCCAGCTCATAGGCCTCGCGCAGGCTGGCGGCCTCGGCGACGCCGCACGGATTGGCGTGCTTGATGATGGCGACCGCCGCCGTGCGCGCCGGATCGAATTCCGACACGAGTTCGAAGGCCGCGTCGGTGTCGTTGACATTGTTGTAGGAGAGCTGCTTGCCCTGCAATTGCCGCGCCGTGGCCACGCCCTTGCGCGCATCGCCGGTGTGGTAGAAGCCCGCCGCCTGATGCGGGTTCTCGCCATAGCGCATCGCCTCGGCCAGCTTGCCGCCGACGGCGCGATATTCCGGCATGGCCTCGCCGATGGCGCCGGCGAACCAGTTGGAAATCGCCGCGTCATAGGCCGCCGTGCGCGCATAGGCCTTCTGGGCGAGGCGGCGGCGGGTCGCCAGCCGCGTGCCGCCGGAATTGGCCGCGAGCTCGTCGAGCACGATGCTGTAATCGGCGACGTCGACGACGACGGCGACGTCGTCATGGTTCTTCGAGGCGGCGCGGATCATCGCCGGTCCGCCGATGTCGATGTTCTCGATGCAATCCTCATAGGCGGCGCCCTTCGCCACCGTCGCCTCGAACGGATAGAGATTGACCACCAGCAGGTCGATCGGCGCGATATTGTGCGCCAGCATCGCCGCCTCGTGCTCGGGGTTCTCGCGAATGGCGAGCAGGCCGCCGTGCACCTTGGGATGCAGCGTCTTGACGCGGCCGTCCATCATCTCGGGAAAGCCGGTGAGGTCGGCGACGTCCTTCACCGGCAGGCCGGCGTCGGCGATGGCCTTGCAGGTGCCGCCCGTCGACACGAGTTCGACGCCGCGCTGGCTGAGCGCGCGGGCAAAGTCGATGAGTCCGGTCTTGTCGGAAACGGAAATGAGCGCGCGCGCGACGCGAACGATGTCTTTGGCCATGGCGGGTCTCGCTGAGGGCAGGAAAAAGCGGGCGTTGCGCGGGCGCTTAGCACGGATCGGCGCGCTGCTCTATCCGCCTTTTCGCGCCAATCGCCGCAAGGCGGCGAATATCCCGGACAAAATGCTCCGGAGCGTCAGAACTCGTCGGCGCCGGGCGCGGGCTCGGCCTCGGCCGTCTCGGGCGACAGGCGCGGCGGCGCGGCGCGCGCCAGCGTCCAGGCGACCTGCGGCGTTTCCGCCGCCCGCCCGTGCACGACCATCTGCCAACAGGCCTTCGGGCCCTCCGGCGTGGCGAAATAGATGCTTTCCTCGATCTCGACCGGCAGGCCGCCGGCCTCGAAGGTGAAGAGCGTGGCGTCGGGCAGGGTCAGCAACACGCCGGCGCCCTCCCAGATGCGCTCGACATTGACGGCGGGATGGATGTGGAAACGCAGGGCGTAAGGCGCATCTTCCGCGGCGCGGCCGCGCCGCGCCGCCGACAGCAGCCGGTCCTCGCCCTCCAGACGCCCGCCGTCGTCGCTCAGGCGCAGCATGCGCTCATGCGCGAGCCCGAAAGCCGGCGCATAGCCGTCGTGCATGGCGGCGATCACTACGCCGTCCTGATCTTCGCGCCGCGTCACGCTGACCGTCTCCGGTCCCGCCAGGATCTGCCCCTCCAGCATTTGCTTGAGCGGCGTATGCGCGGCGAAGCGGCAGGAAGACGTGTCGGCGACGACGAGCGTCGAATGCGCGGCCGTCGCCCGCGCCGCGTCGCGCGCCGCTTCGCGATTGGCGTCGGGCGCGCCGCAATTGACGATGACGCGCTGGCGGCGGAAGCAAAATTCGAACGACAGGCAGCCCGCATGCGCGTGCTGTGAAAAGGCCGGCGGCGGCGGCTTGCCGCAATCCATCACCAGCGCCGCCTCGCCGGCCTCGATGCGCTGGTAGCCTGAATGCGGCGCATTGGTCATGGCGCGGCCGCGCGGATCGTCATAGGCGAGCAAAGTGGCGATGACCTCGGGCGCGGTGACGCCCATGCCGTTGAACAGCGCCAGCGCGCCGTCGTCGAAACGACACATGCGCAGCATCGGCCCGATGCGGTCGATCGCCTCGATCAGCGCTTGCGGCGCGGCGACGCTGCGCGCCACATAGGCCTGGCGCAGCGGCAGAAGATCGATCAGCAGATCGACGAGCGCCTGCGGATTGCGGCTGAGATGGCCGCCGTCGGGCAGGATCTGCCGCGTCAATTCCTCGGCGAGCGCCTTGGTGGCGCGGCGCTGCTCTTTCGGCGTCGTCTGCACGCACAGGGCGTATTGCGACAGCGCGATGGCGGCAATGAGCCGCGCGCCGCCGTCTTGCCCATCGGCCAGGGCGCGCTGCAAATGGGCGCGGGCGCGCGCCAGGCCGCGCATGAAGCGGCGGTAGAACAATTGATCCGCGCCTTCGAGCAGCAGCGGCGATTGCGACAGCCATGACAGCACGCGCCGCGCCGTGACTCGCGTTTCCCATGCCGGCGTAGGCGTAGGCTTGCCGCGCAGCGTCAGAAATTCATCGACCAGCGCCTGGGCGTTCGCCCGCGCCAGCTTGGTCTCGGCCGCCTGCAGGTGCCTGAGCCAGGAGAATCCGGCCAGCGCCCGCTCCCAGTTCGGCGCCGCTTCGATCTCGAAGGGCGAGCGCCCGTGCGCGTTGACGATCTTGCCGCCGAAGGCGAAATAGCCGGCATAGATGTCGTCGGCGATGGTCGGGTCCGTGGTGCGGATGTCCTTGGGCACGATGACCAGCCGCTCGGGACTGCCCCGACGCAGCGCCGCAAGCTCGCGGAACGGCGCGGCCACGACCTGCCGGACGCGCGACGCTCCGTGCGCAGCAATATGCCGCGCCAGACGCAAGCGTTGTGTGAGGGTCGCGCTGACCAGAAAAAGGCTCCCCGACAAGATCAAGCTCAGACGTCGCAGCAGGACGACGCCTGCGGCCACAACAGGCCGCAAGCTTTAACATCTTTGGAAAAAATGAGAATTTAATTAACCTTGACGAAAGAGGCGCGCCGCAAAAAATCCGTCGACGCCCGACAGGCGCGGATCTTCATTCTTCAGATGCGAGGGCAGCGCCCGCAGGTCGCCATCCTTGCTGATCAACTCGGTCAGGCCGCCCACCTCCTCCGGCAGGATCGGCGCGCGCGACAGATCGGGGTTGCGGCGCAGCAGCGCGGCGATCTGCTGCTCGCCTTCTTCCGGCTCCAGCGAGCAGACGCAATAGACGAGGCGTCCGCCCGGCCGGGTCAATTCCGCGGCGCGGTCGAGCAATTGCGCCTGCGTCGCGGCGAGCGTGGCGATGTCGCCCGGCTTCTTGGTCCAGGCCACGTCGGGATGGCGGCGGATGGTGCCCGTCGCCGAACAGGGCGCGTCGATGAGCACGGCGTCGAACGGCCCGCCCTGATAGCTCTTGGCGTCGGCGACGACGATCTCGGCCTCGAGCTCGAGGCGCTTGAGATTGGCGGCGAGCCGCTTCAGGCGCTGGGCCGAGCGGTCGATGGCCGTCACCTGCGCGCCGGCGGCGGCGAGCTGCGCCGTCTTGCCGCCCGGCGCGGCGCAGATGTCGGCGACCTTTTCGCCTGCCGCGACATGCAGCAGCCGCGCCGGCAAGGCGGCGGCGGCGTCCTGCACCCACCATTGCCCGTCGGCATAGCCTTCGAGCTCGACGATCGGCGCGCGCGTGACGAGACGCACCGAGCCCGTCGGCAGCACGACGCCGCCCAGTTTTTCAGCCCAGCCCTGCGGATCGCTCTTCACCGTAAGGTCGAGCGTCGGCTCGCTGACATGGACGCGGGCGATGGCGCGGGCGCCCTCCTCGCCATAGGTCTTGCGCCAGCGCGCCGCGAGCCAGGCCGGCGCATCGAGGTCGAGCGGATCGCCCGCCGTCAGCTCGTCGCGCCGGCGCGACAGGTTGCGCAGAACGCCGTTGACCAGCGAGGCGTAAGCGGCCGTCTTCGATTCGAGACGCGTCGCGCGCACGGCGAGGTCGACAGCGGCGTGGTCGGGAATGTCGAGATAGAGGATCTGCGCGGCGGCGACGACGAGGATCCATTCGAGCTGGCCGGAATTGCGCGGAACGCCCTTCTCCAGCAGCTTGGCCAGCGCATGGCGGATCGTGCCGAGCCTGCGCAGCGACACGGTGACGATGGAACGCGCCAGCGCGACGTCGCGCGGCTCCAGACCGAGCAGCTTGGAATGCAGCGAGGCTCCCGAGAACTTGTCGTCGAGCGCATGGCTGGAGGCGATGATGTCCGCGACGACGGCCGCCGCCGCAACGCGCGCCGCCAGGCCCGGATGCGATTCCGCCGCGATGCGCTCGGCATCGGCCTTCGCGCCGCCGCCGAAGCGCGAACGGGTGGGAGAGGCCGGCCTCACGCGCCGGCCTCGCAGGCGTGAGCGCGGATCATGTCAAACGGCATCGGTAATTCCAGTCCTGTTGCTAGCGGGCCTCAGCCCCACGGGCCGCGGCCGGCGTCGCCGCGTCCCCATTTGTTCGTGGCGATGCCCTGCCCGCCGAGGAACGAGCCGTCGCCGCCGCCCTGCGCCGGCGTCTCGTCGCGGAACGGCCGCCAGCCGCCCTGCTGCGGCGTCGGCTGCGGCGCGGCGGAGGCAATGCCCATGGCCTGCGCCTGCTGCACGAGGGCGGCGACGCGGTTCTCGGTGTTGGGATGGGTCGAGAACAGATTGTCCATGCCGAAGCCCGACAGGGGATTGACGATGAACATATGCGCCATGGCGGGCTTGGCCTCGGCCGCTTCGTTCGGAATCTCGGCCGCGCCCTGCGAAATCTTTTCGAGCGCGCTGGCGAGCCACAGCGGATTGCCGGCGATCTGGCCGCCCATCTCGTCGGCGACATATTCGCGCGAGCGGCTGACCGCCATCTGCACGATCGAAGCGGCGATGGGGGCGAGGATCGACATGGCGAGCGTGCCGATCATGCCGAGGCCGCCGTTCTCGCGACGCTGGCCGCCGCCGAAGAACATGCCGAACTGGGCGATCGACGAAATCGCGCCGGCGAGCGTCGCCGTGATCGTCATCGTCAGCGTGTCGCGGTTCTTGATATGGGCGAGCTCATGCGCCAGCACGCCGGCGATTTCCTCGCGCGTCAGCATCTGCATCAGGCCGGTGTTGACGGCGACGGCCGCATGCTGCGGGTCGCGGCCCGTGGCGAAGGCGTTCGGCTGGTCGGAATGAATGACGTAGACGCGCGGCATCGGCAATTGCGCCCGCTGCGCCAGTTCGGCGACGAGCTGCACGAGTTCGGGCGCCGAACGCGCGTCGACCTCCTGCGCGTCATTGGCCGACAGCGCCATCTTGTCGGAATTCCAATAGGCGAAGAGGTTTGTGCCGATGGCGACGACCAGCGCAAGCATCATGCCGGCCGTGCCGCCAAGCGCCAGGCCGACGACCATGAAGAGCGCTGTCATGGCCGCCAGCAGAACGGCGGTGCGCATCATGTTCATGTCGAATGTCTCCGGTCCCAACGTGTCAAATCGCGCCGGCGCAGCGCCGGCGTCTGGCATTGTCTCACAGGGCCAGTCCTGCGGCCAACGAGCTTCTCCCCGTCGGCTGCGTTCTATATAAGACGCATCGGCGGCTTATGAACGGCAAGAGCGGCGAGATTTTGAACATGGACGACCCGCAGGACATGCACAAGGACGCGCGCGCGGCGGAAAATCCCGAGCCGCCGCGCAAGGCGCTCACGCCCGCGGCGCAACGCGCTCTGGCGGAAGCCGCCGAACGCCGCCGCCTGGCCGAGGCGAACGCCGTCGAACGCCCCAAGGAAATCAACGGCCGCGACGGGCCGGAGCCGGTGCGTTACGGCGATTGGGAAAACAAGGGCATCGCCTGCGACTTCTAGTTGTAGGATCATATTTCTATTTTCAGCACAATCGTGCTAGAAACGGAATATGTTCCTCGACTCGACTCTTTCCCTGCCCGGCGCCCGCATGCTCCTGTTGAGCGCGGCGATGCTGGGCGTCCTGGCTGGCGGCGTCGGCCGCGACAACGCCCGCGCGCCCGAAGCGCCGGGACTTGCGGCGCAGGAAGAAACGGGCCGGACGCGGCTGCAAGGGCCGTTCGAGGCGCAGGTCCTGCGCATCGTCGACGGCGATACGTTCGAGGCGCGCATCCGCGTCTGGTTCGGCCAGGACATCACCACCCTGGTGCGCCTGCGCGGGCTCGATGCGCCGGAACTGGCGTCGCGCTGCCCGGAGGAGGGGCGCCGCGCCGAGGCCGCGCGCGATCATCTGACCCTGCTTCTGACCAGCGGCGCGCTGCGCCTGCGCGATGTGTCGCGCGACAAATACGGCGGCCGCGTCGTCGCGACCGCCATCGTCGCCGACGACGCCGCCGGCGCGGACGATGTCGCGACCCTTATGCTCGCGTCAGGCCACGCCCGCCGCTACGACGGCGGCCGGCGCGCGTCCTGGTGCGGCGGGCTGCGCAGCGCGGCTCAGAGGGAACCGAGCTTTCCGAGCTTTTCGGCGACGAGATAATAGAAGGTGACGCGCCCCTTGGTGCGGTCGTCCTTCATCGCCTCGCAGACGGCCTTGATCGCCGCATCGGCGTCCGCATCGCTGGCGACGCCGAGCTTCTTCTTGCACCAGCTCTCGCGCACGCGGGCGAGTTCGTCGGGATCGGAACAGGAAACGAGCGAGGAATCCCGGTTGCGCAGCGCAATGCCGAGATGTTTGACGATGGCGTTGACCTTCGCCTCGTCGGCGGCGGCGGCGTATTTGCGCACGTCAGCGATGTAATCGGTCATGGAGATGATCCTCTGCGACCGTCGCCCCCCGACGCGGGAGGCGGCGGACGCGTGGATTATTCACCCGTCCGCAGCGATTCGCAAAGCCCGCCGTTACGGAACCGCCATCACCGGCGTGCCGACGCTGACGCGGTCGTAGAGATCGACGACATCCTCATTGAACATGCGGATGCAGCCGAAGGACGCCGCCGTGCCGATCGAGCGGCGCATCGCCTGAGTCGTGCCGTGGATGGCGATCTCCGAGCGATCGAGGGTCAGCGCCCGCTCGCCCATCGGATTGCGCGGCGATCCGCCGGGGATCAGGTCCGGCAGTTTCGGATTGTGGCGCTTGACCTCGCGCGGCGGGGCCCAGTCGGGGCGCACATGCTTGCCGTCGATATGCGCCAGCCCGCGCCAGGCGCGGCCGCCGGCGCCGATGGCGACCGGATAGCGGATGGCGCGGCCTTCGCCGAGCATGAGATAGAGCCGGCGCTCGCTGTGCTTGATGATGATCATGCCGGCAGGATAATCGCGCGCCACCGCAACGGTTTCGCGCGCCTGCGCCGTTGCGCCGGGTCCGCCGGCAAGGCCGAGGCCCATCGCGACAGCCCATGCGACGCCCGGCAGGCGCGTTGCGATTTTCCGTGTGTCCTTCATGACCGCCCTTTCGTCCCATCCTGCGGAAATAAAAATCCGCCGAAGGCGCTGGCCTTCGACGGATCGCATTTTAGCTCAACTCTCGCTGCCGTCGCACGCAACATCCGCGTGAGGTTAAGGCTTTGCGTCCAGGCATGAGCGCCCGCGCGCTGCAGGCGCGGGCGCGGACGGCCTTAGCCGCGGTTCGAGATCAGGTCGTCGACGACGGTCGGATCGGCCAGCGTCGAGGTGTCGCCGAGCGAGCCGAAATCGTTTTCGGCAATCTTGCGCAGGATGCGGCGCATGATCTTGCCCGAACGGGTCTTCGGCAGGCCGGGCGAGAACTGGATGACGTCGGGCGTGGCGATCGGGCCGATCTCCTTGCGCACCCACGCGACCAGCTCCTTGCGCAGCTCTTCGGTCGGCTCGACGCCGGTCATCAGGGTGACATAGGCGTAGATGCCCTGGCCCTTGATGTCGTGCGGGTAGCCGACGACGGCGGCTTCCGACACCTTGTCGTGCGCCACCAGCGCGCTCTCGACTTCCGCCGTGCCCATGCGGTGGCCGGAGACGTTGATGACGTCGTCGACGCGGCCGGTGATCCAGTAGAAGCCGTCCTCGTCGCGGCGGCAGCCGTCGCCGGTGAAATACTTGCCCGGATAGGTCGAGAAATAGGTCTGCACGAAGCGCTCGTGGTCGCCATAGACCGTGCGCATCTGGCCCGGCCAGGAATCGGCCAGCACCAGATTGCCTTCGGTCGCGCCTTCAAGCACGCCGCCGTTGGCGTCGACGACCTGCGGCTGCACGCCGAAGAACGGACGGGTGGCCGAGCCGGGCTTCAGCTTGGTCGCGCCCGGCAGCGGGGTGATGAGAATGCCGCCGGTTTCGGTCTGCCACCAGGTGTCGACGATCGGGCAGCGGCTGTCGCCGACGACGCGATAGTACCATTCCCAGGCTTCCGGGTTGATCGGTTCGCCGACCGAGCCGAGCAGGCGCAACGTTGAGCGGCTGGTCCTCTTCACCGGCTCCTCGCCGGCGCCCATCAGCGAGCGGATGGCCGTCGGTGCGGTGTAGAAGATGTTGACCTTGTGCTTGTCGACGACGTCCCAGAAGCGCGAGATGGTCGGGTAGTTCGGGATGCCCTCGAACATCAGCGTGGTCGCGCCGTTGGCGAGCGGGCCGTAGACAATGTAGCTGTGGCCGGTCACCCAGCCCACGTCCGCCGTGCACCAGTAGATGTCGCCATCGTGGTAGTCGAAGACGTATTGATGCGTCATCGAGGCGTAGACGAGATAGCCGCCGGTGGTGTGGACGACGCCCTTCGGCGCGCCGGTCGAGCCGGAGGTGTAGAGGATGAACAGCGGATCTTCCGCATTCATCTCGGTCGGCGCGCAATCGGCCGAAACCTTGGCCATTTCGTCATGCAGCCAGACGTCGCGGCCGGCTTCCCAGGCGACATTGCCGCCGGTGCGCTTGACGACGATCTGCGTCTTGACGATGTCGCCGGTCTTCTTGATCGCCTCGTCGGAATTGACCTTCAGCGGCACCTTGCGGCCGCCGCGCAGGCCTTCGTCGGCGGTGATGACGACCTTCGACTTGCAGCCCTCGATGCGGCCGGCGAGCGAATCGGGCGAGAAGCCGCCGAAGACGATCGAATGCACGGCGCCGACGCGGGCGCAGGCCAGCATCGCATAGGCCGCTTCCGGGATCATCGGCATGTAGATGGTGACCGTGTCGCCCTTCTGCACGCCATGCGCCTTGAGCACGTTGGCGAAGCGCGAAACCTGCTCGTGCAGTTCCTTGTAGGTGATGTGCTTCGACTCGTCCGGGCTGTCGCCTTCCCAGATGATCGCGGTCTGGTCGCCGCGCGTGGCGAGATGACGGTCGATGCAGTTCATCGACACGTTCGTCGTGCCGTCCTCGTACCACTTGATCGAGACGTTATGCGGATCGTAGCTGACGTTCTTGACCTTGGTGTAGGGCTTGATCCAGTCGATGCGCTTGCCCTGCTCGCGCCAGAACCCTTCCGGATCCTTGACGGAGATCTCGTACATTTCCTTGTATTTGGCGTCGTTGACAAAGGCGCGCTGGGCCCAGTCGGCGCTGACAGGATAGACTTTCTCGGACATGCGTTCCTCCCGGTGGACGTGCACGGCCGCGCGAAGCGAGCGCGCGGCCGACGAACCTTGAACAGGTGGCGCATTATGCGTCAGCCGCCGCGCGGCGAACAAGCAGGGTGCGCGTCACACTTTGGTCGCGCGACGTTAGGACAGTGCCCTCGAAAAGGCAGAAAACCCCTCAGGGGCATTCCTTCTGCAGACGGTCGAGCGCATCGCTCAGGCCGCTGAGGGAATAGGTGTCGGTGGTGACGTTGCCCTTGGCCGAGGCCGCCTTGACCGTCAGCTTCGCGCCTTTGCGCAGGGCGCCGAGGAAGCGCTCCTGCTCGGCCAGATTCTTCAGCCAGGCGTTGGCGCCCTGCGGCGCCAAGTCGAAGGTGACGCCGCCGATTTCGGCCTTCGTCTCCGCCCCGGCCTTCATGGCGAATCCCATGATGATCGAGATTTCGTTGCGCACGTTCTCGGCCGGGCGGGTCGAGATGAAGACATAGGCGGGATCGCGTTTCAGCGCCGCGGGCGCGCGCGCGCTCGGCTTGGCGAGGACGTAGCAGGTCTTGCTCCTGCCGCTGTGCGCCGTGAACACGCCCCAGTCGCCCGACGTCGTCACCGGCACCGGCTTGCCGCCGCCCTTGGAATCGGTCTTGGCCTCGCTCTTGCCCTTGGCGTCCTTGCCTTTGGCGTCCTTGCCCTTGTCCTTGGCCGCATCCTTGGCGGCGGGCTTCTTTGGGTCGGCCTTGCCGCCGTCCGTCCTGGCTTTTGGTTTCGCGTCCTGGGCGAAAGCGGGAGCGGCGGCGACGGCGAGCGCGCCGGCCACGGCGAGGGACAGCGCCGCGGCGCCGAAACGAATCGTGCGAATCATGCTGAATAATACCCCGATGCCGCCGCTTGCGAGAGAGCCCCGGCCCGAGCTCTCGAAAAGCGCGATGTAATCGCGCGATCCGGGCAAAATTCGGACAGGATTCGTCGCGCTGCGCGTAAAGTCTGCGCGCGATTGTCTCTTGTCAAACGAGGGCCTTTCGAACGACTGTTCGCCTCGCGGAACTTTCCGTCCCGCGCGCGCCCCGAGCCCGGCTTGGCGGGCGCGCGGCAACACGAGCGGCGGGCCAACAGCCGCATGAACGCGAGGAACTGATGAAAGCTGTCTTGTGCAAGGGCTTCGGCCCGCCTGAATCCCTCGTGATCGAGGACCTGCCCGATCCGACGCCGGGCCCCGGCGAGGCCGTGGTCGACATCACCTATGTCGGCCTCAACTTCTTCGACACGCTCATCATCCAGAACAAGTATCAGCTCAAGCCGGCGCTGCCGTTCTCGCCGGCCTCGGAATTTTCCGGCCGCGTCTCGGCTGTCGGCGAGGGCTTTTCCGGCTTCAAGGTCGGCGATCGCGTCTGCGGTTCGCTCGGCTTCGGCGCGGCGCGCTCCAAGGTCGTCGTCAAGGCCAACCAGATCTACGCCATTCCCGAAGGCCTGTCGGACGAGAAGGCCGCCGGCCTCATCATCACCTACGGCACCTCGCATCACGCGCTGAAGCAGCGCGCCCAGCTGAAGCCGGGCGAGACGCTCGCCGTGCTCGGCGCTTCGGGCGGCGTCGGCATCGCCGCGGTCGAACTCGGCGCGCTGATGGGCGCGCGCGTCATCGCCTGCGCCTCCTCGCCCGACAAGATCGACTTCGCCAGGCGTCACGGCGCGGTCGAGGGCGTCGATTATTCCAAGTCAGACCTCAAGGACGAGCTCAAGCGCCTGACCGGCGGCAAGGGCGTCGACGTGATCTATGACCCGGTCGGCGGCGATTACGCCGAGGCCGCTTTGCGCGCCATCGCCTGGGAAGGCCGCTTCCTCGTCATCGGCTTCGCCGCCGGCGCGATTCCGAAGATCCCGCTCAACCTGGCGCTGCTCAAGGGCTGCGACATTCGCGGCGTCTATTGGGGGGCCTTCACCCAGGCCGACCCGGAAGCCCACCGCGAGAACATGGCCGAACTGCTCGCATGGGCGCGCGACGGCAAGCTCAAGGCGCATATCCACGCCATCCTGCCGCTGGAGCAGACGACCGAGGCGCTCAACATGCTTGTGCGCCGCGAAGCGCAGGGCAAGGTGTTGCTCAAGATCTGACGGCGACCGGCCGGCCGGGGCGTCGCCGCCCCGGCCGCGCAGCATTGACGTTCTTTTGTCCGTCAGAAAGACATCATAGATTGCAGGCTCGCATCGAGGAGATGATGATGCAGAAAACCTTTTCCCGCCTCCGCTCCGTCATCGCCGCCGTCGCCCTCGGCCTGACGGTTTCCGCCTGCGGCTACAACAACATCCCGACGCTGGAGGAGCAGGCCAAGGCCAGATGGTCCGACGTGCAGAACCAGTATCAGCGCCGCGCCGACCTCATCCCCAATCTCGTCGCCACCGTGCAGGGCTACGCCAAGCAGGAAAAGGACGTGCTGACCGCCGTGATCGAGGCCCGCTCCAAGGCGACCTCGGTCCGGATCGACGCCTCGCAGCTGACCGATCCCGAAAAGATCAAGCAGTTCCAGGACGCGCAGAACCAATTGTCCGGCGCGCTTGGCCGCCTCATCGCCGTCAGCGAGAATTATCCCGACCTCACGTCGAACCAGAACTTCCTCGCCCTGCAATCGCAGCTCGAAGGCACGGAAAACCGCATCACGGTGGCGCGGCGCGACTACATCGAATCGGTGCGCGTCTACAACACCGAGATGAAGACCTTCCCCGGCCTGCTCTGGGCGATGACCTTCTTCCGCGGCAACAAGCCGATGGCGGAATTCACCGCGACCGAAGGCGCGGCCAAGCCGCCGACCGTCAAGTTCTGACGCGGGCGCAGCCATGCGCGCGATGAGCGCAACCGAGACAATGCACCGGCGCGGGCAGGCCCTGCTTGCGTCGCTGTTGCTTGTCTGGCTGGCGCTCGTCCTCGCCCCTGTCCACGGCTGGACGGCGGCGACCTATCCCGCGCTTTCCGGCCGCATCGTCGACGCCGCCAACATCATCCCGGTCGCCACCCGCCTCGACATCGAGGCCAAGCTCGTCGGTCTTGAAGACAAGTCCGGCATCCAGCTCGTCGTCGCCACGGTGACGTCGCTCGACGGCGGCGACATCGAGACCTACGCCAATGGCCTGTTCCGCTTCTGGAAGCTCGGCGAGGCGAAGAACAACAACGGCGTGCTGCTGATCGTCGCGCCCAAGGAGCGCAAGGTCCGCATCGAGGTCGGCTACGGCCTCGAGGGCACGCTCACCGACGCGCTGTCGAAGGTCATCATCACCAACGCCATCGCGCCGCGCTTCAAGGCCGGCGATTTCGGCGGCGGCGTCGCGCGCGGCGTCGACGACATCATCACCGTGCTGACGACCGACGCGTCGGAATGGGAAAAACGCCCGAAAGTGCGCGAGGACGAGCCCGACCTGTTCGAGCAATTGCTGCCCTTCATCATTTTCGCGCTGTTCGTTTTCGTCTTCGTCTCCTTCATCATGAACGCGCGCAACGGTCCCGGCGGCGGCCTGCGCGGCGGCGGCGGCCGCGGCGGCCGCGCAGGCCCGGTCATCTTCGGCCCCTCGTCGGGCGGCTGGAGCGGCGGCGGCTCGTGGGGCGGCGATT
>ERZ1645192.637-NODE-637-length-29285-cov-6.751351_pt1 | contig 29285 bp, 27 predicted proteins | sample MGYA00575354_ERZ1645192 | MGnify/ENA primary metagenome ERZ1645192 (study PRJEB40844, sample SAMN11349763) | freshwater sediment metagenome | isolation source: river sediment | host: Sediment | place: India: Faizupur Khadar , New Delhi | collected 2017-02-21 ... | reverse complement strand
AGTACTGTTGGGTGTCCAGATCCTTTTCAACCTCCAGAATGTCTTTCGTCTGCTCCCAAAGAGCGAGGCTCTTCGGAAGAACGGTGTGGAGGCCATACGGAAGGAGCCTGTAATCTTCACTTTCAACCGCCATAATGAGGTCATCCTTCGGTATGTTGCCAAGAGGCGTCAAAAGGTTGAACCGGCGATCCTTTCCTTCTTTCTGGAGAATATGGCTCTTGATGAGAACCTTGATATTATGAAAGTCATAGGGTACTCTGCACACTTCAACAAGCCGTTTTTCCGGAACAAATTTCTCGATCTCGGAATAAACGTAAAGCAACTCGGCTTCAATTGCCTGATCAAAGTCCCGGTTCGATTTCATGTCGACAATCCACGACGAATAAACAGTCTCGCCGAGAACCTTGAGTGCGGATTCAAGATCTTCCGAATCAAGAATCCGCTGATATGCGCTCTCGTCCAGAAGGCGATTTCCCATTGCCCTCAAGCGGGCTACTGTATATCCATAACGCTCCGCCGGAGCCATCAATCCACCTCCACACTCTAGGCCGAAAAGAGCCGGGACACCACATTTGCTTCGATATCGTCATGAATCCAGCGAAGCAGCATATCCCAGGAACAATTCGTATCCACGTCTCCCTGTCTCAGGATAAATCCCCCGGAGATGGCGATTCTGTTTTTTCCTAACGTCAGTTCGCATTTATTCTCTTGGTTATACGTCGACAACCATTGTTCGGTGATGAATTTTTCATTGCTTCCGATAATGACTTCACCTTTCCCGGAACCTGCAGCCTTACGCAGAAGACCTTTCACAAAATCCAGATACTTGCCTTGCGGAAGAGTCTGCAATGTTTTGAGAGCCTGCACAAAAGCTTCATCTATAAGCTCCTGTTTTACGCCAAGCTCGATTTTCTGGACATCAAGATGCCCGACAATCTCGCGGCGCCGCAGTATTTCCGGCTCTTCTCTTTTGAGACGCTCAGCGTATTGCGACTCTATTTTTGCAATTTCATCGCTTGTTTTCTTTTGTATCGCAACTATTTCTTCTCTCGCCGCATCGATGATGCGCTGCGACTCGGATTTTGCCTCAGATTCAATTTTGGCCTTTATTTCAGCCAATGACATCGCCCATCACCTCAAAAGGTCTTCTAGAGCTTTATGGAATTCAAAAGGATGATGCTCGTAAGGAGCGCAAGCACCGCGTATGTTTCCACCATTGCAGGAAGAATAACGGCCTTTCCCGTCTCTTCAGGTCTCTTGGCAATCATCTGAATGCAAGCAGCAGACGTTTTTCCCTGAGCAATAGCCGAAAAATACTGTGCTATCGCGACGGGAAGGCACGCGAACATAATCCCAAGGCCCTGCCAGATACCAACGGCCAAGGGAGTCCCTCCAAGGAGCCCAACTTTGAGAAGGACCAAAAAGGCGGTCATAAGCCCATATATTCCCTGCGTACCGGGAAGAGCCTGCAAAAGAAGGACAAGTCCGAATTTCCCCGGATCCTCCGTCATAACCCCTGCGCCGGATTCTCCGGCAATACCGACTCCGATTGCCGATCCGGCGCCGGCCCATCCGGCCGCAAGCGCCGCTCCCAAAACCGCCAGCATAATTCCAAGGTACTGCTCCATGCTTTAGTACACTCCCCTCAATTTTAATTAATTTTATACAACAGAGCAACAATTCCGGGGCCGCTACTTTTTAGCGGAAGCCTCCGTAATATCTACATATTGGGACGAGTACGTCAACGGGGCAAAGAACTTTCCTCCGCCGGAGTAGAACTTGCTGAAAAACTCGACATACTGAAGTCGCAACGAATGAACGAACGCTCCCAGAATGTTGACGGCCATTCCGAATGTATGCCCTACAAGAACAACCATAATTCCGATAAGCCAGCCAACATATGGAATATCGGAGGAAAGGTTGCCGAGCATGTTGATAATGACGCCAACCGCAGCGGAAGCAAGTCCGAGAGCCAAAAGACGACTGTAGCTCAAGACATCGCCAAGATATGACGTTGAGCCGTAAAGCGCCAAGACGCCGGAGAAGAATTTCGCCATAATACCGCTCTTTCCGCGTCCTTGATAGACGAATACCACCACTGCGCCGACAATCGCCATCCATTTGCCTAATGTGGAGAATGCACCGGGAAGAGCGCCGGATGCTCCTCCTGCAAGGAGAAGAATCCCCGCAAGCATCGTGATCCATGCGCCCTTATCGCCAAAAGCGGCAACGTAATCTTTCTTACGAATACAATCATAAAAAGAAATAAAGAGCCCGAACGAAAGGTGAACGATTCCAAAGGCGAGCGAAATTCCCAGAATAACCATTGGCTTCTGCATCGGATCAATCACAAAGAACATATTCTTGATCGGCCGGAAGAAGCCCAGGAATTCATACGAATCTGCAAGATCGCCGAACCAGCTTCCCGTCAACGCGCCGTAGATCAACGTCGATACCGCAGCTCCCATAATAAGACGCATAAATTGCCGTACGGAATCCGGCATGCGCTTGTATTTCCTCATAAAATACGTCAGCGCCGCTATCATGACCAAAGCGTATCCGGCATCTCCGAGACACATGCCGAAGTAAATGAAGAAAAACGGCGCCATGAGCGACGTGGGATCCAATTCTCCATAAACCGGAACCCCGTACAGTTTCGTAAGCGTCTCGTACGGATGAGACCAGTTCGCATTCTGGAGAAGCGTTGGAGGGATTTCTTCCTTTTCCGGGTCGGACAAAACGATCTCAATGTTCTTCTGGTACGGCAGGAGGCCTTTCTTGAGGGCGTCAACGGAACGCGAGGGGATCCATGACTGGAAAGCAAGAGTCTGATCGGTGAAGATCCCGTCGTCAAGAACTTCATACCGTTTCCTGAGAGACGAAAAATAATCACTCAAACTGCGTATTACCGGAACCCAACTTTCAGCCTCTTTCCGTACGATGTGCATTATCGAAGCTTCTTCAGCTTTCAACGCGACTTTCCGGCTCTCAAGAGCTGAAACTTCTTCTGAAGGACTAAGATTCAGATCGTTCGGGATCTCGACTCGCGAAAGAGAATACTTCGACGAAACATCGAACGCGTCGGCCTCACGTTCTCTGGCGTAAAGAAGCGTAACCCAAACCTCAGCATCCTTTTCGCCGAAGCTGGAAACGAAAACCTCTGATTCTTTCCCTAACTTTGCTTCGATTCCGTTCTTCCAGCCTTGAAGATTGTTTGTGGGAAGCGTGCCTGAAAGTCCACACACTCGCTCCGTCCCGCTTGACAACAAATCCATCGTATACGGGAAATCCTGGAATTTATCGAGTAACAGGAGCTTTCCGTCAATCTGGGAGATCTCGGAACGAACGGCAAGGAGACGCGCTTCGTATGCATGCATTTTTGCAGAAAAGTCCTCGATGTTCGTTTTTTCGGCAACCCTCGACAACTCGGTCATCGAAAAAATCGGTTTTTCGCCGAGAGAACGATCAAGAGACGAAACAGGATCGACATAATGCGGCTCAAGAAAACGAAGAAGAAATCGTATCTCGGAAATTTTCCCGTCGATCTCTTGCAGCCGTTCGTTGGTCATCGGAGCATCCTGCGGAGCATCGGCCGGTCGCGGTATGATTTCACAACAACCGACTCGCTGGAGGACTCCGAGGACCTCCTCACGAACAGATTTATGCAGATACAAATCAAGCTTCTTGATTTCAGCTACGGCCATATCGAGCAATCACCTCTTCCGCAATCCAGGTAGCCGTTTGAGTGATCCGCCCCTTGTGGTCGGCCGAAAACGCAGCTGCATTGTCGCGCCCTGCCTCCACAATCTTCCGCGCTCTCTCATCCGCTTCACGCTCGACTTTGGAAACGCATTCCTTATATTTCTTGAACGCGCCCTGTTTCGCATTCTTGAGTTTTTGCTCCGCGTCGTTTGCAGCAGAGTTCTGGAGCCGTACGGCTTCCGCCTTGGCATCAGCGATTCGCTTCTTCGAGTCCGCCTCAACCGCCTTGATTTCTTCCGCAAGATTCAACGCCACACAACACACCCCCTTTCTCTGTACGTACCATTATAGACGAAATACTCCAAGCTCGTCACAAACCCGGATTATTCTAATACTCTGGGAATTTTGTGTCAAACTTCGTATAATGTCACAGATTTTTCGGGAATTTAGGAAATAACATGCGTGGAAGGGGAAAAATTGGAGCGGACAACGGGATTCGAACCCGCGACCCTCAGCTTGGGAAGCTGATGCTCTACCAACTGAGCTACGTCCGCTCGCATGTACGGTATTATAGCGTCGCGAAACACGTTTGCGCAAGGACCCCGGAATTTTTAGTTTTTTTCCATGCGGCCAACTCCGCATCGATTAAGAGACGCGTCGATTCCGACTATCCGAAAACCCCGTCCACTTCAAGGTGAAACGCGAGTGCAGCGACGTGATAGTGCTGAACACTCATTGTTGATTGATTTCTTTGGATCCTTTGTCCGGCGAAATCGAACCGACTTGAGTTTCCGCCGCATCAAGAAGAAGATCGCCGGAGACAATGTATCGGCGATCCTTGAATCGGATCGATTCGGCCCGATAATGCGTCACTCCGGTTACGAGCGAAGAGACATCATGAATGGTGTCGCGAATGAACTTGTACTGTCCGATGAGCGGAACGCCGTAATCGATGATCTTCTTTCCGTATTCTTTGACGCCCTCGCCCACCGATGAGACGTTCGGGATCGTCCGTAAATCCTCCTCTTCCCCACGAAAAGAGAGAACCGTCGAGTACACCGGGTGGGAAATCCGGACCTCCGCCCGTTCAGACTCCGGAAGTTCTCTCTCTTTGTATATGATAAAGCTCCGGCTTTTCGCGTCGAAATACATGTTCCCGCTTTTTTTGTTCTTCGCTTGCTTTTCCGGGAACGTCACCTCGCTGCCTGATACTGTCCAGATGCTCTTTCCTCCAAGCGAGACGTCCACAGAAAAATCTGTGTCGCGCGGAACGAAGTCATTTTCGCGCTCTAGTCCGACAGTCCCGATGAGCCACTTCTGGGGCATCTGAATTGCGAGAAGATCTTTTCTCCCCTTCCGGTGGTAGACATCGAAACGTATGGAGAGAAAATCCTTCGATACCTTTCCGAGCAGTTTTCCGTCCTTCAGTCGCCCAAAACGTTCCAGAAGATCCTGATTCTTGAGCGTATCCAGGCCAACCGCTTTGTCAAGTGCTTCTTCAAGCGCTTCCAACGCTCCAGCCGCAAGCGTGGTTCCCGATTCGATATTCTTCTTCAGTCGCTCGTTCAATTCGATTTCCAGTCCGTTGTCTATATTTCTCTGAAGACACTCCAGAGCTGTTTGTGTGTCTCCAATCCGGAAGAAAGAGACTCCCGCGAAAAGGAAATTCTGCCATTCCGCCGTTCGTGAGTTCCGGAGGACAACATCAAGAAGCCTTCGAATCTCGTTCGAATCCGATCCGTCGATCATTCGGACAGTGTTCATTGCAACCGACGCATGAAACGGGTCTTTTCGAAAGATTGGCCGCTTGTGCTCCTCGTACGAGCGGAAAGCCCGCTGCGCGTCGTCGTTTTTCCCGCATCGAAGCGCGGTATGACCGAGAAAGTACCAGAAAGGCGGATATTCGGCGAACTTGTCGGAAAGACGGGCAAGCCTTCGGTATCGCCGCTCCATATTCGTATCCTTAACGGCCTCTATAAACTCTTCGATGTCTTCCATGGTGAGGCGATACCGATCCGGAAGGGAATATTTCTGCACCAGCTTCCACGAAGAGCTGAAGAGCTTTTTTTGAAGGTCGTTCAGCTTCTGGATGCGATCCTTGTCAAGTTCATAGAGTTTGTCCGAGTACTCCTTTCGGTATTCCTCGATGGTGTTCTTGTGATCGAAGTAGGCGGACGTCGCGTTCAGCACTCCATCAAGAATCGCTATGCTCCCGTCGAGTCCTCCGGCAGCAGTTTTCGTGAGGGATTGAAGGATCGTTCTTTCGGTTCTTTTCGTATAGAATCGAAGCGCCTGCGCTTTTGCGTCTTCGCGAAGCAAACTTTCCGTTATTCCGTCCATCAGTCCCTGAAAGAGCGAGATGAGCTCTTCATCCGCCTGGAGAGCCGAGAAATCAAGATTGGTGATAATGTCCCTGTATTCTCTCTCCAGAAGGAGACGATCGTTGTACGACACTATTTCCGCAACCGCTACGATGCACGAGTTGAGCGCAGCAAGGGTGTTTTCCGGGGATGTCTGTTTTTCCTGACAGAGAGCGGGGCTCCCGGTGAAAGCTGCGAATGCGGCGAGCAGGAAAAGCAGCGCTATTGAGAGTTTTTTCATCAATGAGTCCCTAACGGACGAGAACCAATACGGAGGGCGCCCGAAGGAACGAACGAATCCCGGACAATATCGCCGCGTTCGTTTACGAAGATCGAAGCGAAGAACGAGTCGGTCGAAGAAAATACGTGCGGAGCTATCTTCAGGAAGAACGGATTGATCCCGGGCATATCGAAGCAAGCAGGTATCGAAGCCCAAACCAGTGCGCCTTCGTCGCTTTCGCGAAGCGTTCCTCGATACGAACGAGCCGCGAAATATACGGAAACGACCTCTTTCGCGGTCTCTTCCTGAACAACATGCGCTATTCCGCGAACATGCGGATCGTTCACAATCAGTCCCGTCTCTTCTTCCATTTCGCGGACACACGCATCAAAAAAAGTTTCTCCCTTTTCTTTTTTTCCTCCGGGAACCGTGAAGGCGCCCTTGTACGGTTCCTTCTCCCGCCGGATCAACAGGACACGATCGCCATCCGTCAAAAAGCAAAACACGATTCCTGACAAATACGAATACGACGTTGTCTCTTGCATCGGGCATCCTCTCTTCGCGTCAGTCATCAATCGGAACCATTTTGGTGTTTTTCAGCATGTCAGACGGATTCGCTTCAAAAAGCGAATCAGCGTCGACGTATTGCCCGAGAAGCGAGAGGCCGAAATGAAGATGCGGCCCGGTCGAACGTCCGCTCATTCCGGATTTCGCAAGAACGCTCCCCTGCTCGACAAGCTGCCCTTCCCGAACGTTGAATTCGGACAGATGATAGTAATAGCTCAGAATGCCTTGTCCGGAATCCACACAGACCGTCAGCCCGGAGTAGTACAGATCTTTCGTCGCGACAACACGCCCCGCAAGAGCCGCAATGACGGGTGTTCCCATGGCTGCGCGAAAATCGATTCCCGCATGCGGACTTTTGGGGATGCCGTTAAGAATTCTTCTTCGTCCGTAGGTGCTGCTCACAGCGCTGGAAACGGGACGCCGGATCGGAAGCTTCCAGAATCCGAAGGGTGAAACCGTTTCTCGAATGTGTTTCATCATCCTCTGTTCCTGAAGAATTCGTTTTTGCATCTTCTTGGGCGGCGTCACCATGGCTTCAGGCAACGAAAGGCGGTCTTCCGCGTATTGTTTCGGCGCGATCGTAATCATGACGCGTTTTCTCACGATTCTTTCCGAGCGCGCCATCTTTATATCCAGCGGATACGTTCCGGGCTTGATCGTCTTCATGTAGGATCCCAGAAGCAGTCTCGCGAAATACCCGTTCCCGGCCCGCGAGAACTGCATCGGCGCGGATTTTCCGAACCATGTCACTATGGCGCCGCTCGGTTCTTCATCGGAGACAATCTCAATCATAAAGGGCTGACCCAGCGAAACAGTCTCCGGATAAAACACATGCGCGCCCGCAGCTCCGAAAGCAGGGGCGCAAATACAAAACGGCAAAAGGAACAGGACCAATACAGATCTCTTGAACGCGTGTCCCATCACAAGCGCTCCGGCACACGTCCGATTACGACAGGACGAGCCGTTCCCTCTTTTCCGATTTCGACGCAGGATTCGAGATAGGGAAGCGCGGATTCGAGCTGCCGCGCATCCGAATAGCGTATATCGAGAAGAACGTCTCCGGAAGCTACGGCGTCGCCGATCTTCTTGTGAAGGACGACGCCGACCGAGAGATCGAGAACGTCATCGAGATGCATTCGTCCGCCGCCAAGCCGTTTGACACCCTCTCCTATGGCCCTCGTATGAAAGGAAGAAACGACGCCGGACTTCCCGGCGCGAAGAGCGTGAACATTCGGAGCAACCCGGATCCCTGCGCCGGATTGGGCGCACGCTGCGACATCGCCGCCCTGTTCTCCAACCATCAGGAGAAAGAGGGCATGCGCCTCTCCCGATTCAAGAGCTCGGCGCGCGCGCGCGATTCCTTCGCGTTGCGTCGATGCCAGTCCCGAAACGAACGCCATTTCGCCGGCGATTTCGACACAGAGCGCTGTCGTATCCGAAGGCCCTTTGTTCTCGAGCGTTTCGATCGCCTCAATCACTTCCAGCGCGTTCCCGACGGTGCGCCCGAGCGGCTGGTCCATACACGTCAGCAAGGCGACCGCCTCCATCCCGACAGACTTCGAAAGCTCGACGAGCGCGACGGCAAGCTCGCGCGCGGATTCAAGCGTTTCCATGAGCGCGCCGTTTCCCGTTTTCACATCGAACACGAAGCTCGACGCGCCGCCGGCCAGCTTCTTGCTGACAATGCTGCTGGCTATCAGCGGAAGCGATGGGACCGTCGCCGTGACGTCGCGCATCGAATAGAGAACGCCTTCAGCAGGCGCAAGCTCAGCGGTATGTCCATTGATGGCGCATCCTATCTTCCCGACTTGCGAAATGAATCGTTCCAGCGAGATGTGCGTCCGAAAACCGGGAATGGCTTCAAGCTTGTCGAGCGTCCCTCCGGTGAATCCAAGTCCCCTTCCGGACATTTTCGCCACACGCACCCCAAGAGACGCGGCGAGAGGAACGACGACAAGCGAAGTCTTGTCGCCGACTCCCCCGGTACTGTGCTTGTCCGCAGTGCGCCATCCGTCGGCGAGACGCACGCGATGTCCCGAATCCGCAAGGGAAATCGTCAGTTCTCTCAGTTCGGATACGGTCATCCCGCGAATATACGCGGCCATAAGCCACGCTCCGACCTGATAGTCCGGAACGGCTCCCCCGGTGACCGCAGCGATGAATGAACGGATCGACTCGGGATCGTGTTCCTGTCCGTCTCTTTTTGTTTCGAGGAATTTCAGGATATCAAAAGGCATCGCTCAGAGCGCCTCTAGAATGGAACGAAGCAGAGATCCGAGTCTGGAAGAAACACGCTCCATCGAGTCGAGGACTTCCTCCTCCGTCAGCGCATCGCCGGTAATGCCGGCGGCGAAATTAGCGACACAGGAGAGCGCACAAATACGCATTCCGACCGAATTCGCGACGATAGCCTCAGATACGGTGGACATCCCGACAAGATCCGCGCCGAAAACACGCGCCATACGGATCTCGGCGGGCGTCTCATACGACGGTCCCGAAAAACCGATATACACGCCGCGTTTCAGCCGGAAGCCCTCCGCCAGGGCGCATCGTTCCGCCAGATCCATCAGGGCAGGGTCATACGCGTGCGTCATGTCGGGAAATCTCTTCGCGCCGTTGGACGATTCTTTCCCGACAAGCGGGTTGGAACCCGTAAAGTTGATATGATCCGAGACGCAGACGATTTCGCCCGGAAGATACTCCGTGTTGACGCTCCCCGAAGCGTTTGTCAGAAACAGGATCTTCACCCCGATGCTTTTCAGAACCTGAACCGGGAATGTCACTTCCTTCGGAGAATACCCCTCGTATCCGTGAACGCGCCCCTGCATGCAGACGACGCGTTTGCCGGCTATCGTTCCGAACACAAGCCGCCCTTTGTGTCCCGGAGCGGTGGAGTGCGGCCAGGCGGGAATGTCCGTGTACGGGATGACAACAGCGTCCCGGATCTTTTCGGCGACCGCGCCAAGCCCTGACCCCAGAACCAAACCGATTTCGGGACGGATATCCGTCTTATCTTTCAGCCACAACGCTGCGGCGTCTATCTTTCGGCCGTACGATTCCATCAAAAGGCACCTCATCTCCTAAGCTCTTGGATGTGTTGTATCATAAATGTCCCGAAGTTCAAGGTCAAAATGCACATACTTTTCGGTGGTCGCAATGGACGCATGCCCGAGCATTTCCTGGAGCGTACGCAGGTCCATACCCCGTCGCAAAAGGTGCGTCGCGAGCGAATGGCGGAGAATATGGGGATAGAGCCTGGACGCCGTGATGCCGGCCTTGCGACCCCGTTTTCGGATGATTCTCCAGACATCCTCGCGACGCAGCGCGTTTCCGGAACGCGACAGAAAGAACTCTGTGTGCTTTTTTACGTCCAGAACGGGACGCGAGCCGTCACGATACTCGTTCATGCGATAAAGGATTTCTCCCGTAAACGGAACCGAACGTTCCTTGTCGCCCTTGCCGAGAACCCGGAGAATGCGACGTTCGCAGTCGATGTCGGAAAGATGAATCATGCACAGCTCACTTGCCCTGAGGCCACAGCCGTATGCGGTCTCAAGCAGGGCGCGGTCCCTGAGATCAAGCACTGCGGAATTCGAGCCCGAGCAGGCTTCCAGGATGCGAACCACTTCTCCCTCTCCGAGGATATGCGGGAGGCGCCTGCCGAGCGGCGGCAGCGACGGAAGTCGCGCACTGCCTTCGTTGAGCCCCTCGAGAACGAGAAAGTGCATCCATGTTCGTATTGATGCGACGACGCGCTGTTGCGTCGAAGGGGCTTTCCCCTGTTCGGACAATGATCGCTGGAAACGAAGGAGAATGTCTTCATCGGGAGGAATCGGGGGACGTCGAAGCGATTCGCAAAAAGAAAACCATGCGGCTACATCGGCGCAATACGCCTTCGCCGTATTTTCGCTCAAACCCCGTTCGAAAAGGAGGTGCGCCCTGAAGGGTGCGATTCGTTCGTCCATGTCCCGTCAATAAAAAAAAGGGGGCTTCCGCCCCCTCCTAGAGTGTATTGAGGAGCCAGCACAAGGCGGAAAAAGTCTTTCCATCCTTAATATCTCCGTTCCGGAGCATTTCGGGAATACGGGCTACGGGGACGCGAACCGTTTCGATGAATTCGTCGTCATCCGGTTCGAGCCTGGACGGGATGAGATCGCGTGCAATGAAAAACACGAGCAGTTCTTCGCTGAAACCGGGAGAGGAGAAAAGCCGCGCGATTTCCGAGATCGCGCCGCGATACCCGATTTCCTCCTGGAGTTCCCTTTGCGCAGCATCGGCGAACGTCTCATCTTCTTCGACTATGCCGGCAGGGATCTCCAGAAGGTCTTCCCCGACCGCGTATCGGTACTGACGGATGAGAAGCACTTCCTCGTCGTTTATCATCGGGATGATGCACACCGCCGGACGATGTTCGACAACTTCGCGAATCGTACGTTTCCCTGTAGGCAGGCGCACGGAATCAACCCGTAAATTCAATATTTTGCCATGATAAACCGGATTTTTGCTCAGAAGCGCTTCTCTTCCAGACATAACGTCTATCCTTTCTTCTGTCCCTGAACGACAGCCTTTCCCTGAGAAAACGCTTCAAGGTTCATAGGAAGGAACTTCGGTTTCTTCGTTCCGAGCTTTTCCTTGATCGTTTCGATGCAGGCATCTTCCTTGACGAGATCGGTCGCTTCCACGAGGGCGCCAAGACCAACGATATTTGCGACCTTGTCGCTTCCGAGCTTTTCCGCCAAAGAGTTCATCGGAACGGCTATAACGGTCACATCGGTTCTCGGATGCTCGTACTTCACGAGATCGCTGTTATATATCAGGATTCCGCCCTTTTTCGCCGCATGCTCGAATTTGGCGAGGGACGGCTGGTTCATGATCACGACGGCATCGGCCTCGGAAACCACCGGCGAAGCGATTTCCTCTTCGCTCAGGACAACACCGCAGTTCGCGGTGCCGCCGCGCATCTCAGGACCGTAGGAAGGGATCCACGTCACATGAAGTCCCTGCGCTATTCCGGTATACGCAATAAGTTGTCCGAGAACCATGACACCCTGTCCGCCGAAACCCGCCGCAAGAAGTGTTCTGTAAAAAGGAGCCATTCTCGCCGCCTCCTACTCGAAATCCTTGAAGACACCCAGCGGGTAATAGGGCATCATCGACGAAAGAGTCCAATCGAAAGCCTCAACGGGCCGAAGACCCCAGTTCGTCGGACAGGAAGACAGAACCTCCACCAGCGAGAATCCCTTTCCGTCGATCTGGTTCTGGAACGCTTTCTTGATCGCCTGTTTCGTCTTGATTATATATTTCGGCTGCGCCACCGTGACACGGCTGATAAATCCGGGCGAGGCGAGCGAACTCAAAAGCTCGCATACGCGAAGCGGGTATCCGTTGACTTTCGCATCGCGGCCCAGCGGACAGGTCGTCGCCTTCTGGCCGATCAGCGTCGTCGGGGCCATCTGCCCGCCCGTCATGCCGTAAATGGCGTTGTTGATGAAAACGACGGTGATATTCTCATTTCTGTTCGCAGCGTGCACGATCTCGGCCATACCGATGGACGCGAGGTCTCCATCGCCCTGATACGTAAAGACAACCCTGTCGGGGCGTACTCTCTTGAGTCCGGTCGCCGTCGCCGGAGCACGGCCGTGAGCCGCTTCGCAGAAATCGATATCCATGTAGTTGTACATCAACGCCGCACACCCGACGGGCGCCACGCCGATTGTCTTCTCCTGGATCCCGAGTTCGTCGATCACTTCGCACACGAGACGATGGGCGATTCCGTGACCGCAGCCGGGACAGTAATGCGAGAAGACGTCAGGCATCCATGACTTCGGTCGTTCGTAGACCTTGACTTCCTTCATGACAGACACCCCTTCCCTAGCCGATGATCTTCAGGCATGCGTCCTCGATTTCCTTCACCGAGGGAGACATGCCGCCGGAACGACCGTAAAAAGATACGGGATACGCGCATTTCGTCGCGATCTTTACGTCGTCGATCATCTGTCCGCAGTTCATTTCGACGACAAGAATCCCCTTGAGTGTCTTGGGGATCGCATCGAAAGCGCTGTATGGATACGGCCACACCGTAATGGGCCGGATCATGCCGACCTTGTACCCTCTGCTTCTGAGGTTGGTCATCGCGGACCTCGCGATTCGGGCCGTCGTTCCGTACGCGGAGATGATCACATCCGCGTCTTCGACCATGACCGTCTCGCAACGACGTTCGTTTTCCCTGATAATGGCGTATTTCTTCTGGAGGTTCTTGTTATGCTCTTCCAGTTCCTCGGGGGAGAGGTACAGGCTCTTCAGATGGCTTCGTTTCCCGCCGCGTTCCGGCATGAATCCGAGCCCCCACGTCGTGATATCGGGAAGTCCCTCGGGGTGATGCGGATGAATTTCGACGGCTTCCATCATCTGGCCCATAAATCCATCCGCCAGAACCATCGTCAGCGTCCGGTATTTCTGTGAGAGATCGAAAGCGAGCTGGGTCAGGTCGACGGCTTCCTGCAGCGTGCTGGGAGCCAGAACGATCGTATTGTAGTCGCCATTGCCGCCGCCCTTGGTCGCCTGCAGGTAATCCGCCTGCGAAGGAAGAATGCTTCCGAGGCCGGGTCCGCCGCGCATGACATTCACGACAACCGCAGGAATCTCGGAGCCGGCGATGTAGGTGATTCCCTCGGACATCAGGGAGATGCCGGGGCTCGAAGACGTTGTCATAACCCGGAAACCGGTCGCGCCGCCGCCAAGAACCATATTGATCGCGGCGACTTCGCTCTCCGCCTGGACGAACTGCCCGCCGATCTCCGGCAAATGCGCGGACATATACTCGGGAATTTCGTTCTGGGGCGTTATCGGGTAGCCGAAGAAATACTTGCACCCCGCCTGAATCGCCGCTTCCGCAATTGCTTCCGTTCCCTTCATAAGTACGCGAGTCATATACGTCACCTCCGAATGCTAGTCTTCGATCCTGTAAACCTCGATCGCCGCATCCGGGCAGCTCATTGCACACATGCCGCACCCGATGCATCCGTCCTTGTACTGTTCACAAGGTCTATACCCGCGTTCGTTGATGCGCTCGGAAATCCGCAGCACCTTCATCGGACACGCAGCCACACACAATCCGCAGCTCTTGCAGTACTCTTCGAGAACCGTGATTCTTCCCTTAGCCATGACACGCACCACCCCTTCCAGCGTTTATGAGACAAACTTCAGGAACGGAAATCGGTTTGCTTCTTTTTGTCACCCTGCGACCAGATACAACCATCTTCCCAGGGAAGAAGCATATATCTGGAAACCGGCCAGACAGGAACGGAATCTCCGGGAGTTTGCAGCGCTCGCACCTCCGCCTCCAATGCGGGAGCGACTCCCGCGTACAAAACAGGAAGATCGAGAAGCCGTCCGGTCTCCCGTACGACCGACAACCCTTCGACGCAATCAGCGGCCGTGGTCTCATGCATGAGGTGAGAGTTGCTTATGAGCGCTCCGACACGCAACCCGCCGATGGATTCCATCTTCTTGAGCATTTTTTCGATTTTTTCGGGAGTCGAGGTCATGGGGCGAAAGGCGTTTACGACGAGAACGAGAAGGTACCCCGCCTTTTTGATCTGCGGTTCGAACTGTTTGAGGGCAAGGGCGCCTTCGGCGTCTCCGCCGATATCGAGCAACAGATGTCCGTGCTCAGCGGAGACGGCCCATCCAACCCTGGCGTTGATGACGGACATATCGCTCCATTTTGCGGTTTCGGGCGGGGTAATGATGGAAAACCCCTTGCTTTTCAGTGTTTCGGAAACCTGGCGGACACAAAAATACGGATTGATGATGTCGACGTCGGCGATCGTAACGTCTTCGCCGCCCGATTTGAGGCCGAGAGCGAGATTCAGGACCCATTCGGTCTTTCCGGATCCCAACGCTCCCGTAACGGCGATGGTTTTCGGCCATTGATAGAGCCTGACGAGATCCGCGAACGGAGAGAGACCATCGGTTGTCACCCAAGAACCGCCCCCTTTTCTATGCGAATGCCGCGCATCCAGTCGGAACCTTCCAGAACGCGTTTTCCCTCCGGTTGCACCGATGAAAGAACCAAAGCGCCTTCGCCTGTCGCAACGAGAGGAAACCCCTTTTCGTCGAGTCCGAGAAATTCTCCCGGGCGTCCCGACGCTGGAATGCATTTCGTGCGCCACAATTTGATCCGTTTGCCTTGAAACATAAAATATGCGCCCGGAGCGGGATTGAAGGCGCGGACTCTGTCGTGAATCGCTCCGGATCGGTTGCGCCAGTCAATCAACGACTCGGATTTCTGTATTTTTGGAGCATACGATACCGATTCAGAATTTTGCTCTCTGTACACGCAACTACCATCAATGATAGATTTTACACCTTTGAGGAAAAGCTCGCTACCTTTTTCCGCGCAAATAGCCGCAAATTCCCCGGCAGTTGTTCCATCGGATATGTCGATGCTTTCCTGCGACAGGATGGGCCCGGCATCCATTGCCTCGACAAGCCGGAAGAGGGTGACACCGGAACGACGTTCTCCGGAGAGAATCGCCCGTTGAACCGGGGAGGCGCCTCTGTATCGCGGAAGAAGAGACGGGTGTATGTTGAAGCATCCCGAATGCGGAAGATCGAGAAAGGGCGGAAGGATCTTTTGTCCGAAATCGACAACAAGGAAAATATCAGGGGGGCAATCGGAAAGGCGGTCGATCAGCGGAGCATCGCTCATGAGGCGTTCGGTTCTGCGGACGTCACACTTCTTCCCTTCGCACCAGAGATCGACTTCCGTCGGCTGAGGACGAAGCCCTCTTCCCGCCGCAGCCGGAACGCCCGTAATGACCAGATCGATCGAAATGTCTTCAGAAATCCGCGACAGGCACGCGGCCGCAAAAACGCCCGATCCCGCAAACCAGATCCGCGTCACATTTCCTCGTCCTTTTCGAGTCGCCGCATCTTCTTTCGCAAAAGGCTGCGTTTCAGCGGCGACATGGAATCGATCAGGAGCCGTCCGTTCAAGTGATCGATTTCATGAAGGAAGGCCCTCGCAATAAACCCCTCGACGGATAGCGTCCGCTCTTTGCCGTACTCGTCCATGGCGCGAACGGTGACTTCTTTCGAACGACGCACTTTCGTAAAGATTCCCGGAAAGCTCAGACATCCCTCGTCGCCTTCCTGTTCTCCTCCGGTCGACTCGATAACGGGATTGACGAGAACATGATTCTTCTCTCCGTCGAAAACGACGGCCACCTGTCTCGACCAGCCGACCTGCGGACCCGCCAGACCGACGCCGTCACGTTCGTGCATGATCCGCACCATCTTCTCGATTCTTTCGCGAAACGCCTCGTCGAATTCCGTCACGGGAAGCGTCGGCTCTCTCAGAACGGGGTCGGGGTACACTCTCAAACGCATATCGTCCACAGTCGTCTCACCTCAAACAAAAGGCAGGGCCGCATAGGAGCGACCCTGCCCTTTCGATCTGTCTTCCTATTGCTTGAAGGAATCCTTCAGAAAATCTCCAATCGTGACCTGCTGTTCCTCGGCGGAATACGAGTTCGTTTTCTCTTTTTCGCGCTCGGGTTTCGGCGACGAGGCCCGTCGTTTCTTTTCCTCTTCATGCCGCTTGCGGCCGTCATCTTCCTCGAGCGCGCTCAAGCTGAGCCGCATCCTGCGCTCGGACGGGTTGATTTCTATCACGCGCGCAACGACTTCCTGCCCTTCCGCGAGAACATCCTGCGGCTTGTCCACCCGCTTCGTGCTCAGCTGGGAAATGTGAATGAGCGCTTCCACGCCCTCTTCAATTTCGACGAAGGCGCCGAAGTCAGCCAGGCGCACGACCTTAACGGTGATATCCTGTCCGACGCTGAAGCGGGAGTCGATATTCGCCCACGGATCGTGAAGCTGCTTGTACCCGAGGCTGATGCGTCGCTTCTCGCCGTCGACGTCGAGCACGACGACCTCGACTTCCTGCCCCTTCTTGAGGATCTCCTTCGGGTGCTTGATTCTCGCCCAGCACAAGTCTCCGATGTGGATGAGACCTTCGACGCCCGGCTCGATTTCGACGAAAGCGCCGAAATCGGTTACGTTCGTCACGACGCCTGTCGTGCGCGTTCCGCTCTTCCATCGCTCGGCCGCGGTCAGCCACGGATCGGACTGCGTCTGTTTGATGCTCAGCGAAATACGGCTGTTTTCCCTGTCGATGCCGATGACCTTGACGGTGACCGTATCGCCCTTCTTCACGAGATCCTTGGGCTTGTTGTTGCGTTTCCAGGAAAGCTCGCTCATATGCACGAGACCGTCGATGGGTCCGAGATTGACGAAGACGCCGAAGGCCGTGATGCTGCTGACCGTGCCTTCCATTACGGCGCCTTCCGTGACGTTCCCGTAGAAGGAATCCCGCTCGGTTGAAAGTTCCTGTTCAAGCAGAAGCCGTCGGGACAGAACAAGCCGTCGCTTTCTTCTGTCCTTCTCGAGGAGTCTGACTTCGAATTCCTCTCCGACGTATTTGCCGGGGTTGACTCCGCGTCCTTCAGCAGCGAGATGGGAAATGGGGACAAAACCCTCCAGGGAGCAGCAGTCCACCATGAGACCGCCCTTGACCTTACGAAGCCCGCGCACGGTAATCACGTCTTTTTGAGAGAGCTTCTCTTCAAGTTCGTTCCATCGCTTGTCGAACTCGCAGCGCCACCGGCTGACATGAAGCTGCGCCTCTTCGCCATGCCGGACGTTGATGACTTCCACCGTTACCGTATCATTGATCTCGGGTTTTTCCGCATCGTTGACAAGCATCTTGTGCGACCACTCTCGCGCCGGAAGAAAACCTTCGCACTTATATCCGACGTCCACGAGCCATCCGTCGTCGCCCTGACCAACGATGTTTCCCGAAATGATCTTTCCACGGTGGAGATCCTCCATGTCGCCATATTTCCTGAGGATGCTCTCCATGCTTTCCTCGACGGGCGTCTCCGTGTGCTCTATTTCCATTTCAGTCGTTTCTTCCCCGATTTCCTGAATGTCCTTCATTTCCTCTGTCATAACCTTCCATCCCCCTTGACTCCCTGCGAAGTCGCTAATGCTGTTTTCAACTGGTCGATCAACCAGTCCGGGGTACTCGCCCCGGCGGCGATTCCTATCCTCTGCTTTCCAGCGAGCCACCTCCCGTCCAGTTCTTCGGCATGTTCTATCCACATAACGTCCGTTTTTTTCGAACGTACGATATCGAACAGTTTTCCGGTGTTCGCGCTGTTTCTGCCTCCGATCACAATGACGCCGTCCACGTTTCGGGCCAGTTCCCTGATTCCTTGTTGTCGTTCGACCGTGGCCTTGCAGATCGTATTGAACACCCGCAATTCGTCCACGGAAGCGACAAGAGCGGCCGCAACGCCGGCCAGGCATTCTTCTTTCTGCGTCGTCTGAGATATTACTCCAATACGCCTGTATTTGCCAATACTCCGGGCCTCATCCGCGCCTCCGACGACGGAAACGCCCTCTTCCCGGACGCAACCCCGTATCGCCTTGACCTCCGGATGTTCGTTGTCGCCAACGATGACGATATGATACCCTTCGCCCGACAGGGAACGCGCGTGATCCTGCGCTTTCTTCACGAACGGACACGTCCCGTCAATGATCTCGCATTGTTTCGCCTCAAGCTCGGCGTAAACGTCCGGCGAAATGCCGTGTGCGCGAATAAAGACCTTCGAACGATGCGGAATATCGGAGGGGGCTTCGACGACGAGCGCTCCTTTACGGGAGAGTCGGTCCACTTCCTGCGGGTTATGGATGGGCATTCCGAGCGCGTAAACGACTCCCTGCGTGCTCAAGGCATCCTCAAGACGCTGAATGGCCCGCCGGACGCCGAAGCACAGCCCCGTCGGCTTTGCGACGACAATCTCCGTCAAGGGAGCTTCCCTTCCTCAAAGAACCTCTCGCACATTGTCACAACACCTTCAACAAGACTCTGCATGCCTTCCGTATAACCCGAAGTATCATACCACACTGACGGAGAAAACTTCCGGAACCATGTCATTTGTTTCCGCGCAAAAAACTTCGTGGATGCAATGTCCGACAACGCCGCATCCTCGAAAGACATTTCTCCCTTGATCGCCGACAGAATCTCCTTATACCCGAACCCCTGCATCGAAGGAAAGTGTTCGTCGAAACCGTTCGAAAGGAGCCATTCGACCTCTTCGATAAATCCGGATGCAAACTGTGCGCGAACGCGCTTTTCGATGGAGTCGTACAGCATCTGTCTGGGGCGGTTTAGCCCTATGTACAGAACGTCAAACGGAGAAGGGGATTTCTCGCCGTTTTCGTACCACCATGCGGCCGTCTTCCCGGTGAGCTCATATATTTCAAGGCTTCTCGAAACCCTGCGGACATCGCGGGGATGCAGGCGAGACGCCGAAACCGGGTCAACCTCCATGAGACGAGCGAATATCCTTTCATTCCCAAACGCGTCGCACTCCTCCGCAATTCGCCTCCTGACGCCCTCATCCTTCGGCAGCGTTTTCGTCAGCGTTCCTTCGAGAAGGGCGTTGAAATAAAACGGCGTTCCGCCGACGAAGAGCGTGCGTCTCCCCCTGGCGGCGACGCGTTCGACGATCCCGGACGAGCGTTCGACAAAATCCGCGACGGAGAACACCTCGTCCGGCATCGCAACGTCCAGAAGATGATGGATGGTTTTCCTTCGGATATCCGGTGAAACTTTGTCCGTACCGACATCCATATATCGATAGACCTGTCGGGAGTCGACCGATACGATTTCCGCGTGAAGCCGCTCCGCAACGGCAAGGCTCAACGCCGTCTTCCCGACCGCCGTGGGACCGATGATCCCGACGACGCGCTTTTTTTGCTCCATCATTTTTCTCTCCCGAAGTGACTCGAAATAGTCGCGCGCGAAATACGCAGCGTCGTAGGCCGGCCATGAGGACACGAAGCGGGAGTTTCGCAGCCGGACAGATCGTTCCATAACGCCAGGGCCTCCGCTTCGCACAGGCGTTTCCCCAAGGGCAGCGACGCGTGACACGCAACGGTCGCACATGTTTTCCAGTAGACGTCGCGAAGGTCTCCGAAGCATGCGTCGGTTCGCCAGCCGACAACTTCGAGCGCAACACGGAGAGCCGCTTCGGGGGAACCGAGTTCAGCGCACGAAGGCAGACGCGTTATCCTGAGTTCTCCGTCCTTCCTCTCGAAAGAAAATCCGAGCGATTCGAGGGAATCCTGGTTCTCCTCGATCTCAAGCGACAACGACGGAGGCAACGGGACCACCGAAAGGACTCCCTGTTCCGGGTTCGCCGTGAGGAGTCTTCGCCTGATCCTCTCGTACTGCACTCTCTCCTGCGCCGCATGCGGATCCATCAGGACAAGTCCCGCTTCATCCTCAAAAAGAAGATATCCTTCGGCGTTCTGCGCCAGAAAGCGGACGTCCTCGCGGGGTTCGGAGATGTCGTGGGGCGTTTCATCGGCAACGGGTTCTTCCGAAGTCCAGGGCGTCGATACGCGTCCAAACAGAGGCTGGACATCCCGAATCGCCGTTCCAAACCCTGCGGGAGCGGAACGAAACGACGCACGTCCACGGTCGGGAGCGCCCGTTCCGCTTTCGGCGACGCGGCGCGTCACGAAAGGAACCGGAATCGACAGGCTATGCCCCGGTTCCATCAGAAGCGCAACGGACGACCGGACCGCCTCGAAGACATCTCCGGGGACAAGAAACCGGACTTCGGTTTTCGCCGGATGAATGTTGACATCGACGTTTTCCGGCGCGAGCCGCAGGAAAAACGCCCATTGCCCCGAGGGATCATGGCAGACACGGGAGATGGCGGCGCGGATAACCGGATCGGAAAACAAACGGCCGTTGACATACGCGAGCAGTTGCATTCGGCTCCTTTCAGGTTCGGGCCGAAACCAGGCTTCAACGGAAACGCTTCCGTACTCGAACGATGCGGAACGGATGTCCCCGCGTCCCCAAACGCACTCGAGGACCTTTTTTCTATCCCCGCCGGCCTTCGAGTGAAACGAGGTTTTTCCCTCGTTCGTCAGAAGAAATTCGACTTCCGGGTATGCAATGGCGTAGTTCGTTACGACGCCATGGCACTTTCGAAACTCGGACAGAGACGTCTTCAGGAATTTTCGTCGCGCCGGAAGGTTGTAAAACAGGTGATCCGCCTGAATACGTGTTCCGAAATCCGACGAAATGGGCAGAACGGGCTCTGCTTCGTTTCCGCGAATCCGGATCATGCTCCCCTGCGACGCGTCGCGCGTCCGGCTCCGTATCTCCAGTTCGCTCACGGCAGCAAGACTCGCAAGCGCCTCCCCGCGAAACCCAAGCGTTTCGATCCGTTCCAGATCCTCGAGCGTCTCGATTTTGCTCGTCGCATGACGCAGCACGGAAAGTGCAAGCTCCTCAGCCGACATGCCGCTGCCGTTGTCCTCGACGACAAGACGTTCCTTCCCGCCCGCGACGCACGTCACGCAGATCCGCGTCGCTTTCGCGTCCAGCGCGTTCTCGACGAGTTCCTTCGCCGCCGAAGCGGGACGCTCGATCACCTCGCCCGCAGCGATTCTGCTCGCCAGCGCCTCGGGCAACACGCGGATGGTCATAGCGATTCCAGGGCCGCCTTCGCCTTTCCGTTCAGTTCGTACAGGATCTCGAGGGCGCGAAACGGAGTGATCGTGTCGGGATCGATCTGCGCTATTTCCTCGAGAATGCCGGAACGGCCGGAATCGAAAAGCGGAAGCTGATTCACCTGTTCCCCCCTTTTTTTCGGAGACTTGTCCGGGAGCGGATGCGCGCGTTTCTTTTCAAGCGACACCAGCAACTCGTAGGCCCGTTTCAGAACCTGCTTCGGCAACCCCGCGCGGCGCGCCACCTCGATGCCGTAGGAACGATCGGCGGCTCCGGGAACTACGCGATGCAAAAATTCGATGCCCTTTTCCGTTTCGCGGACATCCATGCACGCGTTCGTCATGTTCGGAAAGCGGTCGGTCAGCGCCGTCAGTTCATGGTAATGCGTGGCGAAGAGCACCTTCGGCGCGCAGCCGCTGATGTCGTGGACATACTCAAGCACGGCCCAGGCGATGCTCATCCCGTCGTACGTCGACGTCCCCCGTCCGATTTCGTCGAGAATGACGAGGCTTCTGTCGGAAAGCGTGTTCAAAATTCCGGCGGTCTCCATCATCTCGACCATGAAGGTGCTGTTTCCCCGTGCGAGTTCGTCCCGCGCCCCGATCCGCGTGAAGATGCGATCGAGGACGCCGATCTCGGCCGATTCGGCCGGGATGAAGGATCCGACCTGCGCGAGAAGACACAGGAGCGCCGCCATCCGAAGATACGTGGACTTTCCGGCCATATTCGGTCCGGTGAGAATCACGATCCGTTTCCCGTCGTTTTCCAGCGTGACGTCGTTCGGAACGAAGACGTCTTCAGAAAAGGCGGCTTCGACGACCGGATGTCGTCCGCCCTTGATCCGAATGTCGCGGCCGGTCGTCAACACCGGGCAAACGTATCGTCGCTCGCGGGCGACCTGCGCGAACGAACACAGGACGTCAAGCGACGCAATGAAGCGGCCGAACTGCTGCAAAGCGGCGATATGTTCGAGAGCGTTTCCCGTCAGATCCTTCCAGATGGCGTCCTCAAGACTCCGGATCATCTCTTCGCCCTGAAGCCGTCGGGATTCGTACTCTTTCAGTTCGGCCGTGACGTATCGCTCGCAGTTCACAAGCGTTTGTCGGCGCTCGAACCGTTCGGGAAGACGCGCGTCAAGAGACTTGCCGATTTCGAGGTAATACCCGAAGACGCGGTTATATCCGGCCTTCAGCTTCGGAAGTCCGACGGCCTTTCGCTCCCTCTCCAGATATTCGGAAAGCCACGCTTCGGCATTCTCGTTGACGGATCGCAGGGAATCGAGTTCGGCGCTGTATCCGTCCCGTACAAGCCGTCCCAGGGCGAGGCTTCGGGGCAACTCGTCCTCGAGGGCGTCGTTGAGACGTCGACCGAGAATCGAAAGCTCCGACATGTCCGGCTGCCGTCGCCGCAGGACGTCACAGTCGCAGAGAGAGGCAATGTCGGACGAGACGAGAAGCGTATCCCGCAGCGCCCCGAGATCCCTCGGGCCGCCGGAATTGAACGAAAGGCGCACGATGGCCCGTTCGACGTCGCGACACGCCGAGAGCAACGATTGAAGGGATCCAAGCCGCGCATCGTCCGAAAAAAGAAGCGAAACGACGTCCCTGCGCTGTTGCAACTCGTCAAGATCCGTCAGCGGACGGACAAGCCATTCGCGCAGAAGGCGCTTGCCCATCGGCGTCCGGCAGCGGTTCATGACCGAGAACAGAGACGGGGGTTCGTCGATGCTTTCCTGCGATTTTTCGGGAGGCAGCAGTTCGAGATTCCCGAGCGTCGCGGAGTCCATAAAAAGCGTGGACGAATCGAGAAACTGCGTCAGGGCCGAAACGTGTCGCACGGCTCCAAACTGCGTTTCCTCAAGATACCGCAGAACGGCGCAGGCGCATCCGGTTTCCGGAGACGCATCGCGGACTCCGAAAACTGAAAGCGAAGGAACTCCGAAGAAGCCCTTCAGCCACCTTGTGGCGTAACGGGGAGAAAAGTGCTCCGGGTCACGCGGCACGAGAAGTCGACCGCGAAGCGCCGCGGGCAAATCTCCGGCCTGAACGCGTGAATCGTAGAGTATTTCTCCCGGATTGAAGGCGTCAATTTCTGAAAGGGCGACGGCTGTGGGAAACGTTCCCGTTTCGAGGCGTCCGGAATTGATGTGCAGAAAGGCGACCGTGAGCGTCGCTCCGCGCCCGGAAAGAGCCGCAAGGCGAGGGTCCGCGTCGGTCTCCTCCGCGAGCAGCGTGCCTGGCGTAACGATCCGGATCACTCGTCGGTCGACAAGCGTTTTGCCGTCCGGCGCCGACATCTGTTCGCAGATGGCGACCTTTTTGCCTGCGCGGACGAGCTTTTCCAGATAGGGAGCGACCGAATGATACGGCACTCCCGCCATCGGAACCGAACGATCCGGGTCCCTGCTTGTCAGCGCGATATCCAGAATCCGTGAGGCCTCTTCCGCATCGGTGAAAAACATTTCGTAAAAATCCCCCATACGGAAGAACAACAGGCAATCGGGATACTCGTTCTTCCAACGGAAGTACTGTTCCAGCATGGGGGTCGACTTCACTCCGTCGGGGAAAGACACGCCCGATTCATCCTCCCTGCAGTCGCCGGCGGTTGTCCAGATATCCCTGGAGAATAATCGCCGCAGCGACCTTGTCCCGCGAATGTCGTCGCTTTTCGCGCGAAACGTTTCCTTCGATCATGATCCGCTCGGCGATCGTCGTCGTGAAGCGTTCATCCCACAACTCCAGCTTCTGATCCGGGAAAAGGGCGCGCAACAACTCGACCGTCGACAAGATCCACTTCGCTTCCGGCCCCGTCGATCCGTCCGTGCGGACAGGCAGACCGATCAACAGCGTCCGGACGGCATACTTCTCCACAAGGGCTGAAATTTCGTCGAGCCAGTCTCCGGCCGCGGAGAGAACGCCGATCCCCTGGGCGAAAAAGCCCAAGGGATCGCTCACCGCAACGCCTACACGGACATGACCGATGTCGAGCGCGAGGATACGCTCCATATCACCCGCCGAGAATCTCGGACAGCACGGATGGAGCCGCGTCCAGGAGCGCTCCGATCTTCGAAGGATCCCGGCCGCCCGCCTGCGCCATATTGGGCCGTCCGCCGCCTTTGCCGCCGACCATCGAAGCGAGCTTCTTCACAAGCGTTCCGGCGTTCGCGCCGGCATCGACCGCAGACTGATCGGCCATCGCCACAAGGAGAACATCCTCCCCGTGCGCGCTCGCGAACAGAACGACGGATCGCTCCGTCTTCTGCTTGACCGAATCTCCCAGTTCGCGCAGCAGATCCGCATCCGTATCGTCGAAGCGACCGACCCACAGTGTTACGGATCCGACCGAAACGGACTTCGCCTTGCTCTCTATGGATGACGTCGCCGCTTTCAGCTTCGCCTCTTCCAGACGGCGCTCCAACTCCTTCGAGTGTTCGATGAGCGCCTCGACGGCCGTATCGATCCCTTCCTCCGATGCGGACAAAAGGCCGGACACTCTGGCGTTGACTCGCGAAACACGCTGGAATGCGGAGAAGGCCTCCATACCGGTAACGGCGGTAATACGCCGCGTCCCGGAACCGACGCTCTCCTCGCGAAGAATCTTGAAAACCCCGATATCCCCGGTCGCATCCACATGAAGGCCGCCGCAGAGTTCCATCGAGAAACCCGGGATCTGAACGACGCGAACGACATCACCGTATTTCTCTTCGAAAAGCGCCTTCGCGCCCATGCCGCGGGCGTGTTCCATATCGCTTTCGGTGACTTCAAGCGATGTATTCGCCTGAATCCGTTCGTTCACGATCGTTTCGACCTCTTCGATCTGCTTCGGCGTCATCGCGTCGAAGTGCGTGAAATCGAACCGAAGCGACTTCTCGCTCACGAGCGACCCCGCCTGGCGGACATGCCCGCCCAGAACCCTGCCGAGCGCCTCGTGGAGAAGATGCGTCGCCGTATGGTTCTTCCGGATCGCGTCGCGCCGGTCCACGTTGACCGAACCGCTGACCGTCTCACCCGTACGAAGCACCCCGTCAAGCACCTTCACCTTGTGGACGGTCAGCGACCCGTGCTGGACGATCGTATCCACGACCTCCAGGACGGAATCCGGACCGTTGAGAAAGCCCGTGTCGCCGATCTGTCCGCCCTTTTCGGCATAGAAAACGGTCTTTTTGAGGACGATTTCGCCCTTCATGCCCTTCTCGAGAGAATCGAGGCGCTCTCCTTTGTTCACGATCGCAAGAACGGGGCTCGAAATTTCGGACCGATCGTATCCAAGGAACTCGGTATTGCCTTCGGCGTTGAGTATCCCGGAATAGACGTCGCCCGTGAATTCACTCTTGACGTGCTTGCTCGACGCCCGCGCTCTCGCGCGTTGTTCTTCCATGGCGCGGTCGAAACCGGGCTTGTCGACCGCCATCGACTGCTCCTGCGCGATCTCGAGCGTCAGCTCGAACGGAAAGCCGTACGTATCGTAGAGTTCAAACGCGACATCTCCGGGAATTTCGTTCCTGCCCTGCCCGCGCAGCGTCGCGATCTCGGCATCGAGGAGTTCGGTCCCCTGCTGGAGCGTCCGAAGAAAACGCTTCTCCTCGACATCGATAATCTGCTCGATCGTCATCCGGTTGTCGCACAGCTCCACGTACGGGTCTTCCATGATGGAGATGACATCCGGAAGGAAGTCGAGAAGGAACGGGCGGTCGAAACCGATGAGCTTGCCGTAGCGGGCCGCGCGGCGAAGGAGCCTTCGCAGGACATACCCCTGTCCGTCATTGGCCGGAAGGATTCCATCCGCGATCATGAACGCCACGGAACGAAGATGGTCTGATATCACGCGCGCGGCGAGATCGGATTTCTGACTCGCTCCGTAGACGATCCCGGCCGACGAACAGACATGATCGATGATCGGGCGGAAGAGGTCGGTCTCGAAATCCGTCCGTACCCCCTGGACGATCGACGTCAGGCGCTCGAGTCCCATCCCGGTGTCGATATTGTTCTTGGGCAGCGGAAGCAGCGTTCCGTCCTTCTGGAGATCGAACTGCGTAAAGACGAGGTTCCATATCTCGAGATACCGGTCGCAGTTGCAGCCCACCCTGCACTCCGGCCTGCCGCACGAAAAGGACGGTCCCTGGTCGTACAGGATCTCGGAACACGGACCGCATGGCCCCTGGTTGCCCATGAACCAGAAGTTCTCGTCCTTGTCGAAGCGGTAAATCCGCTCGTCGGGAAGTCCGACCGTGTTCCGCCAGACCGAGTACGCTTCCTCGTCGTCCTTGTAGATGGTCGCATACAGTCTCGAACCGTCGAGACCGATGACATCCGTCAGAAACTCCCACGCCCAGGTGATCGCTTCGTATTTGAAGTAATCGCCCCAGCTGAAATTTCCGAGCATCTCGAAGAACGTATGATGTCTCGCGGTGCGTCCCACGTTGTCGATATCGTTCGTCCGGACGCATTTTTGCGACGTGACGGCCCGGGTGACCTCGGGTTTCATGATGCCGAGGTAATATGGCTTGAACGGCACCATCCCAGCAATGGTGAAAAGAAGCGTCGGGTCGTCCGGAATCAGGGAAAAGCTCGGATAGTGGCGGCTTCCCCTGGAAACCCAGAAATCGATGAATTCCTTGCGGATCTCTTTCCCGGTTCTCCACTTCATGGTCCCACGCTCCCTCATTCAGTCGCCCGCCGGATCAGCGATCGGCGAGTCTCCCGCGCGCGTTCGAGCGCGTCCGCAGCGTCCACGGAATAAACGCCGTCCCTGTACGCCCATTTCCCGTCGACCATTGTACCCTTCACATCGCGACTCGAACCGGAATAGACGATAAATTCCGCAAGATTCGTCTCGTCCGCGCCGATATACCTCGGCGAATCCAGGTCGAACAGAGCGAAGTCAGCCGTCCATCCTTCGCGGATCAGGCCCGTATTCTCAAACCCGAGCGCCCGATACCCCGTGAGCGTCGCGGCTCGCAAGACATCCCACGCGCGGGATTCCGTCGGGTCGAGCGTTTGTCCCTTGTGCAGAAGCGATGCGAAACGCGCTTCATCCAGCATGTCGAGCCTGTTGTTGCTCGCGGCGCCATCCGTTCCGAGAGCGACCGGAACACCCAGTTCCCGAAATTCCTTCCAGGGGAAAACGCCGCTCCCGAGCTTCAGATTGCTCTTCGGATTGTGGACGATCGTCACGGACTTCGGGAGAACAGCCGCCGTTTCGGGCGGAAGCCACACGCAATGGGCGAGAATCAGCCCAGGAACATCGAGAAGCCCGGACGTATCGAGATACTCCGTCGGCGTCATTCCGAGGTCGTTCTTCAGATAGTCCAGCTCCCATTTCGTTTCGAGAAAGTGCGTGTGCACATGAATGCCGCGCTCTTTCGCAATTCCGGTTACGTCCTGCAGAAAGCCGAGCGCGACCGTGTACGGAGCGTGGGGGCCAAGCTGCACGGTCACACGCCCGTTCTTTCCATGCCACTGATCGAAGAGCGACAGGTTTTCGTCGAGCCGCTTCCGGTCGTCCTGCATCAGTCCGCGACAAAGACCGCAGCGCATTCCGATCTCCTGCGACGCACGGGCGACTTCGGACATTTCGAAGTACATGTCCGAGAAACAGCCGACGCCGCAGGAGACCATCTCAACCATGGCCGCCATTGTCCCCCAATAGATGTCCTCGGGCGTCAGGTGCGCTTCCAGCGGCCAGATCCGTTCCTTCAGCCACTCCATCAGCGGTTTCTCTTCCCCGAGCCCCCGCAGAAGCGTCATCGCGGCGTGCGTGTGGCAATTGACGAATGCCGGCAGAAGCGCCATCGTCCCCTTGCCGTCAATCGTTTCGTCCGCCTCGGGAAGGGTCCGGGGAGCGGTTATCTTCCCGATCCGGTTTCCCTCGACAAGAATGTCTCCCCGTCGCGACTGCTCGGTCGAACAATCGAGATAGAAGACGTCGCGGAACAACAGCGTCATGTCACTCCTGCCATCCCTTCATATACGCCTCTTGCTCCGGCAGGAGCGTTTCGAGGGATATCCCCGAAGCTTCGAGCTTGGTGCGCATTATGGCGAGGTCGAGGTCCTCCGGAACGTCGTAGACACCCGGTTTCAGCGAATGCCGCGAAATGTACAGCGCGGACTCGAGCTGCATTCCGAAACTCAGATCCATAATCTCGATCGGGTGGCCGTCGCCGCAGGCAAGGTTGACGAGCCGTCCCTCGCCGAGAAGGAAGACGCTGTTCCCGTTGCGGAGACGATAGGCTTCGACGTTGTCGCGTATCGTCTCGACCTTTTCGGACAACTCGCACAGATCGGGCTTCCACACTTCGACGTCGAAGTGCCCCGCGTTGGCGAGGAGCGCTCCGTTCTTCATCCTGGCGATATGCTCTCCGCGGATGACCTTGCGGTTCCCCGTCAATGTCAGGAACATATCCCCGATCGGCGCCGCCTGCTCCATGGTCTTCACTTCGCAACCGTCCATCAGCGCCTCGAACGCGCGATGCGGATCGAGCTCCGTTACGATGACCCGCGCTCCAAGCGCTTTCGCCCGCAGAGCGACGCCGCGTCCGCACCAGCCGTATCCGGCGACCACGACGATCTTTCCCGCGACGAGCATATTCGTGGTCCGCATGATGCCGTCCCACACGGACTGACCCGTTCCATACCGGTTATCGAAGAGATATTTGCTTTTGGCGTCGTTGACGGAAATCATCGGAAATGCGAGGACGCCGTCCTTCGCCATCGCTTTCAGGCGTTTGACGCCGGTCGTCGTTTCCTCGGAACCGCCGAGAATATTCGGAAGCTTCTCCCTGTAGTCCGTGTGGATCGTCGCGACAAGATCCGCGCCGTCGTCGACGATGATG
>ERZ1645192.635-NODE-635-length-29364-cov-7.546624_pt1 | contig 29364 bp, 31 predicted proteins | sample MGYA00575354_ERZ1645192 | MGnify/ENA primary metagenome ERZ1645192 (study PRJEB40844, sample SAMN11349763) | freshwater sediment metagenome | isolation source: river sediment | host: Sediment | place: India: Faizupur Khadar , New Delhi | collected 2017-02-21 ... | reverse complement strand
GGGCACGTCGTCCCCGGGCATCAGGACCACGGTCAGGCGGCAACAGACCGCATCGCAGTGGTCGCAGCGGGGCGCGTCAACCTGGGTGGGCGGGAGGATGCTGGAACAGGACGCTGGCACGGAGGCTCCCGGTGGGGCGTCACCCCGCATCGGCGGGATGGTGGCGCGTGGACGGGAGCGAGGCGGGCGACGAAGGATGCCGGACGGAACGCGCGTGGCGCGAGGCGCCTGGGACCATCCTACGCGAATGCGGCGCAGGACGTGGCTTGCGGGATCGAAACGCCTGCGATGGCCTGCGAGAATGCTCGGCCACAACCTTGGAAGCCCGCCCGATGCCGTTGCCGCCGCTCACGCCCGCTGGTCGCCTGTTCGCGATCGCGGCCTTCATTGAAGCCCTGACCTGGGCCGGCCTGCTGGTCGGCATGTGGCTCAAGTACGGGCCGCACGCGATCGACGTGGGGGTCTGGCTGTTCGGGCGGCTGCACGGTGCCGCGTTCCTGTTCTACGTGGTGGCCACCCTGGTGGCGGCGACCCGCCAGCGCTGGCCGGGCTGGGCGCTGTTGCTGGGCCTGCTGGCCGCGGTGCCGCCGCTGGTCACGGTGCCGCTGGAATGGTGGTTCCGGCGCAAGGGCCTGCTGTCGGCGTCAGCCGTGGGCTGAAGCGGGTCGGGATCGCCACACAGGGTTCACGGCGACGCGCGCAGGCTGCGGCTCCCCCACGCACCCGGAGCCCCCATGGCCCATGTCCTGATGATCGTCACCAGCGCCGACCGCATGCCGAATGGCGAGCCCACCGGGCTTTGGCTGGAGGAATTCGCGATTCCCTACTCGCTGCTGCGCGATGCCGGGCATGCGATCACCGTGGCCAGCCCGCGCGGCGGCGCCACGCCGATCGACCCGCGCAGCGCCGAAGACGAGACGCCGGCCGAATGGGAAGACGCAGCCGCCCGCCTGCGCCAGACACAGCCGCTCGATGGACTGCAGGCCGACGGATTCGATGCGGTGTTCATCCCCGGCGGGCACGGCACCATGTTCGACTTCCCGGGCAACCTGGACATCGGGCGCCTGCTTGCCAAGTTCCATGACGCCGGCAAGCCGATTGCCTCGGTGTGCCATGGCCCCGCCGCGTTCGTCGGCGTCATGCGCACGGATGGGCGTCCGCTGGTCGAGGGCTACACCCTGACCGCGTTCTCCGATGTCGAAGAGAAGCTGGTGCGGCTGGACGACCAGGTGCCCTTCCTGCTCTCCGAACGCCTGCGCGAACTGGGCGGCAAGGTCGAAAACGGCTTGCCGATGCTCAGTCACGTCCGCGAGGACCGCAACCTCATCACCGGGCAGAACCCCGCGTCCAGCAAGAAGGCCGCGGAGCTTCTGATCGCGCGGCTTGCGGACTGAGCAGAATCGACGTTGCCCGATGCCGGCGCTTCCGGCTTAATTCCTGCAAACGAAGGATGGACGGAAGCAGGATGGAGATCAGCCAGAAGCGGGGTTCCGTGAGCACGCGCTACGCGTTCTTCGACGATCGCATCGACTATGCCTGGAAAGATAGCTCCGGTAGTCGAAGTTTTTCCGTCGGCTACGCGGACGTTAGCCGCGATCGCCAGACCCTCACCGAGCGGAACGTCTGGTTCCGCAACGCGGGCGCGCTGTGGCTGATCATTGGCGGCGCGCAATTGGCGATGACCTGGGGCGCGGAAGGCGGTGCCAGGGGAGGGTTCTGGTTGCTGCTTGGTGCCGCATGCGTTGCCTGGTACGCGCTGCGGCCGGTGAACTACCTGATCATCCCGAGCGACAAGGGCAACTTGCTGGTTCTGGACGATGCCGATGGCGCGCGCGTCATGGAGGAAATCCAACGCCGCCGCGCTGCTTACTACCGCGATGAGTACGATTTTTTTCCGGAGTCGGAGACTCCGCAGCAACTCCGGAACCGCTTCACCTGGCTGCACCGTGAGGGCGCGCTGACCGAACCCGAGATGCAGGCCCGGTTGGCCGAAGTGGATCAGCGGGAGCACGCGCCGGAATCCGCCGAGGGCGCATCGCCGCCACGGCTGCTCAATTAGGCCCACGTCCATGGCCCACACGCCCGTCGATCCCGGTTCCCTCCCGCCCTGGAAGCGCAAGGGCCCGCCTGGCAAGTCGCGCCCGCTCAGCCCGGCGCAGGTGGACGCCGCGCGCGGGCGCGCACTGCAGGCGGGGCGTCGCTATCCGAACCTGGTCGACAACATGTGGGCCGCGCGCCACGTGCCGCGCGGCGACGAAGCCGCCACGCGCGACGCCGACGACGCCGGCTGAGCCTGCCTCAGGCCGCGCCGAGGCGATTGATGCCGGCGTTCTCGACGACCGCCGGTGGCGCGTCCATGGCGGCGAGCGCGAGCAGCGCGCGGCCCATCGCGGCGGTGCTGGTCATCACCGACGGCAACAGGCGCACGCCGACGCCCATCAGCGGCGCGCCGACGGCGTAGAACGGCCGCATCCAGGCGTGCGGGCTGCGCTCGCCATGCGCCGGCTGGATGCCGCCCGGTCGCAGCATCACGGAGGTGATCGGCAAGGCCTGCAGCGCGACTTCGGTCTCGCCCTTGACCCGCATCGGCATCAACCGGCTCGCGGGGTCGGCATGCGCGCCGGACACATACAGGAAGCGCCCCTGCGGATTGCGTTCGGCATAGGCGCGCGCAACGCGCAGGGTCAGGTCCAGGGTGACGTGGCGATAGGTCGCCTCGGGGGTGCCGACCGGCGGCGCGCCGGCGCAGTAGAAGCAGGCGTCCCAACCAGCCAGGCGGGCCGCCACGCCGTCAAGCGCGTCGAAGCCGGGCACCCGCAGTTCGTCGATGCGCGGGTCGGCGCGGCCGGCGCTGCGTCGACCCAGCAGGCCGATGCGGTCGATGCCGGGGTGGGACAGCGTTTCGTGGAGGACGCCCTGGCCGACCAGTCCGGTGGCACCGGCGATGAGGATGCGCATGGGCAATGCCTGCTGCATGTGACGTGGACCTACACGAGGCTCAGGCGCGGTTTGGATGCAGCCGCGGCAGCATCGCGGCGGTCGCGATGCCCAGCAGCAGGCCACCGCTGCAGGCGATGCCGAGGTAGGCCAGTGCGCCCCCGAGTCCGACGAAATGCAGGCGATGCGAGAGGAGGTCGGCGAGCGCCACCGAGCTGCAGGCCAGCAACCAGCCGAGCGTGCTGGCGACGACCCAGCCGCCCGCGCGCGGGCGCAAGGCCGGCCATGCGCGCAGCTGCAACAGGCTGGCGAGGAGTCCGCCAAGCGCGGCGAACGGATACACCAGGTAGGGCAGGGGTTGCCCCAGTCGACGCGCGAGGTCCGCGACCAGGAACGGCAGCGCGACCCCGGCCAGCGTCGCCACCCACCAGGCCTGCGCGCGCACGCCCGCCGTGCGCAGGGCGCGCGCCTGCAGCAGCCCGATGGCCGCGCCCATGCCCAGTCCCACCGGTGCGTTCGCATGGTCGATGCCGACCGCCTCGAACAGGATCGACAGGCCCAGCAGCAGGGGCACGCCGAGCATCCAGCCGGCGAGGGTGTGGGCAATCCAGCGACGTGGGGGCAAGGGCGGCATCGGGTGCATGCGGCGATCGTGGCATGGCCGGCATCCGCTTGCGTTCGGATTGCGTAATGGCCGGGCGTCACCCAACGGATTGCCAAGCATGCCTGCCCCGGTCCGCGGCCTCACGGTGCCCGCGCACGTCCTCGTCACCGGCGCCAGCAGCGGGATCGGCCTGGCGCTGGCCTGCGCGCTGCTGGAGCGGGCGGGCGTCGCGAGCGTCGCCGCGGTCTCGCGCCATGCCAGCGGCAGTGCCGAGTTGCAGGCGTTGGCCGCGCGCCATCCCGGCCGCCTGCATGCGATCGATGCCGACCTCGCCACCGATACCGGGATCGCGATGGTGGCCTCGGCGCTGCGCGCGCGCGACACCGGACTGCACCTCGTGCTGCATTGCGCCGGCCTGCTGCACGCCGAGGGCATGGCGCCCGAGAAGTCGTTGCAGCAGGTCGAGCGCGCCGCGCTGGAGCGGGTGTTCGCGCTCAACGCCTTCGCCCCGATCCTGCTGGCGCGGGCCCTGCAACCCATGCTTGGCCCGGGCGCGCCGCGGGTGTTCGCCTCGCTGTCGGCGCGGGTGGGCTCGATCGGCGACAACCGCCTCGGTGGTTGGTATGCCTACCGCGCGGCCAAGGCGGCGCAGAACCAGTTGCTGCGCACGCTGGCGATCGAATGGCGACGCAGCCATCCCCATCTGGCCTGCGTGCTGCTGCACCCGGGCACGGTGGACACGCCGCTCTCGCGCCCGTTCCAGGCGCGGGTGCCGGCGGAGGCCCTGTTCCCGCCGGCGCGGGCGGCCCGGCAGTTGCTGGACCTCGTCGCCACGTTGGGGCCCGCCGACAGCGGCCGCTTCCTGGCCTGGGATGGCCGCGACATCCCGTGGTGACGCTCAGTCGACCCGGGTGAAGCGCAGGCCGTCGAACGTGAGCGCGGTCGGGCGATCGGCGGCCACCTCGAACGCCACCACCTGGCCCGAGCCCGGCACGAACTCGACGCGCATGCGCTCGGCCTCGTCGAAGGCGCTCGCGACCGCATGCAGCACGCCCCAGTCGATGGCCAGGCTGGCGTCGTCCCGTAGCCGTACCTCCAGCGTGCCGAGCAGGGGATGCCGGTAGCGTCCGGCATAGGCGGCGCGCGGCAGGCCCAGGCGCCAGGCGCGTGCGGCGAGCTTCGCGCGTTGCTGGTCGACCGCCTCGCGCAGGCGGCCGGCATCCTGGCGCAGGCTCGCGAAGCGGCCGGCGATGGCGGTGGGCGCATCGGCCTCGCCCAACGCGAGCCCGTAGGCGGCATCGGCGATCGCAGCAGTCAGCCGCGCGCTGAGCACGTCCTCGTTGTTGAGGACCACCAGGCCCAGCCCGGCCTCGGGCATGAACGACAGGTGCGCATGGAAGCCGGCGAAGCTGCCGAAGTGGTGGCGCATCGACTGCCCCTTGTAGCTGCCGGTGTACCAGCCCCAGGCGTAGCCGTCGCGCGCGAAGTCGAGGTAGCGGTCCTCGGTGGTCGCTTGCCGTACCTGCGAGGCACGCAGCACCTCCGTCGGCAATCCGGCCGGCGCGCCGCGCGCGGCCGCCAGCTGCGCCAGCAGGAAGCGGGCGAGGTCCGGCGCGGTGGACAGCACGCCGCCGGCGGCATGCATGGTGGCGTCGGTCTTGCGCAGGTAGAGCGGCGTCGACGGTGCCGCGGTGCGGGCGGAATAAGGCAGGGCGACGGTCCAGCCGCGCGCCTCGGCCTCGCTGGCGCGGGCCGTGGTGTGGCGCATGCCGAGCGGGGCGAACACGCGCGCGTGCATGCTGTCTTGCCACGGTCGCCCATCCGCGCGGTCCATCCACGCGCTGGCGATGTTGTAGCCGAGGTTGCTGTAGTCGAAGCGACCGAAGGGCGCGTCCGGGTCCGGCCGCGATTGCGCGACCAGCGCACGCAGGCTGCCGGCGTCGTGCACGCCGCTGAACGCGGTCGCCCAGCCCAGCCCCGGGTTGGCGATCCCGCTGGTGTGCACCAGCAGGTCGCGCAGGTGGATGCGGTTGGCGTCGAGGTCCGGGAATACCAGGCCCGGGAACATCGCCTGCAGGCTCGGATCGGCGGGCATGCGGCTTTCGTGCGCGGCCAGCAGCACGTCCAGCGCGAACATCGGCTTGGTGGCGGAGGCGATGTAGAACAGGGTTTGCGGATCCACCGGGCGCTGGCGCGCCAGGTCGGCGTTGCCGTAGTAGCCCTCGAAGGCCACCTTGCCGTCCTTCAGCAGGATCACCGCGGTTCCGGTGGGCAGTGCGGTGTCCTGCTTGAAGGCGCGCAGTTCGCGATCCAGCGGCGTGAAGTCGGCGGCGGCAGGCGACTGCGCATGCGCGCCCGACGCAAGGGCGAGCAGGCAGGCGGCGAGGCCTTGGAACAGGGCGGAACGGGGCATGCGATGGGTCTTGGTGGCGGCATGCGCAATGGATACGCGGATGCCGTCGCGGGTTGCACCTGCGGCGCACGGCGCGAGAATGGGCGCATTGCCGCCCGCCACGCCCGCATGCGCATCGTCCTCACCGAGTTCGCCCGCACCCGCCTGTTCCCGCGCGAATCGCGCCGCAACACCATCCGCGACATCACCGCGGAACAGTTCGAGGCGCATCTCAACGCGCATCCGCCGTTGGCCGTGCTCGACGGCTACGTGCCGTTCTGCAAGCTGCACGTGCACCGCAACTGGACCAGCACGCGCTGCATGGCGGTGCCGATCACCGATGCGAACCGGCACCTGCTGCGCAGCGACTACGAAGCCCGCACCCTCGAGGAACTGCCGGTGCTGGTGCGCTGGTTCGAGGGCGTGGACGCGCCGGTCGCCGAGTATCTGGTGGCGATCCTCTACGACCGCGCGCAACTGGCGCGCGAGGGCACCGTGATCGATGCCGACTGGGGCGTGGTGGGCTGCCTGTACACGATGACGCCCGAAGAATTGCCGATGGCGCCGATCACCATGCTGCGCAACGCGCTGGGCGTGGAAGAGGGCGGTTCCGGCGTGCCGCTGGATCGCGAGGCCTACCGCCGCAGCGTGGCGTTCTGGAGCACCCACGCGAACTGGCGCGGCTGAATGCGGCAACTTGCAGAAACGGTTGCATCCGCTCCCGCCATCACGGCGTAAGGGTGGGGCCGGCATGACGCCGGCATCCCCCAAACCAGGAGCGACCATGAACCGTTGCCTTCGCAGCGCCCTGCTGCTTGCCTGCCTGTCCCCCGCCGCCGCGTTCGCCCAGGACGGTCCGAGTTTCTCGTTCTTCGCCGGGCGCGATCTCTCGGTCAGCGGCGACGTCCATGAAGGCGCGATCTCGCCGATCGCCGACCTCGGCCCGCTCAACCCCGCGCTGGCGGGCGTGTCCGCGGAACTGCGCATCCAGTCGCGTTCGTACGACGACATCTACGGCAAAGCCAACAGCTTCGGCGTCGAGATGAGCTGGCCGATGGCGCAGGGCGAGGTCTTCGGCCAGTTGCGCAGCACCCGCGCGGGCGACGGCGAAGTGCAGGTGGGCGGTGCCTACGTGCCCGCGCTGTCGACCACGCTGCCGGTGCACGGCCGCTTCGGCAGCTACGACAGCGTGGCGCTGGAGGCCGGCTACCGGCACTACTTCGGCAGCGGCAAGGTGCGCCCCTACGTGGCCGGCCGGATCGGCACCACCAAGGTCGACGGCATCGACGCCACCTTCACCATCCCGGATGCCGGGATCACGCTCAGCGACGTGCCGTTCTTCGACGGCGGCTGGATGCTGAGCGGCGGCGCCGACTTGGGCGTTGCATGGGCGGTCGGCGAGAAGGTCACGCTCGGGCTGGAAGTCGGGGTGCGCCACCATGGCGACATTTCGGATGACGACAGCGCGCTTTCGGGCCTCGGCCTGGCCTCGATCAACGACACCGGCGCACGCACGTCCTATCCGCTCAACCTGCGCTTCCAGATGCGGTTCTGATGCGCTTGCCGCCGGCGCGGCCGGTGGCGCCTGTCCCCCGCACGCCGGGTCCGCACCGCCTCGCCCGGTGCCGGCCCGGCGTTTTTATTGTCAGGCCTTGCGCGCCCGCGTGACCGGAGTCGGCGGCTTGCGCAGCTCAGGGCTGGAGCGGAACGGCGACGCGTTGTTCGCATTGCGCAGGGGCGTGTTGCCGAGGACTTCGATGCGGCCGCCGCGCTTGCGGAAGGCCTTGAGATCGTCGGCGATGCGTTCGTGGGTGAGTTGACTGCCGTCGCCGGCGGCCTGGGCTGGCTTGCGGGGCATGCCGCTCCCGTGGTCTGGGGGGGGGGGGGGGGGGTGTTTATGGGAAATTGCATGAAACTTCAAGCAAATCATGTGCTTGCAATCCTCCGGATGGCCCGGGTGCGCGGCGCGACTTCGCAGCGGCTTCACCGAGTCGCCGCCAAGGCCACATTTCATGGGCGCAGGCTGCAGGCTCCAACATGGGAGGATCAGGCATGCACCAGGCACCGGCGACGATGGACGACGGACGAACGCGCAACCGGCTGCGGCCCTGGATCTGGGGCGGGGCGGTGGCCTTGCTTGCATTGCCCGCCATCGCGATGCGCTGGTTTCCCGGCAGTGGCGTCGACTGGCGTGCCGGCGACTTCGTGGTGATGGGGCTGTTGCTCGCCTTCGCGGCCGGCCTGTACGAAATCGGCGCGCGTAGCAGCGCAAGCCTTGCTTATCGCGCCGGCCTCGGGCTGGCGGTGCTCACCGGCTTGCTCACGGTGTGGGTGAATCTCGCGGTGGGGATGCTGGGCGATGAGGGCGACACGCCCAACCTGATGTTCGCCGTTGTCCTGCTGCTGGCGGTCGTGGGGGCGTTGGCGGCGCGCCTGCGGCCCGCCGGCATGGCGCGGGCGATGGCGATCGCCGGCATCGCGCAATGGCTTGCGGTCGTGCTCGGTGCGGCGCTCGGCGACTACCGCAGCAACGAATTGGTGCTCAGCGCGTGCTTCGCGCTGCCCTGGTTCGCCTCGGCGTTGCTGTTCCGGCACGCAGCCGCCCACCGCGGCTGAAGGCGACTGCTTCACCCGGCGCGCCGGGCGAAGGACAATGCGCGCATTCCCTTGCCCGGTCGCGCCATGTTCGTGTTGCGCCTGCTCTTCATCGGCCTGCTGATCGCGATCAGCACCGTGTTGCACGTGTTGCCGCTGCTGCTGGTCGCGGTCGCCAAGGCGCTGCTGCCCTCGGCCTCCCTCCGGCGTGCGGCGAACCCGCTGCTTACCGGCCTGGCCGAGAGCTGGATCTCCGGCAACGGCTGGATGTGGGATCGGTTCACCGACACCCGCCTGCAGGTGGACGGCGTGTCGACGCTGCAGCGCGACGGGCATTACCTGGTGCTGGCCAACCACCAGAGCTGGGTCGACATCCTGGTCCTGCAGAAGGTCTTCAACCGCCGCATCCCGCTGCTGCGCTTCTTCCTCAAGCGGCAACTGATTTGGGTGCCATTGCTCGGGCTGGCGTGGTGGGCGCTGGATTTCCCGTTCATGGGCCGCTACACCAAGAAGCAGATCGCGCGGAATCCGGAACTCGCCGGCCGCGACATCGAGGCGACCCGGCGTGCCTGCGCGAAGTTCCGCGAGATCCCGGTGGCGATCATGAACTTCGTCGAAGGCACCCGCTTCACCCCGGCCAAGCATGACCGCCAGCAATCGCCCTACCGGCACCTGCTGAAGCCGAAGTCCGGCGGCGTCGCCTTCGTGCTGGACGCGATGGGCGAGGGCCTGCACGGCATCCTCGACGTCACCATCGCGTACCCGGCCGGCCGTCCGTCGATGCTGGACCTGATCGGCAACCGCATCCCCGAGGTCCGCGTGCAGGTCCGCCAGCGTCCCATCCCCGCCGCGCTCATCGGCGGCAACTACCAGGACGACCGTGCGTTCCGCGCGCGTTTCCAGCAATGGATGAACGGCCTGTGGGAGGAGAAGGAACGCGACCTCGACGCCATGCTGGCGCCAGCGGCATCCACCGTCGAACGGGCATGATGGCGGTCATCGGCGGCTCGGCGACGGAGGCGATGATGCACAAGGGAAAGGCGTGGCTGGCTTCTGGTTGCCTGGTGTTGGCCGCCTGCAGGTCCACCGCGGACGGGGAGGGCGTGCCACCCCCGGTGGCGGACGCCCAGCAATTCCTGCCGGCGGCGTTCGTGGTGCACCTGGCATCGCCGCCGCGGACGCTCCGCGTGGACGGCGACACCCTCGTCCTCACCGGGCCCGACGCCAGCCGCCGCTTGCGCGTAGAGCGCAACGAGGCGCTGTTCGACGGCCGCGTGGTGACCGCCCGCGATGCCGCCGGCAGTGTCGAGGTCCGGGTCACCCAGCGCCTGTGCCTGGGCGAGGGCGGGGCGCAATCGCCCTACACCGCGCGGGTGTCGATCGGCGATGCCGCGCCGCTGATGGGCTGCGGCGGTCCGCGCTGACCGACCGCCAGGCTCAACCGCCGCGGGTGTGGAAGTACACCTGTTCCGCGGCCCAGCGCAGCGGTGGCGAATGCAGCAACAGGTCGAACGGCCAGTCGAACTGCAGCCGGTCGTAGGCCCAGCGCAACGCGCGCTTGGTGCGGAAGCGCGGTGCCGCCGCGATCGCCGCCTGTTCGGCGGGTGGGGCGCCATCGCGCAGGGTCGCCGCGATCGCGCGGCCGACTGCCCAGCCGTGGTCCCAGGCGGCGTGGATGCCGCCGGCGGTGACCGGCGACACGATGCCCGCGGCATCGCCGGTCAGGATCGCGCGTTCGCGCGCCAGCGCCTGCACCGGCCCGCTGCACGGGATCAGCCCGGCCCGGGTGTGGCCCGGTTTCAGCTGGCGCGGCAACCCGCCGGCCATGCCGACCCGGAGCAGGAAGCCGTCGATGTCGGGGACGCGCGCCTGCGCGGGATCGTGGCGCAGGGCCAGCCCTGCCTGCACGCCGCCGGGGTTCTGCGCCAGCCAGCCGATGTAGCCTGGCGCATAGCGCTTGCTGATGAAGCAATGCAAGGCATCGGGATCGGCCAGGCGCGCGCCGGGGAATTCGTACTCGATGCCGTACAGGAACTGGCGCACCTCGCCCAGGCCGCAGCGTCGCGCCACCCGCGACCGCGCGCCATCGGCGCCGACCAGGTAGCGCGCATGGCCCACGCCCTGCACCTGCCAGCCGGCATCGGTGCGTTCGGCATCGGTGAAGGCCTGGCCCAGGCGCAGGTCGATGGCGTGCGCCTGTAACTGCGTGGCCAGCCAGCGCATCACGGCGGGCGTGTCGGTGGTGAGGAAGTAGTAGCCGGGCGCGGCCAGCGCGACCTGTCGCAGGCTCGGGGCATACAGGCGCACCGATTCGATGCGCCGGGTCATGCGCGACGGCAGCCGGTTCAGCAGGGTGTGCTCGGCGGCTTCCTTGACGATGATCCCGGTGGTGCGCAGCTTGTCGCCGGGATCGCGCTTGCGCTCGAGCACGCAGACCCGCAATCCGCGCTGCGCCGCGGCCAGCGCGCAGGCGGCGCCGGCGAAGCTCGCGCCGACCACCACCACGTCGAAATCGGAATCGGAATCGGTGCGGCTCGCATCCATGGGTGGTGTCGTGGCGATGGAGGCCGCCAGCATCCGCACACGGTGCGCGGCCTGGATGGCGGCGGCGTGAAGCGAGTTTGAAGTCGCGGATGACGAGGCGCCGCGCGATGCGCTAGCGTGCGCGCAGTCCTCCACGAGTCCCGCCATGGCCACCGCGATCCCCGCCCGTTACAGCCCCACCCTGCGCCGCTTGCACTGGCTGATGGCCGTGCTGATCCTGGCCGCCTACCTGCTGATCGAGCAGCGCGGGCTGTTCCCGCGCGGCAGCGGCGGGCGCTTCGCGATGATGCAGGGGCATTTCTGGGTCGGTATCGCGATCTTCGTGCTGGCGTGGTGGCGGCTGGTCGCGCGACGGCGCGACGGCGCACCGCCGGTCACCCCGCCGCTGGACCGCTGGAGCGCGTTCGCCGCGAAGGCGATCCACGTCGCGCTGTACGCCTTCTTCATCGTGATGCCGCTGCTCGGCATGGCGACCGCATGGACCGACGGCAAGGCGGTGATGCTGCCGTTCACCGACATCGCCCTGCCGGCGCTGCTGGCCGAGGACAAGGACCTCGCGCACCAGCTGGAAGACCTGCACGGCAGCATCGGCGAGGCCTTCTACTGGATCATCGGCCTGCACGTGCTGGCGGCGCTGTACCACCATTGGGTGCGCCGCGACGACACCCTGCGGCGCATGCGCTGAGCGCACGTCGGCCTCACTTCGGCGGCGTCGCCCCCGCGGGTGCCGTCGCCGGGAATTCGGTGGTCGCCGGCACGCTGAGCAAGACCTTCGCGCGGTACTTGCCATTGAAGGTGTCTTCCTCCTTGACCACGATGCGGCGGGCCTGGTCGATCCAGAAGCGCTGGTAGTTGCCGCCGCCCGGGCTGCCGCTCTCGGTTTCCACCAGCCAGCAGGTGTAGGTGGTGCCGTCGGCCCCCTGCAAGCGGCGTTCGCCGACCACGGTGTAGTCGACGTCGATCGGTGCGGGCATGCCCGCATCGAAGACGCGCAGCCGCAGCGTGCCGCCGCGCTCCCACGGCAGCAGCGGCAGCAGGGCCAGGTCGGAATGCCAGTTGAGCCACCAGCCATCGCGCATGCCCGGGAAGCCGGCCTCCATGCGCGCGCGGCGGTCGGCGGGAATTTCGCCTTCGATGCGGCCGCTGCCCTTGGGTGGATCGATGCGGGTGGTGAAGCTGCCCTTGGGCGTGGTCCAGGTGCTGTCCTGCGCCAGCGTGGCGAGGTCGCGGGCCGCATGCACGGTCCGCGCGGTGTGCAGGGTGCCGGTCTCGTCCTGCCAGGCCTGCTCGATCACCCAGGCGTCTTGGCCATCGACCTTCTCGCGCCCCAGGCTGGAGGTGGCGAGCATCGCGCGCTGGATCGCGCTGCCCGGGCCGGCGTGCATGTAGACGACGTAGGTCGCGGTGCCAGGGCGGAGGTGGTCGAGGTGCAGGTCGCCGGGTTGCACGCGCACCGGCGTCGCGGCGGCGACGGGCAGGGCAGCCAGGCAGAGCAGGAGGGGCAGGACGAGGCGGGCGATCGACATGGGGGAATTCCCTCGGGGCAGGCCGGCAGTCTTGGCGACCGCGTGCGACCTGGCCCGTGCCGAGGGTCACGGCGTGGGCGATCCGTCCCTGCCGGCGTGCGGCCTGTCCACGCTGGATCGTGCTGCATTGCGGCAGCCGGGTCGCGTGCGCCACCCGTGAAATCCAGCAGTGGCGGGGCGCGGGACAGCCGTGACGGCCTTGGCCGAGCGAATGTGTTGACCGTCGCGTTTTCCGGACGCTAGCGTACGGCCCGCCTCGGGAGGGGACCGGGGTTGCACCGCGCACCAGGGGTTGCCGGCACGTCGTGCCGGCTCACGACAACCATCGTTGGGGACTGGACATGCTCATGCGATTCCGCAAGACCGTGCGTTCGCTGTTGCCCGCCGTCGCGCTGCTCGCGCTGGCGCCGGCGGCGTTCGCCAATACCTTGAACCAGAACGTCTCGTGGACGATCGACCGTGCCGGCACGACCACCAAGTACCGCGTGGTGGCCTATGGCGATTCGATCTACGCCGGCTACAACGGCTCCACCCTGAACGCCGCGAAGTATTCGGCGCCGACCGTCGAGGCCGAGTACCTGTCGGCGGCCTGGGGCGCGGACATCGAGAGCGTGCGCCGGGCAAAGTCGGGCGCGGTGGCCTCCGACGTCTACAACAACAAGATCGTCGCCGAGCGCTCCTACATGCAGGCCACCAGCACCCGCGTAGTGACCTTCGAGATGTGCGGCAACGACGGCCTGCAGGCGCGGTCCAGCTTCAAGGGCCAGACCGGCACCTGCAACTACAACGTGCTGGCGACCGCCGAGGCCAATTGCAAGGCCAACGTGGCCAAGGCGATGGACTACATCAACGCCAACGCCTACGCCGGGACCAAGCTCAAGGTCATCGCCAACCTGTACTACCCGGGCTACAACGCCGACAACGTGTCGAGCTCCTGCAACGACCCGACCACCGGCGCCAAGGTCAACATGCGCGACAAGTTCCTGCCGTCGATCGCGCGGATGAACTACTGGATGTGCGAGTACGCCCGCCAGAAGGGCTTCAAGTGCGTGGACAACTTCGCCGAGTACATGGGCGCGGACTACGACAGCAATGGCGATGGTGTCGTCGACTCGCAGGCCCTGCGCTACGTGGCCGGCGAAAGCGAGGCCAGCTACGTGACCCGCATCACCTCGACCCTGCGCGCGACCCTGCGCGACGCCAACACGCACTTCGTGTCGTCCTCGAGCAGCTACGACTACATCCAGTCGGACGACGTGCATCCGACCTACCAGGGCAGCACGGTCAGCGCCGGCCTGTTCGGCGGCACCACCGGTTCCGGCGCGCCGCGCTACACCAGCTTCACCGGCGGCAAGAGCCCGATCTGGAACGCCTACGGCCACGAGCGCATGGGCTGGGGCCTGTCGGTGTTCGGTCCGCCGAGCCCGTTCTGACCTCACCAGCGCCGACGCACGATGCCGGCCGATCGCGCGCCACCGCCGTCGCCTCCCCCCGCGGGAGGCGACGCGCATGGTGCGCATGCACGCCGGGTGCTGGTCGCGCTGGCGCTCGTCGCGGTGGTCGGCGGCGTGGCGTGGCTGCTGTGGCCCTCGGCTGAGCGTGCAATTGCGATGACCGACCCGTCGCCACGTCAGCCGGCGTCCGTGCCCGATGCGGACGGCAAAGCCGCGACGCAGGCGTCGGTGGTGGCGGCGCGCCCAGCAGCGGCCGTCGCGACCGGTGCCACCCGCGACCTCGCGGAGGTGCTGCAGCTTGCGCCGGGGCAACGCGCGCCGGCGATGGGCGAGGTGATCGCGCGGCTGCGTGCGGAAGGGATCCACGACGGACTCGCGGCCTTCAATCCGCCGGGCACCAGCCCGCCGCTGGTCGGGCTGGCGGTACCCGAGGATTTCCCGCTGCCGGAAGGCTACGTGCGCCACCACCAGACCACGGACGATGGCCAGGACATCGAGGCGATCCTGATGTACTCGCCCGACTACGATTTCTACGACGCCGACGGCCGGCCGATCCCGATCCCGCCGGATCGCGTGGTGCCGCCGTCGATGGCGCCGCCCGGCCTGCCGTTGCGGCAGGTGCGGATCCCTCCGCCGCGCGATGCCCAGGGAGGCGTGCCCTGACGCCCGCGCGCCGCGCGGTGCTCCGCGCCTCGGTTGCGATCCTCGCCAGCGCGCTCCTGCTCGGGATGTATGCGCGTGGCGGCTTCGCCGTGTCGCTCGGTTTCGTCGCGCTGGTGCCGTGGCTGGCATCGGTGGCGACGCTGCCCTCGTGGCGCGCGGCGCTCGCCAGCGGCATCGCGATGGCGATGTTGTTCGCGCTGGCGGTGTTCGCCTGGTTCGGCGATGCGGTCGCGGCCTATACCGGGATTGGCACCGCGGGCGGCATCGCGCTGGTGGTGCTGGCGGCGCCGCTGATGCAGCCGCAGGTCGTGGCGGCGGCCCTTGCCGGGTGGTGGGCCGCGGGTCGGCTCGGACCGGTGCTGCGCGCGGTGGTGGTCGCGGCGGCATGTGTCGCCTGCGAATGGGCCTGTCCGAAGCTGCTCGGCGACAGCCTCGGCCATGGCCTGCAACCCGCGGCCTGGTGGCGGCAGGCGGCCGACCTCGGCGGCGTGCCGGTGCTCACTTTCGTGCTGGTGCTGTGCAACCAGTGGCTGGCCGATGCGTGGCGACACCGTCGCGACGCCTCGCGCGGGTGGCGCCTGCCCTTGGCCTGCGCGCTGGCGCTGCCGGTCCTGCTCGCCGGCTATGGCGCCTGGCGCAGCGCGCAATTGCGCGCGCTGCCGGTGGAGGACACGCTGCGCGTCGCGATGGTGCAGGCGAACATCGTCGACTACGAACGCCTGCGCCGGGAACGCGGCGCCTACGCAGTCGTGCGCGAGGTGCTCGACACGCATGTCGGGATGTCGCGCGCGGCCCTCGACGCGGGCAGGGTGGATGCCTTGCTGTGGTCGGAAACCGTGTACCCCACGACCTTCGGCAAGCCGCGCAGCGAGGCCGGCGCGGAACTCGATGCCGAGATCGCCGCCTTCGCGCGCGGGGCGGGCGTGCCGCTGGTGTTCGGCACCTACGACCGCGACGCGGCCGGCGAGTACAACGCCGCCGCCGTGCTCGACCCGCGCGACGGCCTGCTTGGCTTCTACCGCAAGACCCATCCATTCCCGCTGACCGAGCATGTGCCGGGCTGGCTGGACGGGCCGCGTCTGCGTCGCCTGTTGCCCTGGGCCGGGACCTGGTTGCCGGGCGACGGCGCCCGCAGCTTCCCGCTGCGCCTGCCCGGCGGGCGCGAGGTGCCGGTCGCGCCGATGATCTGCCTCGACGACGTGCATCCAGAGCTGGCCCGCGAGGCTGCGCGGCAGGGCGCGCGGGCATTGCTCGGCCTGTCCAACGATGCGTGGTTCAGCGCGCATCCGCAGGGGGCGCGGCTGCACCTCGCGGTTGCGGCGTTCCGCAGCGTGGAGACGCGACTGCCGCAATTGCGGGTGACCACCAACGGGATCAGCGCGGTGGTCGATGTCGACGGCGGCATCCGCGATGCCACGGTGATGGGCACCCGCACGCTGCTGGTCGGCGAGGTCGCGGTGCGCACGCCTCCGGTGACGCGTGCGGTGGCCTGGGGTGGCTGGTTCGGCCCGTTCGCGCTGGGCCTGTTGCTGCTGGTGGTCGCGCTGCGGCAGTGGCCGCCGCGGTCGACGGGCAATGCAGGGCAGGCCGGCCACGAGGCGGCGTCGACGTCCTGGCCGCTGGCGACCACCTGGCTGTCGCCGCCCTGGCGCTGGACTGGCGTGCTGTTGCAGGGCGTGGCCGGGGCGACGCTGGCCGCATTCGCCGGGCTGTGGCTGTTCGGCGATGCCTCGGTGCTGAAGCCGATGTTGCAGTTGCGGTTGTTCGTGGCGCTGGTCGCCCTGCCGACGGCGGCCTGGTGGCTGCTGCGGCGTGCGCATGCCGCGCGGGCCGAGTTGCGCGATGGCATGTTGCACGTACAGGGCGGTGGCCGCAGCCTGCGCCTGCCGCTGGCGGCGCTGGACGTGCGTCCGCTGCGCCTGCCGCTGCCCGGGACCGGGTTGCGCGTGCGCGGCGAAGGCGGCGATGCGGTCCTGCTGCTACGCGACCCGGTCGACCTGCTGCATGCCTTGGGACGCAGCGTCGACCTGCCGCGTGGATGCGCCGCGTACCTCGCCGCGCGCGGGCGCCACCGCGGGCCGCGCTGGGACCGCGCCTGGCTGCGCACGCTGTTGTTCCCACTGCTGCCGGCGATGTTCGCGTTCCGCCTGCACCAGCACATCGCCTACGGCGGCACCTTCGGCGAATGGCAGAACTTCGGCGCGACCGCGTGGCTCACCGGCGCCGCACTCTGGTGGGCAGGCTGGGTCGTCGGCCTGGCGGTGTTCGCGGCCGTACTGCGTGCCGTGGTCGAAGCGGCGTGCCTGGCCATCGCCTGGGGCATGCCCGCGCGCGCGGCGCTGGCGCGACACCTGCTCGAGGGCGTCGCGCGGGCGGTGTACTACCTCGGTGTGCCGGCCTGGCTGGTGCTGCGCGTGCTGGCCTGAGGCTCAGCGGCGGATCGCGAGCACGCCGTCCAGCGCGCGCTCGGCGCGGAAGCCGGCCGCCGCCAGGCGCCTGGCCACCTCGCCGGGTACGTCGCGCCCGCTGGTCAGCTTGTTCGGGCTGCCGGTGTAGTGGAACAGCCGCGCGCCCGGCCGGAGCACGCGTGCCAGCTGGTCATAGAAGCTGCGCGCGTACAGCTCGCCGGCGATGCCGAAGCGCGGCGGATCGTGCAGGGCGACGTCGAAGCAGGCGTCGGGCAGCGCGGTGATCGCCTGCGCCACGTCCGCATGCGCCAGCGACAGGCGCCCGCCGCTTGCCGCGGGATCCGGCGACCAAGGATTCAGGGTGCGCAGCCACAGCACGTCCTCGTTCTTCTCGAACGAGGCGATGGCCTCCGCACCCGCCTCGAGGCAGCAGGCGGCGAAATAGCCGAGCCCGCCGCAGGTGTCGAGCACGCGCTTGCCGTGCGGCTGCACCAACGCCACCTTGCGGCGCGCGTCGTCGAGCGGCGATTCCTTTGCGGTCGGCAGCATCTTGATGCCGTCGATCTCGAAGGTCGGCACGCCCCATTCGGTCGGCACCAGCTTGATCAGCTTGCCCGCGTAGCGCGAGACCGGCACGAAGGCCTCGCCATCGAAGGCGTACAGCGTGCGCGGGCGGAGCGGCCCCGGCCACGGGTAGCGCATGCCGCGCCACGCGAATCCCTCGTCGGCGAGGCTGGCTTCGCCGTGGCTGCGGCCGAGGTCGAGCGAGCCTGGCCACGCCCGTTCGCCACGGGCGAGCGCGGCGCGCATCGCGTCGAGGATGTCGAGGGTCAATAGCGGGTCGGGAGCGTGGTCCACGAAGGCAGGCGGAAGCGGCGGGGGCGCCAGCATGCCCGCAACCGCGCGCCACGTGTACCCTGCGGGCCCACGGAGGACTCGATGGCCACGCGACGCTACCTGCAACTGGACGTGTTCGCCGCGCGCGCGGGCACCGGCAATCCGCTCGGCGTGGTGCTGGACGCCGAGGGCATGGACACCGCGTCCATGCAGGCGCTCGCGGCATGGCTGAATCTGTCGGAGACGGTGTTCTTCGTGCCGGTGCAGGATCCGGCTGCGGACTACCGCATCCGCATCTTCACCCCCGGCAGCGAATTGCCCTTCGCCGGCCACCCCAGCGTTGGCGCCGCGTGGGTCGCGCTGGACGCGGGCCTGGTCGATGCCGACGCCCGCGCGCTGGTGCAGCAATGCGACGCGGGCTTGCTGCCGGTGCGCGTCGAAAAGACCGCCGACGGGAAGCGCACGATCGAATTGCGCACGCCACGCCTGCAGCGGCTGGATCCCCCCGCACTCACGATGCCGGACAGCCTACGTGCGCTCGCGACCCCCGGGATTGCGCCGGTGCTGTGGTCGAACGGGCCGGCATGGTGGCTGCTGCGCGCAACTTCGGCCGGGGTGGTGCGCGCCTTCGCCCCCGACTTCGCCGCCATCGCCACGTTCACCAATGCCACCGCCGCGACCGGCTTGGCGATCTTCGCGCCGGAGGCCGGTGCGGAGCATGACGTGGTGGTGCGTGCGTTTTGCCCCGGCGATGCGGTCAACGTGCCCGAGGATCCGGTCACCGGCAGCGCGAATGCACTGGTGGCCGCGTGGCTGGCCGCGCACGCTGCGTTGCCGCATGCGGACGGACGCTACGTCGCCAGCCAGGGCCGCGAACTGGGGCGCGATGGCCGCGTGCGGCTGCGCGTGGATGCCGACGGCGAGGTCTGGCTGGGTGGCGAGGTGCAGCCGGTGATCCGGGGCAGCATCGACTGGTAACGGGCGGACATCGGGCCACGATCGTCCGGCGCATGCGCCGACCGCGCTTGCTAGGGTGGCCACCTTCCACGTGCCAGGAATCGCCATGCCGATGCCCGCCGCCACCGACCTGCGTGCCTTCATCCCCGCGCGCGATTTCGCGCTGTCCAAGGCCTTCCATGCCGCGCTCGGCTGGGACGTGCGCGACGTCGGGCCCGGCATTGCACTGGTGACGGTGGGCGCGGCGCAGCATTTCTACATCCAGGACTATTACCTGCGCGAGGTCGCCGAGAACAGCATGCTGCACCTCACGGTGGACGACGCGCAGGCCTGGTACGCGCACGTGCGAAGCGTGCTGGCCGAGGGTCGCTTCCCCGGTGCGCGCGTGCAACCGCCGGCGGCACAGCCGTACGGCGCCATCGTGACCTTCGTGCACGATCCGAGCGGCGTGCTGCTGCATTTCTGCGAGTGGGGATCGCCGCATCGCGCTGCCCCATGACGCAGGCCCGGCCCGCGTCGCACTGGCCTGCGGCCGCGGGAATTTCCGTGGAAACCGGCGATCCCGACGAACCAGAGGTGCCAGCGCATGCGTCAACCTGTCCCCGGATTCCTCATGGCGAGCGTGGCCCTCGCCTCGGCTTGTTGGCTGGGCGCCTGCACCCCAGCCGCGCCCGAAGCGCCGGCCGCCCCGGCAGCGGTTGTGGCGCCGCCAGCGCCTGCAGCGAACAGCCTCGACGCGGCATGGCCGGCGCCGGACAAGGTGGAGCGCGACGGTCCCGATGCGGCGCTGGCGGTTCAAGTGGGCGACATCGACAATTTCGGCTTCGGCTTCCCCGAGGGATTCGATCCTTTCGCCGGCAAGTCGACCCCGGTGCACCCGTTCCCGTTCAAGCCGTCCGCGCAGGATGCCGCGGGCACCGACCGGATCATGGTGGTGAGCGGCCATCGGCAGGCCACGGGCGACGGCTACACCGCGGATACCGCGCGTCCCGACAACGCGCCGCGCCCGCTGCGGGTGGCGCTAGAGCTCGATGGCATCGCGCTGGAGCGTGCCGCCCTGCAGTTGTTCGTCGACGATTTCCAGGCCCGGGTATGGGGGGCGCGCTACCGGGTCCGCTTGAACGGCACCGAGCTGCCGATGCTGGAAACGATGCTGAACGCGCTCGACCAGACCGGTCCGATCGGCAAGCTCGTCACCGTCGAGCTGCTGCCCGAACAACTGCCGCTGCTGCGCGACGGCAAGGTGGAGCTCTCGATCGACGATCCCGAACACGATGCCGCGGATGGCCATGCCATCGATTTCATGCGCGTGCTGGTCAACCCCAAGCCGTGGCGTCACGTCGGCATCGTGCGCGGCGTGGCGGTGGACCAGGCCAGCGGCGCGCCCCTGGCTGGCGTGCTGGTGAGCGCGGGCAATACCCGCCAGGCCACCACCTCCGAGGATGGCAGTTTCGTCCTGCAGGGCGTGCCGGCGGGCCTTGCGGTGGTCGTCGGCAGCCATCCCGACTACGAGGGCGATACCGAAGCCGCTGACCTCGTCGCCGGCGAAACCGTCGAGGTGCGCCTTGAGCTGGCGCCTACCGGCAAGACCCGCGACAGCCTGGCGGCGCAACTCGACAAGCAGGGCAAGGTGGACCTCTACGGGATCTACTTCGATACCGACAAGGACCGCCTGAAGGACGAATCCGGCCCGGTGCTGGAACAGGTGCAGGCCCTGCTCGAAGCACGTCCGGGACTGCGGCTGGTGGTCGCCGGGCACACCGATGCCGAAGGCGCCGACGCCCACAACCTCGACCTGTCCAACCGACGCGCTGCGGCGGTGGTGGCCTGGCTGGTCGCGCGCGGGATCGCCGCCGATCGCCTGCAGTCTGAGGGGCATGGCGAAGGCCGCCCGGTCGCGGGCAACGATTCCGCGGCGGGCCGGGCACTGAACCGGCGGGTGGAGTTGCGCGAGGCCGCGTCCGCGGACCGCTGAGGTCCGGCCCTACAATGGCGCGTGTCCACGCATGGAGCGCGCCATGGCAACCCCGTCCGAACATCCCCTCATCGGTATCCCCGGCCAACCCTGGGGCGATGCTGAAAAGGCGCAATGGCGCGCGCGCCAGGCCAAGCGCCGCAGCCATGCCGATGAAGTGGTGGCCAAGGTCGATGCACTGCGCGACCGCTTCGACGTAGCCGAATACGGCACGCTGGATGCCGGTGGGGATGGCCGGTATCCGCTGCTCGCGGTCCGCAGCCGGGGCTGGGATGCGTCGCTGCCGACCGCGCTGGTCACCGGCGGCGTGCACGGGTACGAGACCAGCGGCGTGCAGGGCGCGTTGCAGTTCCTCGATCGCCATGCCGGGGCCTTCGCCAGTCGGGTCAACCTGCTGGTCGTGCCCTGCGTCAGCCCCTGGGCCTACGAGCGCATCCAGCGCTGGAACGCGCAGGCGCTGGACCCCAACCGCAACTTCGTCGCCGGCAGCCCCTGCGCCGAGTCCGCGGCGCTGTGGGACCTGGTGCAGCCGCTGCGCGGCCAGGTGCTGGTGCACGTGGACCTGCACGAGACCACCGACAGCGACGAGTCCGAATTCCGCCCGGCGCTGGCGGCCCGCGACGGCAAGCCGTTCGAGCCCGGCACGATCCCGGATGGCTTCTACCTCGTCGACGACAGCGAGAACCCGCAGCCGGCGTTCCAGCAGGCGATCATCCAGGCGGTCGCGCGCGTGACCCATATCGCGCCCGCCGATCCCGACGGCACCATCATCGGCTCGCCGGTGGTCGCCCCCGGCGTCATCGAATACCCGCTGGTCGCGCTGGGCCTGTGCGCCGGCATCAGCGGCGCGCGCTACACCACCACCACCGAGGTCTATCCGGACAGCCCACGGGCAACGCCCCGGCAGTGCAACGATGCGCAGGCCGCGGCGGTGCAGGCTGCGCTGGAATTCGCGCTCGCGGCGGGCTGAACCTTCGGCACTGGAAGCCCTTGCATCCGGGGGGCATCCTGTCCCCCGACCACTTCGGTAGCCCGCCATGGATCGTCGTCGTTTCCTGCAGGGGTCGCTCGCGGCCGCGCTGGTGCCCGTACTGCCGAATCACGCGGCGGCGCAGGCGACAAACGCGGCGCCGCCTGCCTTCCCGCCCGTCGATGCGCGAAGCGTCTGGTTGATCGGCGACGACGCGGCCCCGGATCCGGTGTCGATGGCGACGCGGCTGGCCGAACTCGCGCGGCGCCATCCGGACGTGCGCGACAGCTATCTCGCGCGGGGTGCGGTGGCGGAGTTGGAACGCGCGTTCGCCGACCTGCTGGGGAAGGAGGATTGCGCGTTCTTCGCCACGGGCACCCTTGCGAACAACGTCGCCATCCGCGTGCTGTGCGGCGAGCATCGTCGCGTCCTGGTCCAGCACGAAAGCCACCTGTACCGCGACGAGTCGGATGCGGCGCAGCGCCTCGCCGGCATCAACCTGGTCCCGTTGGCGCCGGGGCGCGCGGTGCCGACCCTCGACGAAGTCCGTGCGGCCATCGCGGCGTCCGAGAACGGGCCCTACCCGGTGAAGGTCGGCGCGCTGTCGCTGGAGAGCCCGGTCCGGCGCGCCAACGGCGAGATGCCGTCGTTGCAGCAGGTCCGCGACATGGCGACGCTTGCCCGCCAGCACGGCGCGCGGCTGCACCTCGATGGCGCGCGCTTGCTGCTGGCGCCACCACGCTTCGACGTACGGGCCTACGTCGCCGAGTTCGATACGGTCTACGTCTCGCTCTACAAATACCTGGGCGCCCCGTTCGGCGCGGTTCTCGCCGGCGGCAAGCCTGATATCGAGCAGGCAAGGGAATGGCGCCATGTGCATGGCGGCACCCCCTACCAGGCCTGGATGCCGGCCCTCCTCGCACTCGAAAGCTTGCCGCGTTTCCGCACGCAGATCGTGCAAGCGCATGCGCGCGTGCGTGAACTCATCGCGGCGCTCGTCGCGGGTGGCATCGGCCGCGAGGTCCGGGAAGGGGAACCCTCGAACATCTACTGGATGGCGCTCGAGCAGTCGATCGCCGAGCGGGCGTTCGAACGCGGGCGGCGTGCGGGAATCCGGCTCGGGCGCTGGCAGGACGGCCGCATCCCGCTGTACGCCAACACCACCATCCTGCGTCGTCCCCTCCACGAGTACACGGCATTGTTCGTGGGCGGCTGATGCACGCGACGCTGGCGCGACCGCGGATCCAGCTGCGACGATGGCGCCCCACCATCGGAGAACGCCCATGATCGAACGCATCGACGCCGGCCCGCGCATGTCCGAGGCCTGCATCCACGGCGAGCTCGTGTACCTGGCCGGGCAGGTGCCGGAAACCCCCGGCGCCGACATCGAGACCCAGACCCGCGAGGTGCTGGCGGCGATCGACGCGCTGCTCGCGCAGGCCGGCAGCGACAAGACCCGGATCCTGCGGGCGCAGGTCTACCTGGCCGATGTCGCCGATTTCGCCGGGATGAACCGCGCCTGGGATGCCTGGGTGGTCGCGGGGCAGGCGCCCGCGCGGGCCACGGTGGAGGCGCGGTTGGCCAACCCGGCGTGGAAGGTCGAGATCGTGGTCACCGCGGTGCGTTGAACCGGCCTCAACCCAGCTCGAAGCTGGTGATCCCGTAGATCCGCTGCAGCGGCAGCGCGAGCGCGCCGCCGGCATACATGCGCGCGGTTTCGAACACCGGTTGCAGGCCGTGGCGCGCGGCGAGGGCACGTGCCGCGGCGTTGGGTTCCGGCAGGTCGAGGTACACCGCGTCGCCAGCCGGCACGCGGGCGCAGAGTGCGCGGAACAGCGCATCCGCCGCGGCTTCCGTGCCGGCGTTCAGCGGGCCGATCTTGTGGCCCTCGCGGCAGGCGCGGATGGTGCCGCTGGCGACCAGCTCGCCGTCCTCGACGATCCCCAGCGAATGGCTGTCGGGTTGCGCCAGCCAGGCGCGCAGGAAGGCAGTGCGGGGCGCCGGCGCGTGCAGTGCGTCGAACGCCTGCACGCGGTCGAAGTCGAGCGTGCGCAGGTCGACGCAGGCGACCGGCTGGGCCAACGGTTGCGCGCGCCCGGCATGGCGCACGTTGCGATGGGCCAGCACGAAGCCCGACTTGCGGTAGTTGGCTTGCTGCTCGACCACGCCGTCCAGCCCGGCGACGCGGCCGCCCAGGCTTGCCATCGCGTGTTGCCACAGCGCCCAGCCCAGGCCCTGCCCGCGGCATTCCGGCGCCACGATGTACAGGCCCACGAAGCCGAAACCGTCGCCGTAGCGCACCGCCGAGATCGCCGCGACCGGTTGCGTGCCGCGCCAGCCCATGAAGTAGCCGCCCGGATCGGCGGCGTGGAAGGCGTCGAGGTCGTGGCGTCCGGGGTTCCAGCCCTCGGCCGCCGCCCAGTCCAGCGTGCGCCCCAAGTCGTCGCGGGACATGCGGGCGATGCGGTAGTGCGCTGGCTCGGGGCGCATGGCGGCTGCGTGCGGGGCGGGGTGCCAGCCTAGCGCGGATGCGGCGTCCGCCGCTGCCTTCACGCCGCGTCGACTTCTCGTGCGGTGTCGTGCACCGGGCTTCGCATGGCCTCTGCAACTGCCGAGGCATCCGGATCCACGACAGGAGACCATAGTGGATCCGCTTGCATTCCTTGGCGCCGACGGCGAGATGGCCGGGCGGATCCGCCGCCACGACTGGGCCGCGACCTCGCTGGGCCCACCCGACGGATGGCCGCAGAGCCTGCGGACCGTGTTGCGCCTGGCGCTCACCACGCGCCACCCGATGTTCGTGTTCTGGGGCAGCGAGCACCTGTGCTTCTACAACGACGGCTACCGGCCGTCGCTCGGCCCGGAGAAGCATCCCTCGATCCTTGGTGCCCCGGGGCAGGCGAGCTTCGGGGAGTTGTGGGACATCATCGGCCCGCAGATCGCGCTGGTGATGCGCGGCGAGGGCGCGACCTGGCACGAAAACCACCTGGTCCCGAGCTACCGCCATGGTCGCCTCGACGAGGTGTATTGGACCTACAGCTATGGGCCGATCGACGACGAATCGGCACCGAACGGGGTGGGCGGCGTGCTGGTGGTGTGCACCGAGACCACGCGCCAGATGAAGATCGAGGCCGCGCTGCGCGAGAGCGAACGCCAGCTGCAGCGCATGAACGACGAGCTGGAGGAACGCGTGTCCGCGGCGATCGCCGCGCGCATCCGCGAGCAGAAGCGCCTCGCCGAGGCCGAGGAAACCCTGCGCCAGGCGCAGAAGGTCGAGACCCTGGGCCAGTTGACCGGCGGCGTCGCGCACGACTTCAACAACCTGCTGACCCCGGTGATGGGGGCGCTGGACTTCGCGCGCTTCGCCCTGGACCGCGATGCCGACGCGCAGGAGGTCATCGCGGTCGGGCTGCAGGCGGCCGACCGCGCGCGCACCCTGGTGCAACGCCTGCTGGCGTTCTCGCGGCGGCAACACCTGGCGCCGCGCGACGTCGGCATCGACGCGCTGGTCGACAACGTGGTCGAGCTCGCCCAGCGTTCGTTGCGGCCGGGCCTGCTGCTGTCGACCGAGGTCGAGCCGGGGCTGCCGGACGTGCGGGTCGATCCCGACCAACTGGTGCTCGCCCTGCTCAACCTCGTGGTGAACGCGCGCGACGCGATCCCCGGCCACGGCAGCATCGCCATCCGCGCCGGCGAGGACCGCGACCCGCCGCGCACGCGCATGGGCGAGGGCCGCTTCCTGCGCATCGACGTCGTCGACGACGGCGCCGGCATGGACGGGGACACGCTGCGCCGCGCCGCGGAACCCTTCTTCACCACCAAGGAGCCGGGCCGCGGCACCGGGCTCGGCCTGTCGTCGGTGCAGGGGCTGGCCATGCAGTCCGGGGGCGACTTCCAGCTGCGCAGCGCCAGCGGGTCGGGCACCACGGCAAGCCTCTGGCTCCCGCTGAGCGCGTCGGCGTCCACGCCGGCAGGCGCGACCGAGGCCGACGCGGCATCGGGACCGGCACGGGCCCCGGCCGCGAGGATCCTGCTGGTCGACGACGACCCGCTGGTGCGCGCCAGCGCGGCGGGCACCTTGCGGCGTGCCGGCTACGAGGTGCACGAGGCCGTCGATGCCGCGTCGGCATTGGCCGCCCTGCGCGATGGCAGGTTGCCGGACCTGTTGTTGAGCGACCACGCGATGCCGGGCATGCCGGGCATGGACCTGTTGCGGCAGGTGCGGCGCGAGTGGCCGGCGCTGCCTTGCATGCTGGTCACCGGGTACGCGGACGACCTGGGCGAGGACGTGCCGGGCGTCGAGCGCCTGCCCAAGCCCTTCCTGCCCAGGGAGCTGGTGGAGGCCGTGGCGCGCGCCATCGCGCGATCCACGGAGGCGGCCTAGCCGCGGCCGCTCACTTCCGCGTGTAGGTCATCTCCATCATCTTCATCTCCTTGCCGTCCGGCCCCGCGGCGTACATCTCGAACACTTCGACCGACGGACTCTCCCAGCGGATCGCCAGCCGCGCCTCGGTGCGCTGCCGCGTGACCGGGTCGTTCCAGTGCGCCTGCATCGTGCAGCGCGCGGCGGCATCGCACGTGCCCTCGGCGACCGTGAGGCCGGTGCCCATGCTGTCGTTCCAGGTCGACCAGTACTTGCCGCTGACGTTGTCGAAGCCGGTCAGCCCGAATCCGTTGAAGGCCTGGCCGCCCATGCTGGCGCGCAATTCCTCGGCGACCACACGGCCATCCAGCAACATGCGCCGGGTCGCGGTGCCGGTGTCGACGGTGGGTTCGGCGCCGGGCGTGGACCAGCTCTTGATCGAGACGGTGTAGTCGCCCACCGTCATCGCCAGCCCCGCATGCGCCGGGCCCGGGGTGGCGGCGCGCTGGTAGGCCTGCATTGCGGCTAGCTGCTCCGACGAGGCCTTCCCGGGCTCCTGCGCCGCCAGTGGCGGGCAGGCGAGGGCAGTGGCGAGCAACAGGCAAGCGGTGGTGCGGCGCATGGCGGATCCCCTTCGATGGTGGTGTCGGCGCGAGTATAGGCAGCGTGCCCGCTTGCCGGACCGAGACCAACGGCACGGGGGCGGGTGTCGTCGTGCCGCTATGCTCGCGGCTTCACCGCATGGGGGTTCACCGATGAAGCGTTCGTTGTTGGGACTGGCACTGTTGGGCGCCCTCGGGCTGTTCGCGCTGCAGGCGCCGGCCGCGGGTCCGTCCGGCAAGCCGCAGCTCGGCACCTTCGGCGTCGACCTCTCGGCCCGCGACCTGGCGGTGAAGCCGGGCGACGATTTCAATCGCCATGCCAGCGGCCACTGGCTGGATACCTACGAACTGCGCGACGACCAGGTCAGCTTCGGTTCGTTCGCGGCGCTCCGCGACCGCGCGGAGGAGCAGGTCCACGGCCTGATCGAGGGGCTGCAGGGACGCCAGGACCTCAAGCCCGGCAGCAACGGCCAGAAGGTGCGCGACTTCTATGCCAGCTACATGGATCGCGCGGCGCGCGACGCCGCCGGCATCGCCCCGTTGAAGCCGATGCTGGCCCGCTTCGCCGCGATCGACGGCAAGCCCGCGCTGGTCGCGGCGTTCGCCAACAGCGGCATCGACGGCAGCGACGCGCCGCTCGGGCTCGGCGTCAGCACCGACCGCAAGGATCCCGACCAGTACCTGGTGAGCCTGGGGCTGGGTGGCCTGGGCCTGCCCGACCGCGACTACTACCTGAACCAGGATGCGCGCTTCGCCAAGATCCGCGAGGCCTACCTGGCCCACATCCAGCGCATGCTGGGCTTCGCCGGCGTGAGCGGTACCGATGCCAAGGCCCGCGCGGAGGCGATCCTCGCGCTGGAGACCGCGCTGGCCAAGCCGCAGTGGGACCGCGTGAAGCTGCGCGACCGCGACAAGACCTACAACGTGGTGAGCTTCGCCGAGCTCAAGGCGCGCTATCCGGGCTACGACTGGGACGCGCAGTTGCGCGGGCAGGGCATGCCGGTGCCGGATCGGCTCAACATCCCCACCCCGGATGCGGTGCAGCCGGTCATCGACGTGATCAACGCCACCCCGCTGGCGACCTGGCGCGATTACCTCGCCTTCCATGCGATCGACGGCAACGCCGGCTTCCTGAGCCGGGAGATCGACGATGCCTCGTTCGCGTTCAACGGCAAGGTGCTGGGCGGGCAGAAGGCGCAGCGCGACGACTGGAAGCGCGCGGTGCAGCTGGTCGGCGGCCGCGGCGGCGTGGGCGATGCGCTGGGGGAGCTGTACGTCGCGCGCTACTTCACCCCCGAGGCCAAGGCGGCGATGGACCAGCTGGTCGAGAACCTGCGCGCGGCATTGCGCCAGAACATCGAGCAGCTGGACTGGATGGGTGCCGACACCAAGGCCGAGGCCTACCGCAAGCTGGCCTCGTTCCGCCCGAAGATCGGCTATCCCTCGAAGTGGCGCGACTACGGCAGCGTCGCCGTGTCGGCCGGCGACCTGTTCGGCAACGTGGTTGCGGTGCGCACGTACAACCGCGCCGACCAGAACCGCCGCATCGGGCAGAAGACCGACCGCGAGGAATGGGGGATGACCCCACAGACGGTCAACGCGTACTACAACGCCACCTTCAACGAGATCGTGTTCCCGGCGGCGATCCTGCAGCCGCCGTTCTTCGACCTCAACGCCGACCCGGCGGTGAACTACGGCGCGATCGGTGCGGTGATCGGCCACGAGATGGGCCACGGCTTCGACGACCAGGGCAGCAAGTCCGACGCGCGCGGCATCCAGCGCAACTGGTGGACCGCCGAGGACCGCGCCCGCTTCGAGCAGCGCACCAAGGCGCTCGGCGCGCAGTACGACGCCTATTGCCCGCTGCCCGGCCAGTGCGTCAACGGCGCGCTGACGATGGGCGAGAACATCGGCGACCTCGGCGGCGTGTCGATGGCCTACACCGCCTACCAGCTCAGCCTCAAGGGCAAGCCGGCGCCGGTGATCGACGGGCTGACCGGCGACCAGCGCTTCTTCCTCTCGTGGGCGCAGGTGTGGAAGGCGAAGTACCGCGACGAGTCGCTGCTGACCATGCTCAAGACCGATCCGCATTCGCCGGCGATGTACCGGGCGAACGGTCCCCTACGCAACTTCGATGCGTGGTACCAGGCCTGGGGCGTCAAGCCCGGCGATGCCATGTACGTGGCACCCGAACAGCGCGTACGCATCTGGTGACCGCCAGCAACCGACGGCACGACGGGGCGGCCTGGCCGCCCCGTTTTCGTTGCGGTGCCGGATGCGCGGGGCGTTGATCGGGATCAAGCGCTCGACCGCGTGCCGGCGCATACTCCATCGGGTGTTCACAGCCGATGGAGGGGCGTCATGCAAGCCAACGTGGGTGGTGCGGACAAGTGGTTGCGGATCGTGGTCGGGCTGGCGCTGATCGCCTGGGCGTTGATGGGCGGGCCGGTGTGGGCCTGGATCGGGGTCGTGCCGCTCGCCACCGGGCTGTTCAACTTCTGCCCGCTGTACAAGCTGGTCGGGATCAACACCTGCCG
>ERZ1645192.634-NODE-634-length-29378-cov-6.882072_pt1 | contig 29378 bp, 13 predicted proteins | sample MGYA00575354_ERZ1645192 | MGnify/ENA primary metagenome ERZ1645192 (study PRJEB40844, sample SAMN11349763) | freshwater sediment metagenome | isolation source: river sediment | host: Sediment | place: India: Faizupur Khadar , New Delhi | collected 2017-02-21 ... | reverse complement strand
TGGCGGCGTCGTTGATGAGGCCCGACATCTTCATGGTGAAGAAGGCGGTCCATTCGGTCGGCTGAGCCTCGAAGAAGGTGTCTTCCAGTTTGCAGGCGACCGGTTCGGCGCCGTCGGTGTCGGTGTCGGGTTCTTCTTCGGTCAGAAGATCGTCGTCGAGGACGATGATGTCGTCATCGGTCACGATGTCTTTGTCGGTTTTTGTCGTTTCTTTTTCGCAGGCGGTAAAGAGAAGGAACAGGAAAGAAAGACTCAAAAGAAACAGCGCTCTGTTTGACCACATGGTCAACCTCCTAAAAAAATGGTTCAATCCACCTATGCACATACGATCCTCTAATTTCAAAACCCTTCCCTCTAACTCCCTTCCCTTGACAGGGCAGGGGAAGGATGTTCCACCCGTCGCAGGGCGAACACACCGGTTCGCCCCTACAATTCGGTATTTCCGTTCACTGTTCACCGTTCACTCCATCTCTGGTTGTCGGTCCCCCGGACTATGTCGCGGGCTATGCGATCACGGTGTTGGGTCAGTTCGACGATATCCACCTTTTTGATCCATTTAATACTTTCGCACTGCGCCATATCAAAGGATGCAAGGTGTTCGGAAACGGCAAGTTCATCGACCCACATATCCTTTTTCTTTGCATCGGCGATCATTTCTTGCCATGAAAAAGAATAGGTGCGCGCCATAAAAATGATATCGACGATGTCTTTGGCCGACCTGCGGGAAAGCGCCGATATTTTATTCGAAAGAATGTTTTGCCACCCATCGATCTTGCTGAAAAGAGGGCTTTTCAGGAATTCGCCCGCATGGTACGGCACATCATTGACGAACTCGACTTTCAGGATCGTATCGCCGTTCCGCACAAAGGCGCGGAGAAACGAGTCGGCGGTCACCCCCACCGTGCATTCCCACGATGTTTCGCGACCAATTAGATCAATGATCCGGGCAACCTGTGTTTTGAAGTCTTCGGCGTTATTGAGAAAGAAATCGAGATCGTCGGAAAAACGATGGTGGAGGTACTGTCTGCCGAGGGCCGTTCCGCCGGTCAGGTAAAAAGAGGTATCGCCTTTTTCCATCAGCCGCAGGAACTCATCCTGTAGCGGGTAGAGGTTATGCAGATAAAAGGATCGTTCTGACATAGGCATACCGTTTTTTCATGCTTTCAGGGAAAAGCCGTTCTATGACCGGGTCGCGGAGGACATAGTGTTGCAGATATTCCATGCCCAACACCTCCACGAGACGATACCAGTTGTAGGACATCAGCAGTTTGCGGTAGAGATCATCGGCGGTGACGCCGCGTATCTCTTTTTCCTTTTGCTCAATAAGCGCGATCGCATCGGTAATGTCCAACCCGGCATCCCAGAGCACCGGTTTGAGCAGTACGGCAAGTTCACGATGATTCATTCAGGAAAACCTCACGCATCCACATTCATTCCGAACATCGTCATCATACCCGCGAGAAGAGCGCTTGTCAAAGGACAGCAGGGCGAACACATCGGTTCGCCCCTACGAATCACATTCACCATCAACCCTCAACAGGGCGTCTTCGCCCGCTCAACTCCCGCTCAACAGGGCGAACACACCGGTTCGCCCCTACAATTCGGTATTCCCGTTCACTCTTCACCGTTCACCACTATCGTTATTCCCAATTCGGCGCAATAATCGACGAGAGAACGCCACCGGTCACCGGCGATATTCCGCAGGACCGACAGATCCATTTCCTGATATTCATGGACGGCGATGTTGCGGAACGCGATCATCGCGGTCATGGCGCGGAGCGTTCCCTGCGATATGACCCCGGCCGCGGCGAGCAGGCGGAACGCGTCGCCGCTCGTCTGCGGCGCGCCCAATCGGTCGCGCGAAACGAGGTGCATGGCCAGATCGATGGCCGCCTGCGCCGCGCGCTCGATGTTGAGCGTCATGGCGTCGATGTGGGTGAAACTCTTCAGTTCCGGGTCGAAGGCATACTCTTGCCGCATGCGACGAAGCGCCCGTTCGATGACGGCGGCCTTGTTGAGTATCACATCATCGGGCAAGATAGCCATGGAGGATCCCCCGTCGTTCATAGTGGAATTGCGCGTACAGTCCCAGCAGGGTCGCCGCATACAGATCGGCGATGCCGTCGTTGCGCGAAAAAATGCGCCGTCCGGTAAGAATGGCCTCGCGGGCATAGACCAGATTGCCGGAGGAAATGATGCCCAGATCGACCTCGCGCCGCAGAAGAAGCGAAAGTTCGGCGGCAAGTTCACCCCGTTCGATACCCGTCATGCCTTTCCCCGGCAGGAACATCAGGGCGATGTCGATGTCGCTGTCGGGGCGCAGGGTACCGTTCACGGCACTCCCCAGAAGATAGGCGGCCAGTATCCGTCGCTCTTTTTTCAACAACGGCATGATCAGCGCGACATCGATCATTGGGAACTCCATTTAAACAAAACCCTTCCCATTATCCCTTCCCTTGACAGGGCAGGGGAAGGATGTCAACCTCTCAACAGGGCGTCTTCGCCCGCTCAACTCCTGCTCAACAGGGCGAACACATCGGTTCGCCCCTACAATTCGGTATTCCCGTTCACTGTTCATACGCACCCATATCCACGGTGGTGTTCTGGATGCGGGCATCGCCGAGGATGTCGGTCGTGATTTCCGCCGGCACCAGCGCGTTACTGCCGGTATCAACGCACGGCGAGGTCGCCTGCAGGTCGAACGGATCGTCGCCCGATCCGATGAACAGCGGATCGGTGTCTATGTTGTTGCCGCCGTCGGTACCGAGCGCGCCTACCCATGCGCCGCTACCACCGCAACCTTGTATGTCATTGTAGGCATAGGTGGGGTTGCTGGCCGCGAAATAGGGGCCGAACGCGTTGCCTTCGGGTGCGTTAAAGATGTTGGGGCCGGCCGCTCCCGCCGTATTGCCCCACACGATGGAATTCCTTAACACGGTGTCGGCTTCACCGTTCCCGATACCACCGCCGTAGCCGCCGGCGTGGTTGCCGCTGATGGTGCAGTTGGTAATGATCGGGTCGGAATAGATGCTGAGGATCGCCCCGCCGAATTGAGCGGTGGTATTGTTGAGGAATAGAGAATTGACGATCGTCGCCGTCGCCGTATTGTTCACGAGGGCGCCGGCCATTCTGGAAGAGGTATTATCAAGGAATTCGCAGGAAATGATGACGAGATCACCTTCTCGGTGGTTTATCGCACCTGCATCCTGAGCAGTATTGTCATAAAAAAGAGAGTTTTGGATAAGCGCCTGAGATGCACTCTTGTTCGCTATGGCTCCGCCGCCGGTCCCCTGATTTGCGATAAAAGAACAACTGTCGATAATCAGCGTGGAGGCGGAGTTGTTCATAGCGCCGCCGCTGGAGGCGATATTGCCCTCAAAAACACAATCGGTAATGACGGGCTGGTTGTTGTTGTTCGCCATGCCACCTCCCGATCCGTCGGCGGACAAGAGCATTCCGTTGTCGGTGAAAAGGGTTCCGGTCACGACAGGGTCACTGTTATCGCTGTTGTTCATGCCGGCGCCAAACAAAGAGACATTGCGTTCAAAAGTGCAGTCGGTCACTGTGGGGCTGGAATTCTCCTGATTGAGCATGCCGCCGCCGCTGGCAGTGGCGCTGTTGCCGTAGAAGACGGTATTCACTATGACGGGGGAATTGTTATACCAGTTGATCATGCCGCCGCCCTGTTGGTGCATCCATTCGGTCGAATCGGCATTGCCGCCGGTGATGATCACGCCATCCAAGATCGCCGTTTCGTCCAGATGCGGGGCGATGGTCCAGTCGTGGTAGAACACATGGGTGGCGTTCTCGGAGATATTCTCCCATGTGCGTGTCCCGGCATTCCACGAATCGTCGCCGTTGAAATCGCCCGAGAGGATGGTTTGGTTGGTCTCCCAGTCGCGTTCCGCCCGCGCCGTTTCGGCGCCATCGAAGCCGCCGTAGATGGGGATGCCGCGCCGTACGGTGAAATGCCGTTCTCTATCGGTGCAGGTTTCCAGATTCGGACAGAGCGAGGGCAGATAGGTCCCCGCCGCGATCCATATCTCCTGTCCCCAGACGGCGTAGTTTATCGCCTCCGACAGATCGGTAAAGGCATCGGTCCACGAGTAGCCGGTGTTCAATCCCTCCGTTGCGTCTATATCGACATAGACGACCGGACGCAATTCGCAGGCGCTACCGACCTCTTCATAGTGTCCGTCACATTCCCATATACAGACATCGGTGGTGGTCGGTTCCCAATCCCCGCCGTTCCATGTCTGTTCGAACTTGCCGTCGGCATTCGGGTCGATTCCCTAGGCGTTATCCGGGATGTTGGTACAGTCGACTCGCCGCGTATCGGCGACGCAGGTGCTGTTTTCGTCATCGTCGTTATAGTTCGTGTCGCATTCCCAGACACAGACATCGGTGGTGGTCGCCTCCCAACTGTCACCGTCCCATGTCTGCTCGAATTTGTCGTCGGCATTCGGGTCGATGCCGTGAGCATTCAAGGGGATGTTGGTACAGTCGACCCGTTGCGTATCGGCGACGCAGGTGCCGTTCTGGTCATCGTCGTTATAGTTCGTATCGCATTCCCAAACACAGATATCGGTGGTGGTCGCCTCCCAGCTGTCGCCGTCCCATGTCTGTTCGAATTTGCCGTCGGCGTTCGGAGCGATCCAATGTGCATTTTCGGGCAGGGAGGGGACAACACAGTCGATCCGCCGCGTATCGGCGACGCAGGTGCCGTTCTCGTCATCGTCGTTATAGTTCGTGTCGCAGAGCCATGTGCAGATGTCGGTGGCCGGTTCCCAAGAATCACCGTCCCATGTCTGCTCGAACTTGCCATCGGCATTGTCACCGGTGCCATGCGCATTCGCGGGAATGTTCGTACAGTTGGTACGCTGCGTATTGGCGACACAGGTGCCGTTCTCATCGTTGTCGTTGTAGTTCGTGTCGCATTCCCATGTACAGACGACGAGGGCCGGTTCCCACTCCTGCGTGGCATCGTTCCAGGTCTGCTCGAACTTGCCATCGGCATTGTCGCCGGTGCCGTGCGCATTCGCGGGAATGTTCGTACAATTGGTACGTTGCGTGTCGAGGGTACAGGACCCCGTGGTTATCTCGGCATAGTTTTCATCGCAGGACCACATGCAGACGACCGAGCCGGGAAGCCATGCGGCGCCGTCCCATGTCTGTTCAAACTTGCCATCGGCGTTGTCGCCGCTGAAATGGGCATTGTTGGGTAGTGTGTTCTCGCAGTCGGTACGCCGCGTGTCGGCGACGCAGGCATCACCGGCGAGATTCAAGGTATAGTTGGTGTCGCAGGTCCACGCGCAGTTGGCGTTTCCCGGTACCCATGAGGAGCCGTCCCATATCTGCGGGAACTTGCCGTCGGCGTTGTCGCCGGTACCGTGCGCGTTGGCCGGGATGTTCTCACAGTCGGTGCGCCGCGTGTCGGCGATACAGCCATCCTCGTTGCCGTTGATGGTATAGTTGGTGTCGCATTCCCACGCACAGATCACCGACGCGGGGAGCCATGCGGCGCCGTCCCATGTCTGTTCGAACTTGCCGTCGCTGTTGTCGCCGGTACCGTGCGCGCTCTCCGGGATGTTGACGCAATCGGTCCGTTGGGTGTCGGCGACGCAGGCGGTGTCGACCCAAGTGTAGTTCAGGTCGCATTCCCACGCGCAGGCGAAAGAGCCCGGTTCCCAACTATCGCCGTCCCAGAGTTGTTCGAATTTTCCGTCGGCATTGTCGCCGCTGAAATGGGCGTTGTCGGGGAAAGCGTTCCCACAGTCGGTACGCCGCGTATCGGCAACACAATCCTTGTTCTCGGCATCCCATGAATAATTCTCGACACAGCCGCAGATATAGGTCTCTCCGTCGTTGGTGCAGGTGCCGTCGGAGTGTGCCACCGCGGTACAGGGGAGCGCGGCGCAGGGGCCGGTGACGACGATCACATCGTCATCCGCGATTTCGTCGCCCGCGATGTCTTCATCGGTCTCATCGACATCGGCCTCATCGATATCCACTTTGTCCGTATCGACCTTGTCGGTGTCGGTCTTGGTGTCGACATCTTCGCCCTCGGGTTCCTCCTCGGGGATAAGGTCATCGGTTATGAGGTCGTCGTCGGTGACCGTTCCTTTGAAACAGACATCGGCGATACAGACGAGCCCTTCATCGCAGGTGCCATCATCATAGCAGGGACCGAGTTCAGAACCTTTTTTAGGCCCGTTGTTGTTCGTGTCGTCCTTTTCGCAGGCGGCGAAAAGAAGCGAGAAAATAACGGCGAAAAGTGGAAAGAATACTTTACGGAACAACATGTGCATTCTCCGTTTTGTTTTCATAACTATCATATTCACCATTGATAAATCGGTGTGTCGGCGGTGCATTTGGGATCTATGGTCGTGGTGCAGGAGTAAGTACCCGAAACGGTAACGCCGGTAGTGTGGGTCGGTGTCGCCAGATAGTTGAAAATGGCCGGCCCTCTATCGTAAGGCCAATACTGTACCGGATTCGCACCCGTGGGCACTACCGCCCAAATGTTAGTGAGAGTGCCACAGGAGGCGGGGGCAGGATAGGCATATCCGTAGCGGATCGTGACATTCTGGAGAACGGCGGTGGCGTCTAAAGTCGCCCCATTGCGCGGTCGTATTCCCTGATGGGAAAACACCTGATAGGTGCCGCAACCACTGCTGGCATTTCCCTGCAGATAGGTAATACCGGACTTGTCGATATCGTTCACCCCGGAATAGCCGCCATCTACCGTTACCTTGTTCCTCAACTGGAAATGACGGAAATACCCGGCGCCGTTCGAGGTCGGGGAATAGGCCGTGTCTGCACCTTTGACGCGCACATAGACCGATGCCGCGCCGAGATCCAACCACGCATCGGCCTCGTCCATGCCGCGCTGAAGGGTGGTGAAGGCATTCGTCCAACTGGTTCCGTTGGTATTATTGCCGGATGTCGCCACATACACTTTTTGCTGAGGCAACGAGGTGGGCAGGAGACTCGCCGCGGTCGGGAAGGCCCACGTGGTGACGCTCGCCTGTTTCTCGCAGACATAGCCCTGTGATGCCGTGGCACAGGAGAGATCGTTCCATGTGCCGCCGCCGGTCTGTATGACGGTACATCCCTCACTGCCTCCCGATTCATTCGGCTCGCCCGTATTCCAGTTGGCGTAACTGTAGCGTTCCAGCGATTCCCATCCCTTCTTGCCTATCGCGGTGGTACCGCTGGGGGCCATGTAATTGGCCTCTGCAGTGAAGGTACCGAACAGGGTGGTCGTGGTGCTGCGGACTACGAAGTAATAGACCTGACCGGCCGTCAACGCATAGGTGAAAGAATCGGTGCCGCCATTCACATTGGAATTATTGATCTGGGTCAAGTTTGTGCCGACCGCGTCCTTGAGATGCAGGTACGAGTTCCAAGTGCCCGCCGGCGTGGCGGAGAAGGAATAGGTGCCGGTCACAGCGGGAACTATCTTGAACCAGACCGGGTGATAGGTATTGTAGGCGGGCAAGAGGGATGTGGCGTCACCGATAGTAGTATATGGTCCGGTGACCGCATTGGTACCTGAGTAACGCCCGCCGTATTTTCCCATGGTGACGGGAGTCCAGATGTAGTGGGCGCCGCCGGTGTCGGTGACCGTTCCGGCCTGATCGGAAAGGCCGATCCAACTATTCATGGGAAGCACGCTCGCAAGAGCAGCGTTCTCGTAACCGTTGTTGATGGTGACGAGAGTCGCTCCTGCGCTACTGCACGCGGTCTTTGCCGCCGCGTAATTGGCGACGGCGGGTCCGAGTTTGTAGCACCTGTTGTTCGCATTCCCGTCGTACGCAGGATCCCAGTGTACCCAGCCGTTGCCGCAGGGGTTCTTGCGACAGGTGGCGTAACAGGCCCTGTCGCCACCCATGTTCGCCGTGCCGGTATCACATTCTTCGTTCGGAGACCCGGCATTAACATTGTCGCCGCAGTAGGGATTCCATTTACAGTTCGTGTTACACTTCCTCGCGATGTTCCACGCACCGACCACCGCATTATCGCCGTTGTCGCAGTCTTCACTTCCCGTGATCTGGCCATCGCCGCACCGCGAGCAGACCGCACCGTCAAGAGTGTAGCCCGCCGCGCACTTGTAGTCGCAGGTCCCCAATGCCGGAGAGGCGGAGTAGGTGGGCGTCGGATCGTCGACATAATCCCATCCGGCGCCGGTCCATGTCTGGGTGTAGGTGTAGGTATCGTTATTATTCGCATAGAGGGCGCCTACATCGGGTTTGCCGGAGCAGGGATAGGTCTTGGTGCACTTGTTCGGTGTGGTCACCCAGCCATTGCAGTTGCTGTTACATTGGACGGTGCCGGTAATGCCCGACAATCCAAGAGCGTTGTTGCAGGAGGTTGAACTGTTCGCCGCAATAGGATCGGTGGGATCACAGGTCTCGTCGGTAAAATCTTTGTAGCCGTCATTACAGACATTCACGGTGCAGTCGTTCTTGCAGGCATCGTAATTGTCAGTATCGGGGCTATCGTCGCACGGCTCTCCGGCCGTCCAGTAGGTGTCTCCGCATTTAGAGCAGGAACTGCCATTGTGGACATACCCGGCGTCGGCGTTGCAGGTGTACTGACAGGTGTTGATCGCCGGCGCTCCGGCGACATAGGCGTTCGCCCCGTCGGCCGGTGACCATGCCGACCCGGTCCATGTCTGGAGGTAGATGTAGGTAGGCGAGTTGTTGCTGTAGTAAAGCGTGCCCACCGGCTTGCCGGAACAGGTGTAGTTCCTCGTGCAGGCGTTCGTCTTGAAGGTACAGTCGGCGTTGCAGGAAAGTGTGTTGCCGGTACTGTTCGAACTGTTCGCGCCGATACCCATGTCCCAACAGGTCTTGCCGTCCAAGTCACTGTTGTCGCACGACTCGGTGCCTTCCTGATTGTTGTCGCCACAGATACGGCACTGGCCCAGTCCGGCATCCCAGACGGCGCTGTTGGCGACATCGCACTTGTAATGACATTCGCCGACATTGTCGTCATGAATCGTCGATTTGGTCGCCGGTTCCCAACTGTCGCCATCCCATGTCTGGACGAAGGTGCCGGCATCGGCGCCGCTCAAGCCGTCGTTCCATACCGTGTAGGGGTTCTCGCGCGGTCGCGCGGGGCAGGGAGCCCGTTTTGTGTTCTGTTTGCAGTAAGTGCCGTCGGTCCATGTGTAGTTGTCCTGGCACCGGTATTCGCAGGTGTACTGCGTCGGGTTCTCGGTAGCGCTGTGGGTCGGCGTGGTGATGGCGTGATCCCAGTTCGTGCCCTTCCATGTCTGGGTGTAATTGTAAGTGGTGACATTGCCGTAGTACCACGCGCCGGCCGGAGCCGGGCCGCAGGGGTTGACATTCTTGCATTGGTCGATGACCGTCCAACTGGTACAACCGGTGCACAGGGCGGTACCGGTGTTGCCGATGGGCCCGTAGGGAGCGGGAAGAGAGGCGCAGGCGACATTGGCGTCGCAGATCTCGTTGAGTTCCGTAAGGCCGTTGCCGCATCTCCGGCATTGATTCGCGCCGCCCAAGCCGGTGCAGTGCCAATCGGCGCTCTCGATGGCGCAGTTGACACAGCCGTCGTTCGCGTTGGCGTTGCCGTCGTCGCACTGTTCGTGCCACTGCCGTATGCTGTCGCCGCATCTCGAACACCGCGACGGCCGATAGTTGGCCGAACAGGTCCAGCCCGCCTCGATGGCGCAGGATGCGTTACAGCCGTCGCCGGGGGTCAGATTGCCGTCGTCACACCCTTCGGTGCCGGTCTGATAGCCATCGCCGCAGATCGAGGGATAGACGCCGGGGGAGAACCTATACCCCGGTTTTTCGCAGAGATACTGGTAGGGGCCGAGTCCGCCGTCGTTCCAAGTGGGGGGGGTCAGGTTGTTCGCGGTGGTCCAGCGGTAGATGTTGCTGGCGAAGGTCGGATGAGAGGGGAGCCAGTTGGTGTAGGAGAAGGCCGAGCCGTCGGTCCATTTCGCGTAGCCGTCGAGCGGCTGAGCGTTGTTCCGCAGTATCTCGAGAAGGTAGGTGTGCGCGCCCGCGGCGGTGCTGTCCACGATGAATTCGTAGGTCTGGCCCGCGACGAGCCCCGTCATATCGCCGGTCGTTTCCATGAAGGCGGGGCCGGCGCCGGCCCCAGTGGCGTTGTAGTGGGTCCATGTAAAGGTCTGATAGTTATAGACCGACAGGACCGCGTTGAAGGAGGAGTTCGGGATGAGGTTCACCCGGTAGGTGCCGTCCGTCGGAACACGCCATGTGTAGCGGACATCGGGCCCGGCGGCATTGGTGAAATTATTCGCCCGGCCGCTCATGGAACCGAAATAGACCCGGCTGGTCTCCGGATAGGCCCACACCTCTTCGACCCAAGTATCCGTCGCGGCGCGCTGGTAGGTGTCCCACACCTCGGAGCCGCCGATGACGGTGGAGCCGGTCGCCATGGTCGGGAACACGCCCCGGAGCCACGATTCCTCGGCCGCGTCGTTGAGCGAAACGAGATTGGCGCGGTTGGTCGCGTTCTCACAGACATTGAGCGCGCCGTAGAAGTCTTGGGCGCTCCCGCCGGGGGTCATCTTGTAACAGCGATCGTTGGCGATGTTGAAATACCAACCATTATTCCAGTCGCAGGGGTTGACGGTGCAGTCCTCGGCGCAGGGTTTGTCGTAACTGTTGTTCGTTACGCCGTCGTCGCATTCTTCCGTTATGCCGTGATTGGTACAGACAATGCCGTCGCCGCAGGAGTAGGCGGGGATGGTGATGCAGGCATCGGTACAGCCGTCGCAGTCATCGCCGATGCCGGCCTGCCCCTGATCGCACTGTTCGCCCGGATCCTGCGTACCGTCGCCGCAGACGGGGATCTGTATCGGCGTGTCGGTGAGCAGTTTTTCCTGCTGGCCGGCGGGCGCTTCGCCGTCGACCACCCAGACCTGCGCCCAGAAGGGAGGTCTGCGGTTTTCCGGCACCGACCAGAGGGTCGAAAGAACAGCCTGTACATCCGTCGCCGTGATGAGGAAGTTGTGGGGCTGCGTACTGCCGTTGCAGGCGGCATTGACCTGATTGGAGGATGGCTGATCGTTGGTTCGTGTCTGTTGGGAGGCGGCATGTTCCACGGCGCTGGCGAAAAGGGTGTTGCCGTTGCCGTAGAAGAACTTTATCTTCACCTGCACCGGGGCATCCCAGTTGTCGGGATCGCAGGTCCAGCCGGTGACCCCTTCGGTCGTCGAGGCGGTCACATGCCTGCCGACGGGGCGATAGCCGGTGGTACAGTCGTTGTAGCAACCGTCATCGGCTCCGGCATCGCCGGTGTTGGTGGCCCAATCCGGAATGGTCGGGTGGTTGTTGTCGCACTCTTCCGCGCCGCAGACAGAGCCGTCGCCGCAACCCAAGAGTTTGCAGGAGGTGGAACAGGCGGCGCAGGGACCGTTGGCGTTCCCGTTGTCGCAATCTTCGCCCGCATTGATGACCCCGTTCCCGCAAGTGGGAGGGGTACAGGTAGAGATGGTATAAGTTATATACACTACCCCGTTACCGGTTCCGGCCAGCGTCCAACTCTGTTGACTGGTGGCACTCCCATGAATATAGGAGCCGCCGCCGCCGCCGCCGCCGAAGTAATAACCGTAATAGTAATCACCGGAGCCGCCGCCGCCGCCCGAATAACCGCCGCCGCCGCCGGCGCCACCGTAATTGGAAGAGGAGTAGTAGCCTCCGCCTCCGCCGCCGCCGAAACCGCCGGCGCCAGAGTAAGAACCGTAGGAACTACCGCCTGCCCCGCCGGTCGTGAATGATTTTCCGGCATAGGTGACACCACCGTAGGCCGAACCGTTACCGGTCAAGCCGCCGCCGCCACCGCCCGTGTAATAGTAACTGCTGTCGTAGCCGCCGCCTAAACCGCCGGCACCGCCCAGCCCGCCGTCGTTGCAATAATCCTCATCCCAGCCGGCGATGCCCGAATTGGTCGTAACGGCATGGCGCCGATCAGTAAGAGCGACCGCGCAGGAGTGAGTATAGGCGCCGCCGCCGCCGCCGCCCGCAACGAGCAGGGCGGTGTTGTCGCTCTTGGTGACAAAACTGCCGCCGCCGCCGCCGCCGACATAGGAGCCGCTACCGCCCTGTCCGCCGACCAGTATCTTGAGTTGGCTGGCGCCCGGGGTTAGTGCAAAGGTGGCAGGGGCGAAGGTGCCCTTCATTCGGGCACCGAGTCCGCCCGTTTGACCGCCGGAGCCGCCGTTGGCGCCGTAGGCCTCGATGGTGATGCTGGTCGTATCGGCCGGAACGGTCCATGTCTGGATGGCGCCGGAGTAGGGGAAGGTGACCGTGGTAGTGCTCTGTCCCAGCGCCAGATCGAAGAAACAATCGGACGGGGAAGCGTTGTTGCAGGACCAACAGCCAGTTTCGATCTGGCAAGTGTTGTTGCAACCGTCACCGTTCAGGGTATTGCCGTCGTCGCAGGTCTCCAGTATGGCGCGGTTATCCCAGTTCGCCTTGACCTCGGTGGCGGAGAGCGCCTTGCCTTTGTGGATACGGATCTCGTCGATGGCACCGTTGTAGTAGGCGTAGCCGGGCTCCATGAAATTTCTGTTGCCGATCCACAAGGGTTGAGGCGCCGAAGTGATGGGGGTCCCGCTCGCGGCTACCGAAACGGTTTCGCCGCCGGCAGTTGCCCCACCGTCGACATGGATGGCGAAGGTGCTGCCGTTGTAGGCGCAGGCCACATAATGCCATAGGCCATCGCCGTAGGTGGTCTTAACGGTCTTGACCGCCACCCCGTTGACATCGCTTGAATTATTATCGAACTGACAGAACAGTTGCCCGGTCTCGGTCCACATGCCGTAATTCATGTTCCATGTATTGTTACTGCGATTGCCTCTTCCGAACATCAGCATCCGGGTTGCGCCGCTGAATTTGACCCATGCCTCCAGAGTCCAGATGGTGCCCAACTGCAGATCGGCATGGTTCGCCACTTCGATGTATTGGGAATTCGGCGTTGCGTTGAAAGAGAGGAATCGACCGTGACTTCCGTAATCGGCTCTGGCCGCCGATGCGGGGCCGCCGACGATGGCGCCGTGGTGGTTCTTCCCCGAAGAGTCTTTCGCCACGGTGCCGCTATTCTCGTCCAGATTGAGCCGGAGGACGAGGTTGGAGATGGAGGAGAGGGTGCTTTGTCCGTCGCCGCAGGCGAAACAGGCGGGGGTGCCGGCGAGGTTGCTGTAGGAGAGACAGCCGGCATCGCATTTCATCTTTCCGCCGTTATTGTAACAGGAGGTCGCCGGCGCGTCGGGATCGTTCGCGCACCAGACCTGACAGGTGATCTCGCTGCCGCCGTAGGTGTCGACGAGGTTGGAGGGATCGCATTTCTCGAGCGGGATATGGTCGTAGTTGGGGGCGGGGTAGGTGGGGGTATAGTCGCCGTCGCCGCAGTAGGGGCAGTCGCCCTCCGCGTCGGCGAGCAGGCAGGAGGAGGTACAGCCGGCCGAGAAGAGAGGATAATACTTGTCATCGACCGCTTTGCAGTAGGCGTCCTGATTGCCGTCGCACTGTTCGCAGGCGATATCGTTGTTCGGATCGCTGTCACTGCAGGTAGCGTCGCGCTGGGTTATATTGTCGCCGCAGTAGCGGCATCTGTTGGGACCGACCGGGTCGACCTGCGTGTAGCCCGACAGACAGCCCGCCTGACAGGTGACCTCGGTAGCGGGGTATTTGTAGAAAAGGGTATTGGCGGCGATGCCGTCCAGCGAGACGCCGGGGCTGTTGAGACTGCCCACGCCGTGGAAGGTACTGCACATGATGTTCTTGGAGCCGAAGGCCTTGTTGTCGATCTTGTTGTATTCGCAGGTCTCGGCGGCCGGTTCGTAGGTGGAGTCGTTGCACCGCGGGCAGTAGCCGAGCGTCTGGGCGTTGCCGTCCTCTTCGCAGACCGCCAGCGTACCGGTGTCCTGACACCATGTTTTGCAGTGAACGGCGTCGCTCACGCTGTAGATGTTGCACTGGGCGAGTATGGCGGTGCCGTTGAGCAGGGTGGCGTGATAGGGGGAGCCGGGGACGCCCGAAGCGAGCGAGGCGCAGGCGTAGGTGTCGCCCGTTTCGCACAGCTCGGGGCCGTCGGGATCGAGGTTGGTCCCCTGCAGGATGGCGTCGCCGCAGTAATCGCAGTTGCCGGCATAGACATAGTCGATGCAGTTGCTGGCGCAACCGGAGATGTTGTAATAGGGATCGTTGCTGTGCCAGTAGTTGTATCTGCCGTGCGGGGCGAGTTGGTCGCCGCATTCGGCGCCGCCGTCGAATCCGCTACCGGTGGTATCGCAGTTCTCGAAACCGGTCATTTTTCCGTCGCCGCACCAGTTGCAGTGGACATCGGGCGTCAGAAGGCTCCCCGAGAGGCCGTCGCCGGAGTATTCGGTGCAGTTCGCGGGGCAGGTCAGCAGGGTGCCGTCATTGTAGTACGGTTTGCTGTTCTTGGCGGCATAGGCGTAGCAGGAGACCACATCGCCGCCGTAGATGTTCGGATCGCCGGTGACATAGGTCGGATCGCACTTTTCGGGCGATATATCGGTATAGCGGGCGTCGCCGCACCAGCGGCAGTTGGGCTGGTAGTCGGCATACGGGGGTGCGCAGGTCGTGCAGGCGACCGAGCCGCCGGTGTTGAGGAAGGAGATCGTGGGATGGATCACATTGTGGCAGAGCCGGCTGGTCGCGTCGGAGGGATCGCATTGTTCGTAGACCGGCGTGCCGAACAGGGTCTTGCCGGGCATCGTCGGATCGGCCGGATTGTACCGGTCGACATCGCCGTCGCCGCAATAGTCGCAGAGAATGGACAGCGGAATGGCGGTGGAGGACATTCTGCAATCGGCGTCACAACTGGTGGAGACCTCCTTGTCGTAATAGCCGGGAACGGTGTTGCACTGCTGGACCGCCCCGCCGCCGCCGGCGCCGTCGCACTCTTCGGGGCGCAATTCCCCGAGTTTCGTACAACTTTTATATTCGGAGTAACAGGTGCCGCTTTGGTCGGGGGGGGTACAGTACGAGTCCTTATCGGCGGGGACCAACGGGGGAAGAAGATGCATGGTGCATACCTTTCTCCCTTTGGGGATGAGGCAGCGCGCCGTGCAGGTACTCGTGAGGGTTTTTTTGCAGGCAAGATCGGTGCCTACATTACAACTCGCGGTGGTATCGGTATCGTAGTAAACGACGCCGTCCTTTGTGCACTTAAGTGAGGTGGTGCAAGACCTGACCCCGATGTCGCAGGGGTTGCTTCGCTCCTTTGCATCGGTGGCGGTGCAGGCGACGGCACATCCCAGCGCTTCGTCGCACTCGGTGGCCATCGTGCCGGTGCTCAGATCGCAGAGTTGCGCACTGTAGGTCGCGCTGACGGGATTCGAACAGCGCACGCTTGCGGAACTGCACTGGGTCTGGCAGGCGTATACAGTGGTATCGCCGCAGCAATCCCATGTGCAGAGCGATTCTGTGCTACAGTCGGAGGAACAGGAGCGGTGGACATTCGTGTCGGCGCAATCGAATTTGTAGCCGGGATAATTGGCGTTGTGATAGGCGCAGGTCCAGTCGGCTTTCGGTCTGTTGTAATCGCATGCTTCATGCCCCGCCCAAGGAAAACCGTCGCCGCACTCGGCCGCATAACAGAAGCCGTCGGCGCGGGTGACGCATTCGTCGGTATCATCGCTGTCGGCGTCGTCGCACGGCTCGCCTACCTGCGTGTAGCCGTCGCCGCAGAGTGGCTTGTCCCCGAAGAAATAGAGGTCCCGATCGGTCTGCCAGAGTCGTTGACCGTTGGTGTGACCGGCATCGCTGTTCTGGGGCACGCCGTTGGCGTCGAGCGGCACGGCGTAGACCTTGACGATGAGCGGCCAGACGGCGCGGCGGCCGTTCGCCACAAGATCGGCTTTCAATGCGTTGTAGATGACGGTGATGTTGTCCTTGAGATCGTATCTGATGCCGTAACTTTTGGTGGAAGAGGCTGCGGGGCCGCAGTTGTCGACGGCGGCGGAGTCGAAAGCGTCGAGCGGCAGTTTGTCTACCGTGAAATCGGCCGAAGTCCAGAGTTTCCGGGAGCCTTTCGTGTCGGTGGTGCTGGTCCATACCTCCGCGTAGCCGTAGAGATGGGGAAGCGGCAGTCCTGCGTTGGCGGGTTCCTGCCAGTAGGCTTTGTCGCAGGCCCAGCCGGTGATGAGCGTTGCATCGGCCTGCAGGAAAGGATTGCCCAGAGAGCCTTTGGGAGAGAAATCGTTATGGATGCCGATGACCGAGGTGTCGCGGACGCAGAGCGTCAGCGGGGTGTTGACCGCGGTGATCGGGGTGCCTTCGAAGTCGTAGGGGGCCTTCACATCGGCATAGGTGCGGCCGTCCTGCAGATTGGCCGTCCACGCGAAGTGATAGGTGGCGTCAATGCCGTTGTCGATCTCGCCGAAGATGTAGGTGGTCGAGGACCAGAACCAGTGGGTCAGGGGCGCGCCCGCGTCGTAGGTGATGCCGGGCATGGAGGTGGCGGGGTTCTGCAGGTTGAAGTCGACCACGGAGAGCAGTTCGTTGATGGAGGGAAGGCGCCAGTTCTTGTAGCCGGCGTAGCCGACGCCGTTGTTGGGTTCTCCGGCCGCGTCTCCCGCGCAGTATTCGAGCGCTTCCTGCCAGTTCTGACCCGTTTTGATGACCGGATGCCAGAACAGCCCGGTGGTGCTGTCGTTGACGACGGTGTTGCCGTCGTTCAGCGGATCGAGATCGTCGGTGAAGCGCCGCTGTCTGACCTTGGTGATGCGGACGGGCATGGTGTTGCCGTTGGAGGCGCAGTTGAATTCGTCCAGCGCGAGATTGACCGTATCGTTCGAGAAGTTGGCGGGGGCGGTCCAGGTTATCTTCGACTTTGCGCCGCAGAGGACGAAGAAGCCGACCTCCGTTCCGGGACTCGAGATGGGAGCGACCGATCCGCCGGGCTCCATGGAAACCTGAAAAGTATCGGCGGTTCGGTTGATCACATAATAGTCGGTGTCGGCCACGAGGCCGCCGGGAAGGGTGGCGGCGACGAACCGGCCCTTCGTGCCGTTCGGCCAGACATGGCCGGGCGCCGTGAGGGTATCGGTCGTTTCGTTCACGGTCACCGCGGTGGTGGAGCCGCCTTCGCCGTTGTCGTTGTAGGCCAGAAGCGATTCGGTGCAATCGGGGTTGGCCACGCCTTGCGCGCCGCGCAGGGTCAACTGGGTGTCGAAGTAGACGCCGCCGGTGCCGCAGGTGGTGAATTCGTAGGTGGCGCCGCCCTGTATGCCGGTGATGTGGGCGAACTGGCCGCCGTTCATGTTGATGCTGGCGGAGCCGCCGATGGTGGTGGGCGCCGCTCTGTCGCCCGCATCGCCGGAGCAGTTGCTGCATTCGCTCGACGCGGCGGAACGACGCCATTTGAGCATGGCGGCGTTGGTGGCGGCGGAATTGCCGCTGCAGTAGTATTCGCTGAGAAGAAGAGCGACGGTGCCGGTGAAGGGAGCGTACCACGAGATGGTGGAAAGGGTGCCGTCGGGACATTCGGGATCGTCCGAATTGTTGTTGTAGGCGAGCAGTTCGCCGCCGGAACACTGATTGCCGCGGCGCAGGGTGAGTTGGGTGTTGAAACGACCGCCCGCCGGGGTGTCGCAGGTGGACCATTCGTACAGGTAACTTTCTTCGACGGAGAACAGGACATAATCGCCGCCGGCGAGGTTGCCTATCTCCGTACCGGAAGCGTTCTTTACCGGCGCCCATATCGGTTTGGTGCCGGGCTGTGTCTGGATATTGGAAGGATAGTTACGGAAACAGTTCTCGCAATGCTCCGGCGGGATGGTCTCGCGCCAGTTGAGGGTGACCGCCGAGGGATAGATATCGTTTGTCTCGCAAATGGACTGGTTGACGAGAACCGCCACCCGGCCTTCGTATATCGGGGTGTTGTTCTCGAGAAGCGTGTAGGGTGTCCACCAGCCCATGGTGGACATGCCGTTGGCGCAGTTAAGTTCTGCGGGGGAGGCCTCGTATTCGCCGTCGTTGTTGAAGGCGAGCGGGGTGCCGTTGAGCAGGCCGCTGACCGCGTTACAGGTGTAGATGCCCGAATCGTTGTAGAGCATCGTCAGCACGGTGCCGTATTCGGGGTTGGCGCTGGCGCAGGTGGTCCACTGGTAATATTTGCCCGATCTTACCGGGAAGGTGACGAATTCTCCGCCCTTGATATCGGCCGCGACCTCCACGAAAGAGGTGGTGGCAAGGTCGGTGACCGCCGAATTGAGGGCGGTGCAGAGGGTACAGGGGGTGGCGACGAGGGGAAGGGTGCGCCATTCGAGGAAAACGCCCGAAGCGGTGTTTTCGGTGCCGCAGTAGCGTTCGGTCACGAGCACCGCGACGGTGCCGGTGAAGTCGGCGAGCCAACTGACCCGCGACCGGCCGTCGGTCTGCGAAGTGTCGTCATCGTTGTAGCCGACTATCGCGCCGCCGATGGCGCCGCCCGCACAAGTGTAGGCGCCGGTGTTCTTTATCACCGTCAGTTCGGTGTTGAAAGAAACCCACGGGCTGTTGGTGTTGGTGCGCCATTCGTAGAGGGTGCCGGCGACCACATTGAACAGAACCGGTTGAACGCCGCCGGTGATATCGTTTTCCACCGCGGCCCAAGCCGGGGTGGGATTTGCATTGATGTCGGCCGGATCGGGGGTCGTCGTGCAGGTACGACAACCTTCGGCGCGCCACCGGAGAGCGACGTTCGAGTCGGCGGTGGCGGGGGTGAGACAGGAATCATCCACGGTGTTCCCGTTCACGAGTATCGCGACGGTGCCGGTGACATCCGCGGTCCACGAAAGGGAGGACATGCCGCCCGTGCAGGCGGGGTCGTCGTCGTTGTAGGAAAGGATGGTATCGTTCAGGAGACCGCCCGAACAGGCGGCGGTATATCTGAAAAGCGTCAGTTCGGTCTCGAACTTAGGGGCGATACTGCCGCAGGTGGACCAGGTGTAGGGGGTGCCGGCGACCACTTGGAACTGTATGTACTGGCCGCCCGTCAGATCGTCGGCCACCGTGGTCCACGCCGTGGAGGGGTTGCTCTGAATGGCTGCCGGTTCCGGAAGGGTGCAGGCGCGGCATACGGAACGCCAGCGCAGGTCGACTTTCGAGAAGGGGGTGTTGTTGGTCGCGCAGGTATCTTCGGTCACGAGTATGGCCACGACGCCGTCGAAATCGGCGGTCCATTCGACGGAGGACATGCCGTCGGCGCATTCGGCGCCGTCGTCGTTGAAGGCGACCTGCGTGCCGTTGAGGGTCATCGGCGTGCCGGTGCAGGTATAGACGCCGGATGCATCTTTGGCCACCGTCAGGTAGGAATCGAAGAGCGGTTCGGTACTGCCGCAGGTGGACCATTGATAGGTGACGCCGCTTTCGACTTCAAACCGGACATACTGGCCGGCCCGCAGATCGGTGACGACGGTGGACCAGTCGCCGGAGGCTCCCGATGCGTTGGCGATCTGCGTGGTGCAGTTCGCGCACTGGCCGTATATATCGGCCGTTACCAGAAGGAGCATCGCTATGATGGCGAGGTTGATGTTTCTCATAGTATCCTCCCTCAGTTGCTTGCGACACAACGGACGCTGTACAGATTGTCCCGGGCCGTGTATTCGAGATAGCCGTCGTAAAAATAGACCACCCAGGCGGTGAGCGGGTCGTGCGTTCGGGCCGAGGCCCAGAACCAGTCGTTCGGCGTGTCGATGGTGCAACCGGCGGGGATAATGGCGCCGCCTCCATCGAGGTTGCAGGGGAAGGTGGTGGCGGGGTGGGCCGGCTTACCGTCCAGTATCAAGCCGTAGTTGATGAGACTTTTCAGTTCGTGGGGGGTCGGCAACCGCCACGCTTTATCGGAAAGCACAAGGCCGTTACAGTAACTTTGGGCCTGCTGCCAAGTGACACTGCTTGCGAAGGACTTCTGCCAGAAAAGGCGAGTGACCTCGTCGAAGGCCACGCCGGTGACCGGTTGTGTGTAGGAGCGGGTCTTCCAGTCGTTGAACTGCGCATCCTGCCCGAAGAAGTGTTCGCCCGGTTCGGGGCAGACGATCTCTTTCTCGAGGTCGTAGCACTTTTTCTGGCCGGTCGGCAGGACGCCGTACCACTGCTGTTCGCCGTTGACGTTGGCCGGTACCGAGATGTCGGTATCGCCCGTTACCGGGATGTCGGCATCGTCCGCCGGTTCTTCGTCGATCATCGTGTCGGCGTCTCCGCCGGACTCGGTTTCTTTGACCGCCTCGTGCTTGTTGTCGCAGGAAACGGCAACAAGGGCGACCGCAAGGAAACAAACGAACCATAACGCTTTCATGGCGTTCCCCCTACCAAACATATTTTCAAAAGTTCTCATCCTTTTTATCCCGAAGCCGTCGATATTCTCATGCATTCTTTTTGTCATAATTTCCACCCCGGTTCAGGTTCGGACGCTCCTTGAGGCAGGGAGGTCTTTGTGCCGCTCTGGTCGATGGTGAAGCGATAGTCGAAGTTTGCCGTGCAGTTCGCGTCAGCCCCGCCGAAGCAGAGATAGGCCGAAGCGATCCACGGGCCGCCGGTACCGGCGGTTATCTGTATCACGAAGTATTTGCCGGTGAATTTCGCCCCGTAGGCGGGCAGTTTGGTGCCGTTGGTATCGTACTGCCGCGTATCGGTGAAAAGTTGATCCTCAAGCGTGGCGATGTGTTCGAGTTCGGTCCACGCCTCGGCCGCCTTCGCTTTTTTGGTATAATTCTGATAGAGCGGTATCGCGACCGACGCCAGAAGCGTGACTATGACAAGAGTGACCATCATCTCGATCATCGTAAAGCCCTGTCGGAAGGATTTACTCATAATGCCCACCCCGGTGCTGTGGCGCCGTTCTTCGGCGTCGTGGTTTTAAAGCCGGCCTGATTCACGGTGAAGGCGTAGTCGTGTTTCGAGGGGCCGCAGTCCGTTTCGCCGGCGAAGCAGAGATAGGCGGTGGCGGTCCAGATAGCGTCGTTGCCGATGAGGATATAAAAGTATTTCGCGGCGTTCGGCGTCCCGATGACATAGCCGACCTTGGCGCCGTAAGACTGCAGTCTGGAGGCGGTGACGGCGTAGGAACGGTAGTCGTTGTAGATCTGTTCCTGCAGTACGGAGATATGTTCGAGTTCTTCCCACGTATCGGCCGCCTTGGTTTTCTTCGAGTAGTCGGCGAACAGCGGTATGGAAATGGATGCGAGCACGGTGACGATGAGAATGACCACCAGCAGTTCTATGAGGGTGAAACCGGCCGCGTGTTTCATGGTTTGCATACCGTGTTGTTGTCTATCCCGTTCGCCGTTCGTACGTTTTGATCGTTTATATCGTCGTGCAGCCACAGTAAGCCTTCCGAGGTGCCATCGGGCTGTGCGACATTGCGGCTGAAGAAAAGCCAGCAGTCTTCGAGCCCGTCGGCGTTACGGTCGACATCGGTGTTCCCCGCCACCCAGAAGGCATGTCCGGTGCGGTCATTGATGATCGTGCCGGTGTACAGGGTCGTGTTCTCGTACAGCCAGCCGTTCGCGCCGGGTTTTCCTTTGATGCCGAAGGGGAGGAGTTCGGTCATCAGGGGGGCGTAGCGGCCTTTGGCGGTGAAGTGACGTTCCTGCGAGGCGGCGATCTCGAGGATGCGCGCCTTGAGGTTCTCCTGCCGGCTTTTCCGGGTGTATTGTTCGTAAGAGGGGATCGCCACGGCGGCGATGGTGGAGATCACCGCGAGAACGACCAGCAGTTCTATCAGGGAGAAGCCTGCAAGTTTCAAGGTGTCTGTCGATTTCCGGTACATCGCGGTCTTCCTGCCCTCCTATTTGCTGGTCGTGCCGGCCGGCGCAAGGTAATGCTTGTTCCCCTTGCCGCCCTTTTTGCCGTCGCGATATTTTTTATGCACATCTTCCGCCTTTATGCGCGTCGATTCGTTCCCGTGCACCACCGCCACGGAGATGGTCGTGGTGAGGCCGCGTTCGACGATGTCGCGGATCTGCTGTTCCTTCGCGTAGGCGTCCGCTTCCAATTCTTCGTAGGTCTCGTAGAAGCGGGAATGCTGGTACACGATCTTTTTCGTTTCGGGGTGGATGCGGAACACCGCGGCGAACCACGCATTGGACATGAGTTTCTTCACGAAGGGGATGGTGAGGAAGTAATCCGCTTTCATCTGGGAGAACTTTTCGAAAAGATCCTTCGATTGCCCCTGCAGTTCCTTGAGGTTGCTTTTGAAAAGGTAGAAGAGGGGAAGGAACTGCTGGTAGGTATTGATGTCGTCGTGAAACAACTGGGTCATGGTGTCGAAATAGAATTCCATCCGCATATGGTTGTCGGGGGTGATCGAAACGGTGCGGATCGCCTTGTAAAAAGCGCTGTCGGCGTCGTCTTTGGCGTTCTGCAGACGGGCGCGCAGCCGGTCAAGCCGTTCGGGGGTCAGCGTCGTGGGGACGCGGGTGTTCTGTATGGTCACGGAGAAGGGATTCACGGTGACCACCTGTCCGACGATGATGATGTTCGGGAACAGGGCGAGCGAATCGGGGACCGACGAGCCGGCGGCGGCGTCTCCGGCGTTCAGGGCGGAGGCGAACGCCAGCGGGAGGAGCGCCGCGAAGAGGTGTCGAAGGGACCGTATCATGACATGCTCCTTAATATAATTCATACCACTTCAGTATCTTGATGGTCTTGGGGGGCGGCGGCGGGTCGTTCGATTCGGTCTTCAGGTTGGCGCCGACCGCGACCACCACGACCTCGTCGTTGGGCTGGCGGATGCCTTTGAGCGGTTGCGGCGTCTGGGCGAGTCCTTCGCCGAGTCCGATGACATCGCAGGCCATACATTTGGCGTACCGTTCGTCGAGTTGCAGCGTGTCGCCCGTCGGCAGGTTGCGGCAGTACAGGAACGATTCTCCGCTGTTGGAGCATTCGTTCAAGCCGGTCTCGGTAGCGTAGGTGGTGGCGAACAGCGCGTAGGAGCCGTAATCCCAGTTGTAGTAGACCAGCGGCGTGGCCAGCCCCTTTTCTCCCGAAAGCGAGGTGCCGGAAAGGGAGGTGAAGGCGTTCGGTCGCAAGTTGATGCGGTAGCCGCGGTAGAGATTCGCGAGCGCCGAGGCGCCGTTGAAGAAGGAATGGACGGTCGCGCGCGCGGTCATGTCTATGAAGGGGGCGGTCGCGTAGCGGGCCGGCAGGGTGATACTGCCCGGCAGGGCATGCGGCGGGTTGGGCAACGGATCGTACAGTACCACGATCTCGTACTGCATGCCGGTTTCCCGCGGCAATACGAGGTTGCCGGTCACCAGCGGCACCGGTACGAGGAACACATCGTCCGCGCCGCTGAGATTCCCGTCTGCGCCCGCATCCACCTGCACCTTGACGAACTGTTCGTATTTGGGGGCGGGGAGGAAGGAGTAGTAGGACCGGACGCCTTCGCTGAAACTGAGGGTATTGGCAGCGTCGCGCATGGTCATCACCGGCTGTATGGCCCAGCCGCTGTTGTTGGTCACCCGGAAGATGGTGCCGGTCACATCGACGAAATAGAGCATCTCGGTGTTGCCGGTGTAGACGCCGCCGCTTTTGGTGAATACCGGGCCGTTGGTATTGACCGCGATGGGTTCGGCCGCCACCGGAGCGACGAGCCAGTCGTTGAAGACGGTGCAGGCGGCATCGGCGTCGCCGGTGGGGCAGAAACGGGCCACTTCGGTGAAGTCGGGGGCGGCGTCGTTGTTGTTGTATGCGTAGACATGTATCCGTTTGCCCTTGATGACGGGGCAGGTGCTGCCGACGACGCAGGAAGGATTGTCTTCGTCGAAGTAGGGATCGTAGCCGCCGCCGAAGGCCAGATAATAATTGGCGCCCATCCGGAACACCGCCGGAGCGGACCACGATTGACCCGTTATGTTGTAATGGTCGATGAGCACCGGCGCGTCCTTGACCGATATATCCAGAACGGTGTAGGCCGAATTGGTGCTGACGCCGCGGCGGTAGGCGATTATCAGGAAGGCCTTTTCGCCGTTGTTGATGAAGCCGTCCACATTGGTGTCTTTGTGGAAAAGGGTCAGCGGACCGTCGATGGTCGAATTGAAGGAAACGGCGTCCAGCCCCGAAAGAATGAACTGCATTTCGGGCCTCACCTTGGAGGGCATATAGGCCCACCGTTCGCTGGCGTGCGTGCTCCCCGCCTCGCCTTCGATGCCGTCGAAGCAGTGGAGAAGTCCGTCGTTGGCGCCGTAATATATCCGCAGATTCGCTTCGGTCGAATCGTCGCCGTAGTAGACCGCGAGCGGTTTACTGTGGACCGCCGCGCCCAGAATGCTGTAGGGGAGATCGATCTTCTGACCGGAGGTGAAAGGATCGTTCACACCCTCCAGCGTGAGCAGGCCGCGGTTCTCGCCGCGATCTCCGTCACCGTCGTGGTCGACCGAATCGTGGCCGTATATGTAGTCGAGAATGGTCGCCGCGTCGTCGCTGGTGATGCCGGAACCGAAGTTCAGTTCGGCCTTCGTCTTGTCGGCGAAGTTCTCGAGCGCGGTCCCGTTATCGGTGTAGATGATGCGGCATTGTCCGGAAGAGGACCAAGAGCACGACTGGTATGACTGATAACAGGGGGGCGCGGCGCAGGTCTTCACCTGTCCCGCAAGGTTCTTCGCGATGCCCCCGGAAAGGACCTTGTTGTATTCCGTCATGGCCGGTTCGGTGCCGCCGGTCACATCGGCCGTTGAAGGATTGAAGCAGTCCAGTTTCAGTTCTTCGTTATCGAAGGAAAGCCATTCGCAGTTTGCGGCGTCGGGGTTGCCGGCCAGTTCGGCTCTGCCGAGGATGCATTCTATGTCGGAACTGCCGATGGATCCGCCGGTCCCGGACGATTTGCGGCTCCATGCGTAGTATTTCTTGAGGTTCCCGAGCCAGAAACGGCTCAGCCGCTGGGATACCGGCACCACCGACGGCAGCAGGGCGACGCTGTTGGCCGCTTCCTGATATTTGCCGAGCGGCTGTACCGGAGAGGAGGTCCAGTGCGGTTTGCCGACCGAGAAGGTACCGGGGTATTCTTCCGACAGAGAGTTGAATATCTGCGAAAGGTTCACGAAGGTCTCCTGCTGGTCGTTCGATACGGTGGCGCTGGCGGTGAGTCCGTAGAACTTTCCTTCGCCCTGCGCCGCGGTAACCATGATGTCGTCGGCGTCGAGATAGCCGGTATCGTTGCCGGCGATGGCGTAGATCGGCGCAAGCGCCCAACTGCCGATACCGACGGTGTCGATCCGTTCGATGACATTGTCGCCCGAGGTGTCGTTCGCCGGCAGGCAGGGGGCGGCATTGAGATAGTCGAAGCCGAACCGGTAATTGGCGGGATCCCCTTCGCGGCAGTCTTTTCCGCCGGTGGCGTCGTCGTAATAGTAGGCGTCGGTATTATGGACGAAGGCGGCGACTTCCGGCAGGGAGGTCTTGTACCAGTTCTCGACATAGTAAGGTCTGGTCTCGGAGGGGGTGCCGGTCGAGAGCGGTTCTCCGTCCAAGGTTGATTCCTCCACATAGGGAGGATAGGTGGGGACGGGGCTGGGCATGGCGCCGCCGAAATTGGCGGTGGAGCCGTCCATGGCCGTATTGGAATCGAAATTGGGCTGGCCGCCCGATATGACCACGGCGTTATTGATGAAACAGTGCGGGTTGGCCTGTATGGGCGACTGATAGGTGGCGAAGCCCAGATCCCTGTCGGTATAGGCCGGCTTCAGGCCGCCCAGATAGCGCCATGCGTCATAGAGCGTTTCGCCTACGGTCGCGCCGCCGACGCCCCGCAGATTGACGATGCGGTCCTTGAACCGGGTGAGCGCGGCGCCGACGAGCGGGGAGGGAGCCTCGGCCTCCGTGCTTGAGTTGTCCGGGTGTCCCGCCGGAAGCGGAAGAACGATGTTCCCGCCTTTCGTTTTGGCGACCTTTATCCAGAAACTGGGGAAGGAGCAGTAGTCGATATCGCCCATATCCACCATGCAGCAGCCCATGCCGCAGGTGTCGCAATCCTCGCCGTAGAGATCCTGCACGATGTTGTATATGCAGGCGGTGTCGCGGGTGCCGTTCTCGCCGGTCTTGAACACCGATATATTGGAAGAGGAAATGGCCGAAGAGCCCAGATTGGGCAGGGTGTAGGGGCTGTACCAGCCGGTGCCGGCGCCGCCGGGGGCGTACGGGGTCGGCTTGGTGAGGCCGTAGAAGGCGTTGGTCAGAGGCGTCAAAAGATAGGCGCCGCCTTCAGGCTGTTCGTTGATATGGCCTTTCGTTATCTGGACGCTGATGCCTCCGGTCTTCCGCCGTTCATTGTTGGCGATCCCTTCCTGATAGTGCGCCATGCCGCACTTGTAATTGCCGAATTTCGTGGCATCCGAAAGATTTTCATAGTAATTGGTATCGAAGGTCTCGAGTATCTGGTAGTTGGCGGCGAATTCACTCAGGCCGCGGCAACATTCGAAAACGGTGTTCTCTCCGGGACGGCAGGGGACCCGGTCGAGATAGAGCGGCGGCGGAGTCTGCGACAGGTAGGCGCCTTCATCGTCGCCGCGCGGGCCGGTGCCGCCGTTGGGGTAGGGAAGGGAATCGTTGGCTTCGAAATAGCCCATGCATTTCCAGACATCGTCGTATTCCGGCGCGTCGGGACAGAGCCATGTGCAGAGACTCTTGGTGACGCTGCCCCACTGGTCCTTACCGATGGCGATGATATCTTTGTGGGTGCAGCCCGCGTAGGGTAGTCTGCAGTCGCCGTAGGTCAGGCATTCGGGGTAGGGGTGATTGCACCCGCCGACCGCGTCGCAGGTCTGGGTGTCGCAACTGCCGCCGCCGCCGCTTACCACCTTGGAGCGCATACGGTAAAAGGTGGTCTCGCATTCGTATTCCTTGACTATCTGTGAAGGCCCGGAAAGGGTCTGTTCCCACGAATGGCCCTCGAAATAGTAGAAAGGAAGTCCGGTCGGATAGGGGGTATATTTGGGTCTGAATACATCCAGAACGGAGGGATTGACCCATGTGTAGGTAAGTCTCAATTGAGCGTCGATCTGGGCCGCGGCAGTTCCGTCGTCGTCGTCGTCGTGAACGACCCACAGGCGGATACGCACTTTGTAACCCTTGGTGTCGCAGCCGCTTATCGGCACCGCGGAGGAAAGAGCGCCCATCACTACATCATTGACGGCATCGGGGGTATAGGTCTCTTCGAAGAACTTGATCTGGGCCGAGCCGTCTTTGCATCCGTAGTACATTTCTACCTTGGCGCTTTCAAGACGGTCGATATTGGGAAGACCCGTGATCCGCCAGACCGAACCGGACAGGCAGACGCCGGGACTGCCGGCGGTGGTGTCGCACAGAGAGTAGTTGTCGGCATGAGCGGTGCACTCCGCGTCGGTGGTGCAGGCGACGGTGGTGGTGGCGCCGGCCTCCAGTTCGGCGAGCGAGTAGAACTGCGCCCCCGTTATCAACTGCATGGGGAACTGGGTTTCTCTGTCTATGTAGGTTTGAGTGGAAGGACCGGGCATGAAAGAGGAGCCGCCGCCGACGCCGGTGTCTTCAACACAATCGAACCCGCTGCCGACCGGGTCGCAGCAATGTTCGGGATCCTGATCCCATTCGCTGTAGAACCCCAAGGGACAGGAGGGATCCGGGGAGATGCCGCTGTAGCAGTGGGTATCGACATCGTCGCGGCATTTGGGGGTCGCACAGTGGAACACGCGACAGCCGCTTCGCAGATTCGAGACCGTGAAACTCACGGGGGCGGGATCGGAGGGCTGGTTGCTGAAGGGGAGCGTTTTTTCTTCATCGCAACTGGTGGCGGCGCCTTCCTTGTCAAAACACTGTTTGCACTGGGCGTCGGCGTGATTGCTGGGGATGGAGGTCTCCGTCAATCCGGTTATCAGGGCAAAGTCGGTGCATAGCGCCTCGCTGGTGATGCCGTTGTCGGGCGCGATTATTTTAGAGGTCCAATCCTGTTTCACCAAGGCTTGAAAGGCATCTTTCCCGGCTTCACTTAGCGCAGTATAGTCGAGATATTCCCAGCACTTATCGCCTTCGCCGGAAGGACTCCACTGGCGCGTTCGGCAGGTGCCGGTCACCGAACCGCGGAAATGAGGGGCGTAGGAGAAACGGTGGTCATCGGCGAGCAGTATCTTGATGGCGTCGAGCGAAGTGGCGAAACGCCAGTTGAGCCACAGGCCGGAGCGGGTCTTTTTAGAACCGTCATCCGAAATGCAGAGCCAGTCGCGCCGGTCGGGGCCGTCCGGAGTGTCGGGGTCATTCGGATATTGAGAGTAACTGCCGGAAACGGTGTCGGGGATGTCGGCGCCGGTATCGGAGGCCCAATCGTAGAAACAGAGATCGTGTTCGTACAATTCGTGGGGGTCCCACGGGCCGATGAAACGGCAGGCTCTGCTGTTGGGGTCGCTTGCCGGGTCGCAACCGTCTTCGGTGACCAGATCGTCCGGTCTTCCCGGTTCCCCGTAACGGTCGCCGCCCTCGACCAGCGCGCAGAAGGTGTTGAGTTTTATTTTGTTCGCTTCGAGCGTCTGGCATTTCTGCAGGGTGGAACTGCAATCGAGGCTTGCGCCGCACATGAGGTTCGCATTGGTCTCCGCGCAGTCGTTGTAGGCCTGCCAGCACATGGATATCGATTTGCTGAGTTTCGATTTGGCGTCGGCGCAGGTGTCGATGTAGCCGCTGTAGGCGAAGGCATTGGTCTGCTCCGAGGTGTCTATGACGAGGATGGTGTTCAGTATCTCGGAGGTGGCGATCATCGCGAAAACATCATCCTTGAGGCTTTCACCCTGTGACGAGGCTTGTGAGACAAGCGGCGCCAGCATAAGCAAAAGGGCGATCAGGAAGGGGAACAGCCGGGTAGTCATGTATGTTCTCCGCATCGGTTATCTCTTTCTGAAGCAGGTGGTGACGCCGACACTCTTGAGCCGTCCGAAGTGGTAGACGACGCTGTCGACAGTGTTATAAACGCCCAGATCGCTCTGGATGTTCGTGCCGGTGCCTATCCGTATCATCTCGCGCACATCGACCGCGATGTCGTAACAGCTTTGGCGGGTGGAGGCCGGGATCTCGGTGCCGGGAAGAATGGTGGTGGAACCGTCGCCGACGATCATGAGGTCGGCGCGCGCCCGGTATGCGAAAAGGGGGAGAGGATGGGCGCTGTCGCGACGATCTTCCAGCACCTTGAAGACCGATTGACCGGCGGCGGTATTGTTCTGATTCACATAGAGGGTTTGAGGAGAGCCGCCGGCGGCGATGAACTGAACGGCGATCTCCCCGAGCGCGATGCGCAGCGCCGCATCGGACATGACCGCAAGATTTTTTGCGGCGAGGGTCCTGCCGACGACCTGACTGGACTCGGACAGGCGGTTCATGGTCGAAAGGGCCAGAATGGTAATGGAA
>ERZ1645192.633-NODE-633-length-29386-cov-10.616788_pt1 | contig 29386 bp, 25 predicted proteins | sample MGYA00575354_ERZ1645192 | MGnify/ENA primary metagenome ERZ1645192 (study PRJEB40844, sample SAMN11349763) | freshwater sediment metagenome | isolation source: river sediment | host: Sediment | place: India: Faizupur Khadar , New Delhi | collected 2017-02-21 ... | reverse complement strand
ATGAAAACGAAGGCCGTAAGATTATATGGTAAGAATGATTTGAGACTTGAGGAATTTGATTTGCCTCCGGTCAATAATGATGAGATCCTGGCCAAAGTGGTTTCTGACAGTATTTGTATGTCGTCCTACAAAGCAGCACATCAGGGGACCGATCACAAGCGGGTCCCCAAAAATATTGCAGATCAGCCGGTCATAATAGGACATGAATTCAGCGGTGAGATTCTGGAAGTCGGCAGAAACTGGCAGCATAAATTCCAACCCGGGCAGAAGTTTTCCATCCAGCCTGCCATTTATTATCCCGAGAGTCCCATGGGAATCCTCGGTGCTCCAGGGTACAGTTATCCTTATATTGGAGGAGATGCCACCTATGTGATCATTCCGAAGGATGTTCTCGTTCAGAATTGTTTGCTGGTCTATAATGGTCCGGGGTTTTACCCTTCGTCCCTGGCAGAGCCATTGTCTTGTGTGATCGGTGCCATGCATGCCAATTATCATGTCAGGGCAGGATCCTACATTCATGAGATGGAAATTGTAAACCAGGGCAAGATGGCTATTCTGGCTGGGGTAGGCCCCATGGGCCTGGCAGCTATCAATTATGTGGTGAACCGAAAGGAGAGGAAACCTGCGTTGCTGGTGGTTACCGACATCGACCAGACCCGCCTCGACAGGGCAGCGGAAATATTCCCGGTCGCCTGGGCCAGGGATCAAGGCATTGAATTAATCTACCTGAATACAGCATCCGTTGAAAACCCTGTAGAAGCGATGAGACAGCTCTCAGGGGGGACCGGATTCAATGATGTCTTTGTGTTTGCACCTGTGGCGCCGGTCGTGGAGCAGGGAGATGCTATTCTTGGAACGGATGGGTGCCTGAACTTCTTTGCCGGCCCATCCCATCCCGATTTTTCAGCCCGTATGAATTTCTATAATGTTCATTATGAATCCACCCATATTGTGGGAACATCAGGTGGAAACAACGATGATATGATGGAAGCTCTGGCTTGTATGACTAGAGGACTGGATCCGGCCGGACTGGTCACCCACATTGGGGGACTGGATGCAGTTGTGGAGACCACGCTGAACCTGCCCGCGATTCCGGGGGGAAAGAAACTGATTTATACCCATAAGAAGCTTCCGCTCACTCCTCTGACCGAATTCGGGGAAAAAGGCAAAACCGACCCCCTGTTTGCCGGTCTTGCTCAAATCATCGCCAAGAGCAAGGGCCTCTGGTCGGTCGAAGCGGAAGAGTATTTACTGGAAAATGCACCCGGCATCGCCTGAAAACGCCGTCAATAGTTGCTTTTTCATGCAGGATCTGGTGAAAAAAGATTAGTTTCGCTTTTTTACTATAACAGAACACCAACCATAGGGCGAATCCCTAAGGTGGTTGGCATGGCTTGCCAATTTGGTCGAATACCTGTAATAAAAAAGCATATGATCAAATTATTTCCTTTCATTCTGGCCGTTGTAGTAATGGTCGGATGCACCACTTCCAACCAGGTGCCTGCCGGTTGTCAGACTTATGTTGAAGCCACTCTTCCCGGAACAGTCCAATCAGACTGGAGCTCTGTAGCAAAGGGGCTTCAAGCTTCCTTTGGCAGTATCGATCGCCGGTATGAGAAGCATGAGATTCCCGGAGTGGAAGCGGAAGCAGCCTGGAGCGGTTCAGCCTGGAGCGGTGAGCGTGTTTCAGCCCAGATGGTGCTTTGGAGCAAAGATAGTATAGAGCAGGTGCAGTTCCGGTTTTCCGATCTGGTTTCTACCGACGGGAAAACCATTCCTGCAGCAAATGCTCAGGCGCGGTTTGTCAGGTATGTCATTACCGATGAATTTGCCGATGGTTGCGGCAAACGCGATCCTGCCAACTATGCCAGCTCTTTGAGTGCCGACGTACTGGATCCAGTTGCATGCTTCAATATGTCGCCCCGCACGGCCCTGCCGGTCTGGATCACCTTCGATGTGCCTGCCGATGCAGTGCCGGGGACTTACACCTCCACCCTGCAAATGATGGCCAAAGGTGAGAAAAGCCGCGATTTTTCCCTTACCCTTGAAGTGCTTCCCCAGACCCTTCCGGCGCCGGCAGAATGGAAATTCCATCTCGATTTATGGCAGAATCCCTATGCTACGGCACGGATCGAAGGGGTGGAGCCCTGGTCTGAGGCCCATTGGAAAGCGTTGTACCCCGTCATGAAGATGCTGGCCAATGCCGGGCAGAAGGTGATCACGGCTACGCTCAACAAGGATCCCTGGAATGGGCAGACCCAGGATCCCTACGGTTCCATGATCGGCTGGACCAAAAAAAGCGATGGTACCTGGCAATACGATTATACGATTTTCGACCAGTGGGTGCAGTTTATGATGGATCTGGGCATCCGCGACCAGATCAATTGCTATTCGATGGTCCCCTGGGGTAACATTTTCTACTACTTTGATGAGCAACAGGGTAAGGAAATCAAGGTCTCCGCAGCACCCGGAACCCCGGAATATGCCGGTTTGTGGCAACCTTTCCTGAAGGATTTCATCAGCCATCTCGATCAGAAGGGATGGAGGGAGATCACCCGCATTGCCATGGATGAACGGGCACCAGTTGAAATGCAGGCGATGCTGAAGCTCCTGAGTGAAGTAGCCCCCGGGATGGGGGTGGCCCTCGCCGATAACCATAAAAGCTACAAACTCTACCCCGATGTGCTGACCGATTTGTGCATTTCTCATGGTGCCACAGTGGAGCCCCAGGATAGAATCTACCGCGCTCAAAAGGGCTATGTGACGACCTGGTATGTCTGTTGCGGCCATAAGTTTCCCAATGTGTTTACCTTTTCGGCTCCTGCCGAAGCTGCCTTTATCGGGTGGCACACTATGGCAATGGGTCTCGACGGCTTTTTGCGTTGGGCCTATGACAGTTGGGTGAAAGAGCCGCTGCTCGATTCGCGGTTCCGGACCTGGCCTGCAGGTGATACATATATCGTATATCCCGGTGGTCGCAGTTCCATCAGGTTCGAAAGGCTCATCGAAGGAATCCAGGATGCCGAAAAAATAAGGATTCTGAGGGAAAACCTGCAAGCTGATTCTTCTGAGGAAGCTAAGGTAAAGCTGCAGCAATTGAATGACATGATCAGCCTCTTTGATGTCACTTCCAACCCCGGTGATCTGGAGGGATTGCTGGCAAAGGGTAAAAAACTGCTGGAGACCCTCTCTAGACCATAAGCAAAGCGTTGCCAGAGATCATTTTATGACATTGCTGTTCCGGGGATAGGTACAAATCTCTCCTCCCCGGAACAGAATGTAGACATTCAACCTGGGTTCTGTAAGTGAGCTTATAGATGATGATTGTCTCCCGGAACCGGCTGCCGGGTTATCCAGTGTTTCACGACACTCTGTCGTTTAAGTGGTCCCCATTGCGATGAGGTACTCTTCTGTTTAGGAGAGAATGGAAAGCGTGCCGGCCATCGATAGCAGTCTTTCGAAAATCCCACTGGCGAAGCCAATGACCACCATGCCGGCCAGGCAAAGGAGAAGACTGAGGCGCATCATCGGGGAGCTCTTGAACCAGGCGACCGGATGCTCGTTTTTCTCAATCAACATGGAGCGCACTACCAGCAGATAATAGTAGAGCGAAATGGTGGCATTCAACACGGCCAGTAATACCAGAATGTAGTATCCATTGCCGGCTGCCGAGGTAAAGATGAAAAATTTACCAAAGAACCCGGCAACAGGGGGAATTCCTGCCAGGGAGAAGAGCGACAGCATCATCAGAAGGCTGAGTTTCGGGTTGGTATGGTACAATCCCTTGTATCCCGAAATGGTTTCGATGCCCGAGGCGTTATATACGGCAGTGACCACACCGAAGGCGGCCAGGTTGGTGAAAACGTAGATGAGGATAAAGTAAACCATGGTGGCCATCCCCATTTTTTCGGGCCCCATAAGCCCCACCAGGATAAAGCCGGCCTGGGCGATGGATGAAAAGGCCAGGAACCGTTTAAGGTTATCCTGCCGCAAGGCAAAGAGGTTCCCGATGGTCATGGTGGTTACAGCCAGAACATATAGCAAGGTATGCCATTGTTGGGTGATGGTTTTAAAAACCGTGAAAAGGAGGATCCCCAGGATAAAGACGGCAGCTCCCTTGGAGACCACCGAAAGATAGGAGGTGATACCCACGGGTGATCCTTCGTAGACGTCGGCGGTCCAGAAGTGGAAAGGTACCATGGAGATTTTGAAACCCATGCCTGCCAGGAAAAAGATGAAGCCGAGGATGATCAGAGGGGAGGGGGTGATCAGAGGGATCATGTCGCTGAAATAGATGGTTCCCGTGGCGCCATAAAGGAGAGAGAGACCAAAGAGGAGGACTCCGGAGGAGAGGGCGGAGGAGAGGATGAATTTGATCCCTGCCTCGGCCGAGCGTGATTTGTACTTGTCAAAGGCTGCCAGTCCGGCCAGCGGAATGGTGGCCGTCTCCAGTCCGATATAAAGGGTGAGGAAATCCCCTGCGGAAACCATGAAATTCATGCCAATCAGGGTGGCGATGACAACGAGGAAATACTCGCTGATCCTGTCGTAGTTTTCTTCTTTTTTGAGCCATCCTTCCGATTGGAGGAAAACGATCAGGACAGCCATATTGAGGATATTCTTGATGGTTGAAGTCAGGGGGGTGGACTGGTAGGCTCCGCCGAAGAGGGTGCCTTCCGGAACCGGCAGGAACCCCACCAGGGTGACCAGGGCAAAGAGGCCTGTAGCCCAGGGAATGATGCTGGTTTTATGATCGTCGTGAGCGGCCAGCTCGACCACCAGCAGGATGAGGGCGGAGAGAATCAGGAGCAGTTCGTGCCGCATAAGTAAAAGTTGGGACATTTCCATATCGGGAACAGGTTAATTCAGAATGGGTTTCAGAAAGGACTGACCAGGGCCAGTTTGTTAAGGATGGGGGTGAGGCTGTGCTGGATCATATCGGAGAGCCACAGGGGGGCGATACCAATGGCGGCGATGGCCACGACCAGGGTAATGGTGCTCAGCCGTTCATGCCATTTGGCATCAGTGAGGGCCTCATAGTGCGGGTTTTTGATGTTGCCCAGCAGGAGGATGCCGATCACCCTGAGGATGTAAACGGCGGTCACAACGATGGAGGAGGCCGCGGTGATGGTGACCACCCTGTGGAAGAGGTCCTGGTGCTGGAAAGCACCGACGAAGACGGTCATTTCGGCTACAAACCCACTCAGTCCGGGCAACCCCAGTGACGCCAAGCCGGCGATGACATACACCACGGAAAGGAAGGGAATGACCTTCATCAGGCCTCCCATTTCATGAATCAGGCGGGTGTGGGTCCGGCCGTAGATCATGCCGATAAGGGCAAAGAAGAGTGCGGTCATGAGGCCGTGGGAGATCATCTGGAGTATAGCGCCGTCCATGGCTGTTTTATTCATCATCAGCAGGGCGAAGAGCACCAGTCCGCAGTGGCTCACCGAGGAGTAAGCGTTGATATATTTGAGGTCTTTCTGCCATATAGCGCCGAAAGCACCGTACACCACACTGATGGTGGTCAGGATGATAAAGATCCAGGCCATTTCATCGGCGGCTTGCGGCATGAGAAACATGGCCACGCGGAAGCAACCATAGCCCCCCAGTTTCATCAGCACGCCGGCATGGAGCATGGAGACGGCCGTAGGTGCCGAGGCATGCCCGTCGGGCGACCAGGTATGGAGGGGGAAGAGGGCCCCCAGTACCCCAAATCCTACGAAGGTAAAGGGGAAGAAGAACCTCTGGGCTTCAATGGGAATGTGGACTTTGGCGATCTCCAGGATATTAAAGGTCAGCGGACCGCCACCGGGGGCTGAATGGTAATAAAGGCCGAAGATTCCGACCATCAGGAGGGCCGACCCTCCCATCAGCATCAGGGTCAGCTTCATCGCCGACTTCTCCTTGGGGCCTGTCCCCCAAATGCCAATCAGGAGGTACATGGGGATCACTGCCAGCTCGTAAAAGAGGAACATGGTGAACAGGTCGAGGGAGATGAAGAATCCGAAGACCCCGCTGGAGAGCAGAATCAGAGAGATATAAAACTCGCGCGAGAGGAATTCCAGTTCCCAGGAGGCGAAGATCCCGGCGAAGACCACGATAGCGGTCAGCCCGATCATCGAAACGGCAATACCGTCGACCCCGATGGTATAGTGGATGTTCAGGGTTGGGAACCAGTTGTAGTCGGCCATCCAGAGCATCTCATCGGTGATGCCGCTTTTGCGTGCTGCCAGATATAGCAGAATCAGTGTAAAAGCCAGTATTAGCTGAATACCCATGCCAACGGCTGAAACAAGCCGGGCACCCTTGAAATCCCTGGTAAACAGATTTCCCGCAATCGTCAGGAGGGGGACTAATACAAATAAGCTCAGTATGTTCATGATTCAGTTTTTCTCGTTTAGATGATTCTCATCAGATAAGGAAAAGGTAAATCAGCACCAGGGCCAGGGTGCCGGCCACAAAGGCGAAACCATAATGCTGGAGTTGTCCTGACTGGAGGCCTTTGATCCGGTGGGAGATTTTTTCGGTGGTGGTTCCGATGCCCACCATAAAACCGTCGATGATATGGCGGTCGAACCAGGCCACAGGCCTCGATATCAGGTTAAAGAGGATCTTTTTGGTGATGAAGAGGTAAATTTCATCGATATAGAACTTGTTGTAGACGGTTTTGTAGACTGCTCCGAGATTGGTGGCGATTTGCCCGGGGAGGGGGGACTCCTTTTTATAAAGGATCCAGGCGAGGAGGATGCCAGCGACGCCAATGGCTACTGAAGCAGCCGCGATCGGGAGATGGAATTCGGTCTCGAAGGGTTTGAGGTCGCCCGATACCAGGTGGGGGAAGGGGAGTGCCCCGGAGACCACAGAGGCGAAAGCCAGGAACATCAACGGGATGGTCATGACCAGGGGCGATTCGTGGGGGGTATGGGGGTAGTGGCGCTCTTTTCCCCAGAAAACGGTGAAATAGAGCCTGAACATGTAAAATGCCGTCAGTCCGGCCACCAGGTATTCGATGGCAAAGAGGGTTTTGTTGTTCTGGAAGGCGGCCACCAGGATCTCATCCTTACTGAAGAATCCTGAGAGCGGGGGGATTCCGGCGATGGTCAGGCAGGCGATCAGGAAGGTAATATGGGTGATGGGGAGGTATTTTCGAAGGCCTCCCATGTCATACATATAATTGGAATGTACGGCGTGGATAATGGATCCGGCCCCCAGGAAGAGTAAAGCCTTGAACATGGCATGAGTGTAAAGGTGGAACATGGAGGCCATATAGCCCACCCCTTCTTCTCCGCCATAGCCAGAAACGCCCAGGCTGAGCATCATATACCCGATCTGCGAGAGGGTTGAGAAAGCCAGCACACGTTTGATATCGAATTGGGTGATGGCGATGATGGCGGCAAAGAGGGAGGTAAACCCGCCCACCCAGGCGATGACGATCTGGGCGTCGGGGGCCTGGAAGTGAATCACCGGGAACATCCGGGCCACGAGGTAGACCCCGGCGACGACCATGGTGGCCGCATGGATCAGCGCGGAGACCGGCGTGGGCCCTTCCATGGCATCGGGAAGCCAGATGTGCAGCGGGAACATAGCCGACTTACCTGCACCTCCCATGAAGATCAGGATCATCGCCCACGTCAGCACCGAAAGCCCCATGAAACTCATTGAGGCGGAACCGTCAAAAATGGAAGTGCCCGGCTGGGTGAGCTTATCGAAGTCAAAGGTTCCCGTGACAAAGGAGAGAATAAGGATGCCAATGAGGAAGCCCAGGTCGGCAAACCGGGTTACAATGAAGGCCTTCTTGGATGCGGCCACAGCCGCGGGGCGCGTATAGTAAAAACCGATCAGCAGGTAGGAGGAGACCCCTACCAGTTCCCAGAAGATATACATCTGGAAAATGTTGGTGGCCAGAACCAACCCCAGCATAGAGAAAGAAAACAGGGAGAGAAAAGCGTAGAAACGGGCGAATCCTTTTTCTCCCTTCATATATCCCAGACTGTAGATATGCACCATAAACGAGACGGTGGTAATGACCACCAGCATCATCACGGAAATGGGATCCAGGAGTATTCCCAGATGGATGACCAGTGTATCGGTGAAGGCCAGCCATTTGATATTCATGGGGGTGATCGCAGAGAATCCTGCCTCGCCCGGGTGGTTGATAAAGAAATAGGATAGGGCGGTCACGATGGAAAGCAAAAAGGAGAGGCCCAGTCCGGCCGTGCCTATCCATCCCGAAACCACAGGTTTCCACTTCATGCCGAACAATCCGGTGATCAGGAATACGACGAGCGGGATCAGGGGGATCAGTAAGGTATACGAATAATTCATAATGTTATTTTTCGGGGTCAGAATCTGAGTTGACTCACTTTCTCGACTTCAATATGGTTAAACCGTCGGTAGATGTTGATGATCAGTGCAATGGCCACCGATACTTCAGCGGCGGCAATTCCGACGATAAAGAGGGTAAAGAAATGGCCCTGCAACTGGTCAGGAAAGAGATACCTGTTAAATACCACGAAGTTGATGTTCACTGAGTTGAGGATCAGTTCCACCGACATGAGCATGGTAATCAGGTTGTGACGGATGATAAAGCCGCAGATCCCGATGAAGAACATGAGGGTGCTGACTACCAGAAAATGGTAAATTGGAATGCCCTGGATCATGATTTCCCGATATTTTGGTTTTCTTTTTTAGCGATGATGATAGCAACGACCATGGCGGCCAGTAGCAGGATACTGATGAGCTCAAAGGGGAGTACAAAGCCGTTCTTCCCGGTGCTCATCAATTGGGTGCCGATTTCGGTCATGCTGGTGACTTCACCCTTTACTTCAGCCGGAAGAAAAGAATGGTTCATCAGGACATAAAGCACCAGTGCACTGCCTGCCAGGGCGACCGACCCTCCCATCAGTACCTGGGGGAGGGTAGGCCGTTTGAAACGGTGGCTGATATGACTGGTGAGCAGGATGCTGAAGATAATCAGGATGACAATCCCTCCCGCATATATGGCCAATTGGACGGCAGCCAGAAACTGGTAATCGAGCAGGAAATACAACCCGGCCGTCCCGATAAGAACAAACAAGAGGTAAACTGCTGCCCTTAAGATCCTCCTGGAGGTGACTGTCAGCAGAGCAAACAGCAAGATGGTTGCTGAGAGCAGGTAAAACATGACAACATTAAGGCTCATCCTTTGGTTTCTTTTTTTAAACTTGATCCGGGTTGGTTCAGGGTTTTGGTCAGTTTGGAGCGGTTAAAGACGGCGTGTTCGAATTGTTGCCCGAAAGCCAGCGCACCGGAGGGGCAGGTTTTCACGCAGAGGCCGCAGAGGGTGCACATTTCCAGGTGATAGATGTGCTGGTTGAGGACCCGTTCCATTTTCCCTTCGGCATTGGGTAACCTGTCGGTAAGCACCTTGATGGAGCCATTCGGGCAGTTCATTTCACAGATACCGCAGCCGGTACAATGGTGGTGGTTATCGGCATCATGGGGCATGATGATCTCCCCTTTGTAACGGTCGGCCATTCTCAGGGTATCCCTGTTTTCAGGATATTGGTGGGTGACGATTTCGCCGGGAGAGACGAAATACTTGCCGGTGATGCGCATGCCTCCCCACAGGGTGGAAACGGCATGGTGGATATCTTTGAAATAGTTCAGGATGCTGTTCATAAGCTGAATCTTAAGAATTTAAAAGTGCCATCCCATCAGGGTGATGAAAGCCACGACCACGATGTTGACCAGGCTGAGTGGCATCAGGTATTTCCATTCGAGGGTGAGGAGCTGGTCGATGCGCAGGCGGGGGAAGGTCCATTTAAACCACATGATGACATAGATCAGGAAGAAGGTTTTCAGCAGGAACCAGACCAGTGGGGGGATGAAGTCCATGATATGGTTAAAGGCCTCCCAATGGCCGATGTGGAAGGGCATCCAGCCGCCCAGGAAGAGAGTGGCTCCCAGGGCCGACACGATGAACATGTTCATGTATTCGGCCAGGAAGAAAAAGGCGAATTTGATGCCTGAATATTCGGTATGAAAGCCTGCTGTCAGTTCCGATTCAGCCTCAGCGAGGTCAAAAGGGCCGCGGTTGATTTCGGCCGTGCTGGCCACCACGAAGATGATAAAGGCGAAGAAGGCCGGGATATGACCTTTGAAGATCCACCATCCATCGGCCTGGCTGGCCACTATTTCGGAGAGCTGCATGGACCCGGCCAGAACGATCACCGTCAGCAGCGAAAGACCGACCGACAGTTCATAGCTGACGATCTGGGCGCCGCTGCGCATAGCCCCGATCAGCGCATACTTGCTGTTGCTCGACCATCCGGCCAGCAGGATCCCCACCACGCCCAGTGAGGAGACCGCCGTGACGTACAGAACCCCTATATTCAGGTCAATAGCCTGGAGCCCCAGGGCAAACGGGATGGCGGCCAGGGCCATGAATGAAACGATGATCACCACAAAAGGGGCGAGATTGAAGAGGAATTTATCGGCTCTGGCGATAGGAATCAGCTCCTTCATCAACAGTTTGATCAGGTCGGCAATGGTCTGAATGATTCCGTAGGGGCCTACACGGTTGGGACCGACGCGGTTTTGCATGAAAGCGCACACCTTGCGTTCGAGGTAAACCAGGAAAAGGCCGACCAGGGCATACAGTATTAAAACCACCAGTCCGATAATGACCAGTTCTGTAAAGAGCGCCCATCCGGGCGTCATGCTTCTGTGCAGTGCAGCATCAATGGCTCCCGTGAGCTGGGAAAAGTCGTACATACTTGACATAAAGCATTAATTATCGGTCAATATCAGGGATTACCAGGTCAAGGGAGCCGCTGATGGCAACAAGATCAGCGATCTTGCCACCCGCACTCAATTCATTCAGCACGAAAAGGTTACTGAAATTTGGGGATCTGAATTTCATCCTATAGGGGGTTTTATTGCCGTCGCTCACGATGTAAACATCAAGCTCTCCCCTGGCCGTCTCCACGCGCTGGAAATATTCGCCGGGGGGCAGTTTCAGCACCGGCTTCATTTTGGCCGTAAAGTCGCCCGCGGGTATATTATCGATCAACTGATCAATGATGTGCATCGATTCCCACATTTCATCCATCCTGACCAGGTAACGGGCATAGGAGTCCCCTGCGGTCTGCAGTTTTTCTTCGAACTGCACCAGGGGGTAGGCGCTATAGGGCGCAATTTTCCTGACATCACAACTGTAGCCTGATCCCCGGCCGGAGGGACCGGTCACTCCATAGCTGATGGCCATCTCCCTGTTCATGACCCCAACCCCTTCGGTTCTTTGGCGGAAGATGACATTGTCGGTGAGGAGTTGTTTGTATTCGGGGAGTTTCTTGCGGAAGTATTTGAGATATTCCCTGACGCTTTTCTGAAAATTGGGGTGGACATCGTGCATCAGTCCGCCCGGAGTGTTGAAACTATGGAGCAGCCGTGAGCCGAAGGATTCCTCGAAGATGTCGAGGATCAATTCCCGGTCGCGCAGACCGTAGAAAAAGGTGGTGAGTGCCCCCAGGTCCATACCGAAGGCTGACCACCAGAGCTGATGGGAGGAGAGCCGCGTCAGCTCGTCGAGAATGGTGCGGATGTACTTCACCCTCTCCGGAACCTCCACCTGAAGGGCCTGCTCGACGCAGAGACAGACCGCCTCATTGTTCATGTGGGCCGAGAGATAATCCATCCGGTCGGTGAGGTGAATGATCTGCTGATAGCTGTCCGATTCACACATCTTTTCGATTCCCCGGTGGATGTATCCGATATGGGGCGTGACGGATTTGACCGTTTCCCCCATCAGGCTGACTTCCAGCCGAAGGACACCGTGGGTCGAAGGATGCTGGGGACCCATGTTGATAATATAATCATCGCTCTCGCTGACGATGATATCCCTGATGACTGCTTCGCTCATGTAAGTTTATGATAAGGTCAGTACCCTGCTTTCGTCTGAGAAATCCTTCCGGAGCGGAAAGCCATAGCCTTCCTCCATGAAAAGGCGGCGCATGTCGGTATGCCCGCTGAACCGGATGCCGAAAAGATCATAGACTTCTCTTTCATGAAAACCGGCGGTAGGCCATAAGGTGGACAGGCTGTCCACAACCGGGTTTTCATGATCATTTAAATCGGTTTTTACCACCAGGAGATGCCTGAAGGAGGTCGATTCCATATGAATCACCAGGGTGAATTTATCTTTGTAGTCGACAGCAGTTAAACTGATCAGGAAGTCCAGATGGAGATCTTCGTGGTTTCTCAGCGTGGTCGCCACCTCCAGCCACCTTGTGTTGGGAACCAGCAGTTCGGGATACTGGGTCTCTTCCCTGACCTGACCGTCGGGGAAAAGGGTTTTCAGAAGGGAAATTAAGGCCTCTCTTAACATGATAACTCAGGATTTGCCGGTTTCTGATTCTGTAATGTTCTCTTTTTTCCCGCGGAGGGTTTCGGTTTTTATTTTTCTCTGCAATTGCATGATACCGTATAGAAGGGCTTCAGGGCGGGGAGGGCAGCCGGGGACATAGACATCGACGGGGATGATCTGGTCGACGCCCCTGACCACGGAATAGGAATTATAGACAAAAGGACCTCCGGAGACCGCGCAGGCCCCCATGGCCACCACATATTTGGGTTCTGCCATCTGATCATACAACCGCCGGAGTACCGGCGCCATCTTATGGACGATAGTGCCTGCCACCACGATGACGTCAGCCTGGCGGGGACTCGCCCGGTAGACTTCAATCCCGAAACGGGAGAAATCATGCCGCGGCGCCCCTGCATGCATCATCTCAATGCCACAACAACTGGTGGCAAACGTCAAGGGCCAGATGGAATTGGAACGACCCCAGTTGACCAGGTTGTCAAGGGTGGTCATCAGAATATTACCCCCCGATTGCTTTAAGATCTCCAGAGAATCGTTATCCCGGAAATCCTCATATTCCATCGATTTGATCTTTATACCCATTTCAACGCACGCTTTTTCCAGGCATACAGCAGTCCGAGCCCGAGAATAAATAGAAAAATGAGAATCTCAATGAAAGCCTGAACTCCGATGCTCCGCATGACTACCGCCCACGGAAAGAGAAACAGCGATTCCACATCAAAAATGAGATAGATGATGGCGAAAAGGTAATACCCGACATTGAACTGAATCCAGGTGGGCCCTTCGGTCGGAATACCACACTCATAAGGTTCCTGTTTGGCCGGATTCATCGATGAGGGCGCAACCAGCGTAGCAAAGATGATCGCTCCTCCTACCAACACGATGGCAATGATAAAGAACAAGATCAGTAATTCACCGTTCATACATCAACATATATAGATATATAATATTCTAGAAGACAGCGTGCAAATGTGTGACTTTTTGCTTATACGTTGTCATCGGGACGGTGAAAACTTAACATAGAAGAAAGACAGAATGCCACAAATAAAAAGAGGGTGTTCCGGCCAGCAGAGACACCCTCATGGAATTTCAACAATGGTGGTTAAGGACTTTGTAAAGGGGGGAGGAATCAATCACCTATGGAGAGGTGGAGGCCGGGTAACCTAAAAATGGCCGGTAAGGAAGAGATTCTCAGGGACTTATTTCAGAATACCTTAACCTTACAGGCCAGACCCATTTGTTAGGAATTAAAAAAGTACTTTATTATTGGTGGATGGTTATTTTCTGGTTTCGACGACCAGGTAACGGCTTAATTTCCAGAATTCAGCGGGATCTTCAATCTGAAGATAGGCGATCTGGTCGTTCTCATATACGAGTTGGTATGAGCTGTCGGGGTGCTCGGTGATCAGGTGAACCTTTTTGGAATGTAATGGGATAGTCTGGGCGGTCCTTTGGTCGAGTTGCGAGAAGAGGGTGGCGCTGACGTTGTCTTTGATATCCTTGCCTTTCCCCAGTCCGAGGAAACCGCCTTCCCGTTCGATTACCCCTTTGTCAAGGAGTTCTTTGTAGCTCCCTGAAACGAAGTAAGCCTTGTTCAAATCGTTGTCCCTCTTTTCAATCATTTGCGATTTGACCGTGATGGTGTCGGTTTTCGATTTCAGATCATCTTGCATCACAACCATTTGCTGGTCCATTTCGGAAATCTTATGGTCTTTTTCAGCAATCTGAGTGTTCCGCAATTCAAGTTCTGCTGTCAGCATTTGAATTTGGCTTTCCTGTTCCTGAATGCTCTGGTTCAGCGCGGCAATCTTATTTCTGAATGATTTAATTTCAACGCCTGAGTTCTTCAGTTTCTTTTCGAGATCCTCGATTTTTTTGCTGCTTTCTACCAGCATTTCGTTCATTAGTCTGATATCTTCCACGATCGTTTCGTTCCGCGATTTGTTCCTCTCAGCCGAGGCGATAGTCAGCTGGCCTCTTTTCTCACGCACGAAAGTGAGGTTCTTTTCGATTTCATCGAAAGTGCCGGCCAGCACATTGACCAGCGAATCCCTTTCCTGAAGGGTCGTCGTCAGTCCTGCATTCTGGACATTCAATTGTTGGATTTCGGCTTTCTTGTCCAGGATAATAACCAGTCCGGCTGCAACCACAGTCACGAACAGAATCCCGGCAATCACCTGAAGCGTAGTTTTTGATTTGGTGTTCATAATTCTTTCTCCTGTCATGTTTTTTAATTATCAGTTCATCATCGTAGGAAAAGGAGTCAAACATCAGGCCAATGGGCTGGAGGGAATGTAAGTATAAGACTTCCAGTAGTCTGTCGTGGAGGGTTATTAGAATTTCCCGATCAGAATGATAGAAAATTATCAAATTGATAGATAATGGGCGCTTAGGTACGGCATTTGCGTACGGTTATTAGGAGGAAGGGGAACCTGATTCCCGGGATGGTGAGATGGACCGCGGCCCTGAATAAGGCGAATGGCGGCGATGAGGGTTCAGGGTCACTTCATTTCCCTGAGCATTCTGTAAATGGTGGCCACTCCGATATCGAGTTTACGGGCGACGGTTTTGATGTCGTTGTCATACTTTTCGAGGTAGGTTTTCACGATACGGAGGTTATAATCGCGCAGGCTCATTTCCCTGTCGGGGTGGTCATTCATAAGGGCTTCGTTGCCCAGGACAATGTTTTCGCTGTCGATATCATCATGGGCAGCGAGGGCCACGGCCAGTTCGATGACCGATTTCAGCTCCCTGATGTTTCCGGGGAAAGCATAGGAGAGGAGTTTGTCGGCTGCCGCCTTGGTCAGTGATTTCTCGGGCAGATGGTTTGCGACGCAGAACTCACTGATGAAATGGCGGGCGAGCAGGATCTTGTCGTGGCCTCTTTCGCGTAAAGGGGGAAGCTCAATCTGAAGCCCGTAGAGGCGATAATAGAGATCCTGCCGGAAGGTCCCTTTCAGAACAGCCTCCTGCAGGTTTCTATTGGTGGCGGCGATAATCCGGCAATCGGTTTTGACCGGTTTGTTGCTGCCGATTCTGACCACCTCTTTTTCCTGTAGGGCTCGCAGCAGCTTGGCTTGCAAGGGGATCTCCATCTCTGCGATCTCATCCAGGAACAGGGTCCCCTCATGGGCTTCCTCAAATTTGCCCGTCCTGCGGTAACTGGCGCCGGTAAAAGCGCCCTTTTCATGTCCAAAGAGCTCACTCTCTGCCAGATCTGCCGGAATGGCCGCCATATTCACTGTGACAAAGGGTTTGGATGCCCGGGGTGAATTGTAATGTATGGCTTTGGCCACCAACTCCTTACCGGTGCCGGTCTCCCCCGTGATGGTCACCGATATGGTGGTCCGCGTCGCCTTGTCTATCAATTCGTATATCTTCTGCGCCGCCGGGCTGTTGCCTATGATGGTGTTCTGATAGCTGTACTTCTTACCTACCTCGCTCCGGAGAGTGACGATTTCCCGTTTTAAGCTGATCCCCTTCCTGATATTCTGGACCGTATTCAGCAACCTGCTGCGGATGTCGCGCGATTTGACAATATAATCATAGGCCCCGAATTTCAGCAGCTCCACCACCACCTCTATATCTTCCTGTTCTGAGATGACCACCACCTGGATCTCTTCATTCTCCGATTTGATCTTTTTAAGGATTTCCAACCCCTGCATGTCGGGGAGCCGGTAATCGAGGGTGATCACATCGGGGTTCTTATGGAGGTTGTCGAGGCATCCCCTGCCGGTTGTGAAGGATTCAATCTCGTAATCGGGATTCAGGGAGAGATGATGAACCAGCAGCCGGTTGTACCAGTCGTCATCCTCCACAACGAATATCTTAAACGGCCTCTGATCCATAGTTGCAAAGTTAACGTTAAGCCCCGATATCCTCCATGTATTTTCTCAGGAAATGATGAACATCAGACAATTCTGATTCTACCGCCCGGAACTGACTGCTGACCTCGGCGAGGGGTTTGCCGTGCCGTGATTTTTCTTCCAGAAGTTTGACTTCCTGGTATAATCTGTCGGCCCTGATCTGTTTGCAGGAGGCGGCCATCTTATGGGCATTCTCAAATACGCTTTTCAGGTCGTTGTTCAGGAGAGCCACTCCGATTTGTTTCAGGGCTGAGCTGGTCGCAGCGATGAACAGCTCAACCATTTCCTTCAGAAAAGTGACCTCTCCGCCGGAAAGCTCCTCCAGTGCCCTGCGATCCAGTGGGGGGCATTGCGCCGGGGAGGCTTCCGGTGCGGTCAGGACCACCTTAAGCAGGGCTTCCATCAGTTCCTGTTCTCTGAAAGGTTTGATCAGAACCAGATCCATGCCGGCATCGAGGCAATGCCGGTGATCTTCAGGGTCATAAGATGCCGTGACCGCAATGATCTTTACCGCCGGAAAGGTGGCCTTGATGGGTTTCGCGGCTTCGGGGCCATTCATTTCCGGCATATGGAGGTCCATCAGGATGATATCGAAACTCTGGTGGTTCATGGCTTCCACAGCCTCCCGGCCATTCCGGGCCTCAGCCAGGAAAATCCCCCATTTCTGAAGGATCTTTCTGAGCAGAAACGTATTGTATTCATCGTCATCGGCCACCAGAACGGACAAATGGCGGAGCGATTCCGGAAGGTGGTCATGCTCACCAATAATACCGGGTATGGCTTCCGGATCGCCTTCACGGAAGGGTAGGGTCACCACCATGGTCGTTCCCTGGCCCCATCTGCTTTTAACGGAGATCACGCCACCCTGCAGCTCCACCAATTTCTTCACGATGGCCAGTCCGAGTCCCGTTCCGGCATGCTTCTTCCCGCCTGATGGGCGGGCTTGTACGAATTCATCGAATATCACCTCTATATCTTCCTCCGGAATGCCTGGCCCCGTATCTTCAATAGAGAGGGTCACCCTGAATACCCCGGGGTCGGTGCGTGCAACGCTCAACCCCAGGCGGACCGATCCCTGGCTGGTGAATTTGATGGCATTGCCCACGAGGTTGATCAGGATCTGTCTGAACCGGAGAGGATCTCCAATCAGGGCCCCGGGAATCTCCCCTTCCCTGCTGAAATGAAGGGCCAACCCCTTCCGAAGGGCCTCATACCGCTGTATAGCCAGAACTTCCATGCAGGCTTCCAGTGGAGAGAAAGGTTCCGCCGCTATAGCCATCATCCCGGCCTCCATTTTGGAAAAGTCCAGCGTATCGTTGACGATGTTTTTCAGATGTTGCGCCGACCGTGACAGGATCCTGATCATCTCTTTGGTCTCCTCATCCGTGGGGCGTTGGAGCGTTTGTTCCGCCAGCCCATAGATCGCATTCACCGGCGTTCTCAGTTCATGGCTCACGTTGGCGATAAACCGTTCTTTTGCGCGGGCCAGGGTTTCCGCTTTTTGTTTGGCATCGCCCAGGGCGGCCTGGTATGCCCTTGATTTCCTCAGAAAATTGAAAAGCACCCCCAGGGCAACCAGGATAAAAAGCACCGCTACACCCGAAAAGAGTGCCAGCTGTCTGTACGTCTGTTGTGCCAGACGATCTACCTCACGACTTTTACCCTCAAACGAATTCGCCTTGTTCTGCTCGGCCCGGGCGATCAAAGCGTTCAACCGGGCTGTCAGTGATATGTTCTCTTCTGTCAGCCGTGATTCGACGGCTTTCAAACTCTCGTCTTCCTTTCTTATCTCCGATTCCAGGTTTTGAACCTCCTTCTTTATCTCAGCACTCGCAGGGGGGTTAATCTCGTAGATGGTATCTACAGTGCTCTTCTTCGAACCGAAAATTCTGCGCAGTAACCCTTTCTTCTCAACGGCAGTGGTAATGGTGTCGGTTTTTTGCTCTTCCAGTTTGGAATAGACTCTTGAAAATGTGGGTTCTGTCTGTTCTGCTTTCTGGTGAAGGGTAAAAATCGTCTCCCAGAGGTCCAGCTTCTGGCGCGCAAGCTGACTGAGGGAGTCGGTGAGCCGGTGATCCTCTAAGCTTTCAGAAGGAAGGGCTTCCATCTCAGCGAGTTTACCTTCCACGATGCGCCGGAGCGTGTCGGTGGGCAGCGATGCTCCCTCAAGGTCAGACAACATAGACAATCTGACGCTATTCTCCAGACTGACCAGGTCGTTGCTGATGTCTTTCATCAGGAATAGCCTGTTGTCGGGACGGGCTTCGTGGTATACCGATTGGACAATCCGTGACATGCTTACATATACCAGGTATCCGGCCGTGGTTACCGCGGTGATGATCACCAGGGCCACAATTACAATTTGTATTTCAATCCTGGTTCTAAACATGCTGCTTATGTCTGGAATACCCATTAAACGGGAAAGCAGGTATTTTCTTGTATCGATACCCGGGTATTGTTGAAAAAGCCCTGAGGCGGAGGCGTTTCGGAGGCGCAAAATATTTTTTTATAATTTTGACTAAATAGTTAAATATATTAGTTTATTTGTAGTGTTAAATCAAATAGTTTATAACCATGGCCGAGCATGACAAGTTAACCGAGACCAGGATTTTCGAGGCCGCCACAGAGGTTTTCACCGAGAAGGGGATGGATGGAGCCCGGATGCAGGATATTGCCGACCGTGCCGGCATCAACCAGTCGCTGCTCCATTATTACTTTCGGACCAAGGATCGCCTTTTCAATGCGGTATTCGAAAAGGTGGCAGGCGAGATGTTCCGCCGGTTTTCGCCGGTTCTCGATGAGCATCTCTCCCTGGAAGAGAAAGTCAGATTTTTCTATTCCAAGCATCTGGAACTTCTCAAGCAGAATCCGCGGCTGCCCGGTTTTCTGCTCAATGAGATCAACCGCCACCCCGACAGGCTCAGGAAGCTGATGGCGGGCCTTGACATCAAAGGGTTGTGGGATAAACTGGAAGAACAGCACCGGGCGGAGTTTGAACAATATGGTATCACCCATGAAAATTTGCCCCAACTGATGTCAACGATTGTAGCGATCAGTATTTTCCCCTTTGCCGCCAAAGGCCTCTTCACGGCAGTCCTCGAAAAGATGGGGTATGACTTCGACGATTATATCGAAAAGCGTAAAAAGTATGCCGCCGATTTTGTGATGGGCGCCCTGAAAACGAACAAGACCACCTGAACAATGAGGGCCAGAATTTAATAGTCTTAGGCCATAAGTCTCTTGAATCAGTTGCCTGTGTGAAATAGTGAAGTGTAGAAAATGAATATTAGCCATATGATAAGGAAAGTTTTCTATTCTGAATTCAGGACTCCCGCAGATGTACGGTGTGGGAGACACCGGGGAAGCCAGCCGGGTTTCAGTTCCATGGGGTGTATGACCGGTCGGGGCTTATGGTTTTCCCTGTTGCTCTTCCTCCTATTCCCCGGGCGGGTGATGGCTCAGCGGATCCTGACGCTGCGGGAGTGTTATGAGATGGCGGAGGTGGTCTCTCCCCTTTCGGCCGAGAAGAAACTATACGGTGATATCGCGCATTTGCGCGATATCAATCTGGAGAAAAGGTGGCTGCCTTCGCTTGATGCCGGAGGGCAGTTGGTTTACAACTCTGAAGTGGTGGACTTCACCGGGGTCATGGGGGCCCTACCCCTGCCGGGAATCGACCAGTTGATCAAGCCGTTGCCCCATGAGCAGTACAAGCTCACCCTCGATGTCAACCAGATGATCTACGACGGAGGATCGGTGAAGGGGGCCCGTACGCTGGAAAAGGCCGGACTGGCGGTACAGGAGAAGCAGAATGAGGCCGATCTCTATCCCTTGCGTGCACAAATCAACAGTTATTATTTCAACCTCCTCCTGTTGGAGCGGCAAAGGGAATTGGTGCTGAACTACCTGGGGATCATCGGGAAGCGGCTCTGTACCCTGGAGGCAGCCGTGGCGAACGGGATGCTCCTGCCTTCCGACATCGATGTGCTCACTTCAGAAAAAATCAGACTGGAACAGCAGTTGGCCGAAAACAGGATTCACAGCGTTTCAATGCTAAAGGCCCTCTCGAGCCTCACCGGCAGCCCCATGGATACTTCGGTGGTGCTGGTGCTTCCCCCCGTCGGGGAACTCCTTCCACAGGAGTTAAACCGCCCTGAGCTGGAACTCTTTGACCTGAAAAAAGAACAACTGGCTGCCTCCCTCGAACTGTTACAGGCCGGAAAGCGGCCCAAGGCCTTCGGCTTCGCCACCCTGGGGTACGGGAATCCTCCCGGGAACAACTTCTTCAAGGATGAGTTCGCTCCTTTTTACATCATCGGGGCAGGGGTTAAGTGGAATATCTTCGACTGGGACAAGACCCGGAACGAGAAACAGGTGGTCACCTTACAGCAGTCACTGCTTGAAGGGCGTAAAGAGGAGCTCACCGACCACCTTACCCGGGCACTCGATGCCCAAAGGGCCGAAATTCAGAGCCTGGAGGCCCTCCTGGCCAGGGATGACGAACTCATTGCCCTGCGCAAAAGGATTACCGCCACCGCCGAATCACAGTATGCCAACGGAACCCTTACCGCTACGGAGTACCTGAATGAACTCAATGCTGAGAAACAGGCCATGGTCAACCGGGAGATCCATGCCATCTCCCTGGTTATGGCCCGGGTGGGGTACCTCAATATCAGCGGCAGGGAGATCGAATGACCCTGACTTTTTAACCGTTTATCCGGTTAACACGACACTAAACAGAATAATTAACTATCCGGTATGAGATCTTTTTTCTTTATGATGTCAGCGGCTTTTCTCTTTGCCGGCTGCAGCAACGAATCAGACAAGGCCGATGCCTATGGTACCTTTGAGGTGACCGAGGTGATGGTATCCGCCGAAACGGGAGGGCGCATTCTACGGTATGATGCCTGCGAGGGGAGTGATATTCAGGAGGGGGAGGAGATCGCCCTGATCGATACAACCCTTTTCTACCTCCAGAAGGAGGAGTTGGAAGCTTCCATGCGGAGTGTGATGACCCGCATCACGCCCATCAATGCCCAGAATGAAATTCTCAGGCAACAGATCGAAAACATTGATGTGAACATTGCGCGAATCGGCAACATGCTGAAGAGTGACGCGGCCACGCAGAAGCAGTACGATGATCTGACGGGTCAGGTAGCGGTATTGTGGAAGCAGATGACGGCCAACAATACCCAGAAGGCCTCGGTCACTGCGGAGTTGGCGGTTCTGGAAGCTAAAAGGGCCACGCTCCTGGAACAGATAGGACGGAGCAGGGTGAAGAGTCCTCTGAAAGGCGTACTTCTTGAGAAATATGCCGAAGCCGGGGAGATGACGGCGGCGGGCAGGCCTCTGGCCAAAATGGCCGATCTGTCGGTGATCCGCCTCAGGGTTTATGTCAGCGGGGCCCAGCTGGGAAAAGTTAAAAACGGCGCTTCCTGCACGGTGCGCATTGACGACGGGGAAAAGGGATACCGCCAGTTCAAGGGAACCGTCAGCCGGATTTCCGACAAGGCCGAGTTCACACCGAAGATCATCCAGACCAAGGAGGAGCGGGTCACCCTGGTCTATGCGGTGACCATTGACGTGCCCAATGACGGCTCCATGAAACCGGGAATGCCGGGAGAAGCTATTTTTGCGAGCATGCCATAAGAGCGGATAGAAATTGAAAACCAGATAGATATGGAAGTGTCAACGCGTGAAGTGATCAGGGCATCCGGAATCGGCAAGCGGTTCGGGGCCACCCGGGCCCTGGATCATATTTCGTTTGAAGCACAGGAGGGCGAAATCTTCGGATTTATTGGTCCCGACGGTGCAGGTAAGACCACCCTTTTCAGGATCCTAACCACTCTTCTTCTTCCTGATGAGGGAAGCCTCACCCTCCTGGGCCTCGACTGTGTCAGGGAGTTCAGGCAGCTCAGGCAGCATATCGGTTATATGCCGGGGCGCTTCAGCCTCTATATGGACCTGACGGTGGAGGAGAATCTCCGGTTTTACGCGTCGGTATTCGGGACGACCGTGGAGGAGAATTATGATCTGATCCGTGACATCTACAGCCATATCGAGCCTTTCAGGAAGCGGCTGGCGGGGCAGCTTTCAGGAGGGATGAAGCAGAAGCTGGCCCTGTCATGCGCCCTGATCCACCGGCCGCAGCTGCTGGTCCTCGACGAGCCCACCACCGGCGTCGATGCCGTCTCCCGTACCGAATTCTGGGAGATGCTCCGCAAACTGCGCCAGCACCGCATTTCTGTGCTGGTATCGACCCCCTATATGGATGAGGCCATGCGATGCGACCGGGTGGCCCTGATTCAGGAGGGAAGGATTCTCGCTGTCGATGCCCCTGAAAAAATCAGGGAGGGATTCACAGGGAGGCTCTTCAGCGTGCGGTCGGCCGATAAATTCAGGCTTATCACCGCCTTGAGGAATTTTCCGGGTATCCTCACGGCCTGGCCCTTCGGCGAGGATGTCCATGTCACCTTCAGGGGGGGAGACCCTGACCCTTCCCTGAAAGATTACCTCTCCGGGGCAGGCCTTGCTGACGCCCTGATCACAGGAACCCGGGCCGGCATCGAGGACCGCTTCCTGGAGCTGATGGGCAGTGCATCACCCCTCCGGCCGACCTGACGCTTCCGGAGGGTGACTTGCGGAATTCATAACGCAGCCCTCTGGCTGACGTGATGCTTCCGGAGAGTGACATACGGAATTCATACCGCAGCCATGATTGGATGTTTTAAGAAAGCGCTAGAAAATGATGAACAATAGAGAAACAGTGATCTCTGTCAGGGAGCTGGTGAAGAAGTTCGGCAGTTTTAAGGCCAATGACCGGCTCAGCTTTGACGTCTTCGAAGGGGAGATCTTCGGGTTCCTGGGGGCCAATGGTGCCGGGAAGACGACGGCCATAAGGATCTTGTCGGGATTGTCGGCGCCCACCTCGGGTTCGGTGCAGGTGGCAGGTTATGATGCGGCCAGGGAACCTGAGAAGATCAAAAAGAACATCGGCTATATGTGTCAGAAATTCTCCCTCTACGAAGATCTGACGGTCAGGGAAAACATCATGCTCTATGGAGGCATTTACGGCATGAAGAAAAAACTGATCAGGGAACGTACGGAGAGCCTGCTGCAGCGGCTCAACTTCGCCGAGTACGGTGACCGGCTGATAGCCGGTCTGCCCCTGGGCTTCCGCCAAAAACTCGCCTTCTCAGTTGCGGTCCTCCATGAGCCAAAAATCGTATTCCTCGATGAGCCCACAGGGGGCGTCGACCCGATTGCCCGGCGCCAGTTCTGGGAGATGATCTACGAGACCGCCGCGGCGGGGATCACCGTTTTTGTGACCACCCACTATATGGACGAAGCAGAATACTGCGACCGGATTTCCATCATGAATGAAGGAAGAATCGTGGCCCTGGGAACGCCGGGTGAACTCAAAAAAGCCTGGAATGTCGCTACAGTCGAAGAGGTTTTCGTTAAAATTGCCCGCCCTGAAAAAGCAACCCTATGAAGAGATTTCTTGGTTTTGTCAAAAAGGAGTTTATCCACATCTTCAGGGATTACCTGACCATGATCATCCTTTTCGGGATTCCCGCCCTGCTCACCCTTCTCTTTGGCTTTGTCATTACCAATGAGCTGAAGGACGTGAAGGTGGCCTTCCTCGATCTTTCGCGCGATGAAATCACCCAACAACTGACAGACAAAATCTCTTCATCGGGTTTTTTCATCCGCAGCAGTGATCTGAACAGTTACGCAGAAATCGACCAGGTCCTGAGGAGCAACAATGCCAAGGCGGTGATTGTGTTTAGCGAGGATTTCGGCCGGAAACTTATCCGCGAGGGTAAGGCAACCATCAACATTATTACCGATGGTTCAGAGCCTAACATGGCCACTCAAACCACCAGCTTTATTTCGGCTATTGCCGCTGATTTCAACAAAGAACTCGCCGGAACCACCATGTCGGGGAACCTCCTGGTACAACCTGAAGTTAGAATGATCTATAATCCCACACTGAAAAGCCAGCATATGTTTGTACCCGGACTGATCACCATGATCATGATTCTGATCTGTGCCCTGATGACCTCCATCACCCTAACCCGTGAGAAAGAGTTCGGAACGATGGAAGTCCTGCTGGTCTCCCCGCTGAAACCCATCCAGATCATCATGGGTAAGGTGGTCCCTTATTTTTTCCTCTCCCTTATCGATGCCCTCCTGATCATCCTCCTCTCGTGGGGAGTGTTCGGACTGGCGGTGAAGGGGAGCCTTCTGTTGCTGCTTCTGGAAGTGATGCTTTATATCATGATGAGTCTCAGCCTGGGCATCCTGATCTCCTCGGTGGCCAAAACCATGCAGCAGGCCATCTTTATCACCCTGGTGGGGGGTATGCTTCCGACCGTCCTGCTCTCGGGGTTCATCTTCCCCATCGAGAGCATGCCTAAAGTCTACGGATGGATCAGCGCCGTGATGCCCCCCCGCTATTTTATCATTATCATCAAGAACATTATGATTAAAGGAACAGGATTCCTCTTTGTCTGGAAGGAAACCCTGATCCTGCTCTTTTTTACCCTTCTATTTATCGGGCTGAGTATCAAAAAATTTAAAGTCAGGCTTCAATAACGCGGAGGAGGGAAACATGAGAACCATACTCTATCTCATCAGAAAGGAGTTCCTGCAAATCTTCAGGGACAAATTCATCGGGAAGGCTATTTTCGCTATTCCCATCGTTCAAATGCTCATTCTGGTTCCGGCCGTCACCTTTGAAATCCGGCATGTAAGGATGTGCATCATAGACCTGGACCGGAGCGTGGAGTCGGGGGCTCTGGTGGCCCAACTGGAGGGATCCTCCTTTTTCAGGGTGACGCAAGCCACCTTTTCTGAAAAGGAGGCGCAGGAATGGATGCATCGCGGCCAGTGCGACCTGATCCTGCAGATACCTTCAGATTTTGGCAAGAATGTGGGTAACGGTGTTCCCACCCGGCTGATGGTCTCGGCCAACGCCATCAACGCCTCTCATGCCCAGCTCTCCTGGGCCTATGTCAACGGTATCATACGCGACTTCAACCTGAACCTATTGGCCGGGAAGGCAGGAAACCTCAGTTCTGTCTCCCCTCCGAAGATCGAAATCACCCAACGCTACTGGTACAATGAAACACTCAACTACAAGTATTACATGCTCCCGGGGGTGCTGGGCATCCTGGTGACCGCCATCGCCTTTGTTCTGGCTGGTCTTAACCTGGTAAAAGAAAAGGAAAGCGGAACCATCGAACAGATCAATGTTACCCCGGTGAAGAAATACCAGTTTATGACGGCCAAGATTGTTCCCTTTCTGTTGATCGGACTGGTCGACCTGGCCCTGGGCATTGTCATCGGAAGACTGGTCTTCGGAATACCCTTCGTGGGGAGTGCCACCCTTCTCTTCTTTGTTTCCTTTATCTTCATGATAGCAGCGCTCGGACTGGCCCTGTTCATCTCCACCTTTACGCAGACCCAGCAGCAGTTTATGTTCGCCGGTTTTTTCTTCATGATCATCTTCATGCTGATGAGCGGCATTTTTACCCCACTGGAAAGCATGCCCGAATGGGCCCGGAATATTAACCTGCTTAATCCCGTAGCCTATATCATGCGGATCAACAGGATGGTTATGCTCAAGGGCTCGACCCTTAGCGACATCAGCGGCGATATCTATGCCCTGACAGCCATCGCTGTGGTAGCTACCCTGCTTGCTGTGTGGAAATACCGCAAAACAGCCTGAACCGGCTGACCTCATTGCGGTATAAATTTCTAACTTTGCGACAATCCAGGGCTTATGCAACTGACGGCACTTATCATATTCGTGCTTACTTATGTAGGGATTATCTTCACCCGCCTACCGGGGATCAATGTCGACCGGCCGTCGGCGGCCTTCTTCGGGGCGGTGGCCATGATCGTCTTTGGGATTCTCGACCTTGGGGAAGCAGTGAGAGCCATCGATTATAACACCATCGCCCTGCTCCTGGGCATGATGATTATTATCTCCACCCTTCAGATCGACGGTTTCTTCTCCCTGATCGCCCGGAAAACACTCGCCTGGTCGCGCACCCCCCAACGGCTGCTGGTCATCATCACCTTCGTCACAGGCATCGCCAGTGCCTTCCTGGTCAACGATGCCGTCGTCCTCCTCTTTACCCCTGTCATCATCGCCATCTGCCGTACTTCCCGACTAAATCCGGTGCCCTATCTCATCGCCGAAATTCTGGCTTCCAACACCGGAAGCGCCATGACCATCACCGGAAATCCCCAGAACATGCTGATCGGCATCACCTCGGGCATCGATTATGCCATCTTCTTCTATAAGCTGCTGCCCGTTTCCCTGCTGGGAATGGGGCTGATCGTGGGAATGGTGCGATGGTTTTACCGAAAACAATTCCGGTCGGGTACTGTCATCACCGTCGAAGAAAACCACTTCCATTACCAGATGAACTCCATGAAATTCTCAGTCCCTATTTTCCTGGGGGTGGTGGTGCTCTTCTTCCTGGGGAAAATCATCGGCCTCTCTATTCCTGTGATCGCCCTGGTAGGGGCTTCGCTGATCCTTATCTTCGGAAAGGTGCGTCCTTCGGAGGTGATCAAAAATGTCGACTGGGTGTTGCTCTTGTTCTTTGCCTCACTTTTTATCGTAGTCGAAGGGGCGGTCAAGGCCGGGCTGATGGACGCTTTTATTCACCGTCCGGTATTGTCGTCTGACCTGACTGGGATCGTCAAACTGCACGGTTTAAGCCTCTTCATGTCGCAGATTGTGAGTAACGTGCCCTATACGGTAATGATGCTACCTGTGTTGAAACCCCTTTCTGGTGACATCCTATGGCTCACGCTGGCCTCAGCCTCCACCCTGGCCGGCAATGCCACCATCATCGGAGCCATGGCCAACCTCATTGTCATCGAATCGGCCGAAAAAGAAAAGGTCACCATCAGGTTTTGGGAGTTCTTCAAGATAGGCCTGGTGGTCACCCTCCTCAGTTTTGTGATCTCGGTCGCAGTATTGTGGATCTGGTTGTGACCTCCAAAAAACGGAGTAGCTCTGAATAGACCTCCCTTTTTCTGGTCCATCCCCGGAAACTAAAAGATCCTGGTTCCGAAGACAAACCGCTGGCGCCACCAGGGGTTGTCGAGGGGGGTAATGGTTACCCCCAGTGAGGAGGAGACATGAATGAACCGGTTGTTCCCCAGGTGTATGCCCACATGCGTGATATAATCGGAAGAAGGGTAGGAGTTGGTGAAGAAAACCAGGTCGCCCCGTTTCAGGTCACGGGGTTGGGCGATGATCTGACCGTACCGGGCCTGTTCCTGTGATTGGCGGGGCAATTCGATATCGTGGGCGGCAAAAGAGGCATAGGTCAGCCCCGAACAATCCATACATCGGCGCGTTATCCCTCCCATGCAATGGGGAATTCCCAGAAATTGCTCAGCAGTACCGATCACCTGGTCGGCCGTGGTCTGTTTGACGTCCAGCGGTTTCCCGGTTCCACTGCTAATAAAAGCCATCATCTCCCGGTTGGCAGTGGCGGGAAATCGGGCTGTAGCGGAGGAGGAGGTGGGGAGGACCTTGCGGCTGCAACCCGCAGCCAAGAATACCAGGATCAGCCACACCAGTATCCCCGGAGCATTCCGTATGCTGGTTCTAGAATTTTCCTCTGTCATAGCATTTCAGGCCATTTTTCATCGTCGTTTCGTAACCGGAGCCAAATATAGATGCTTTATGCTTTATATTTGTCATTCTGCCTCTCTTCAACAGAGCTGGTAGATCTCACCCTATGGAAGCGAAGAAATACGTAATTTTTGATTTCGATGGGACCATTGCCGACACTCTGGATCTCGCTTTTGCCATTTTCAACCGGATAGCTCCCGATTACCATGTCAGGCAAGCCGACAAGCAGGAGCTGGAACTGCTGCGGTCGCGCAAACCGCAGGAACTCCTCAAACTCTATGGTATCACCCGGTTGCGGTTACTCACCCTCCTGCTGAGGATCCAAAAGGAGCTTACGCATCATATTTCGGAAGCGGCATTGGTTCAAGGGATGGAATCCTCCCTGAGGCAATTGCGCCACGCCGGATTCAGCCTGGGCATACTCACCTCCAATTCCAGGGAGAATGTGGCCAGGTTCCTGGAGCACCATGCCCTAGGTGGACTGATGGACTTCATCTACAGCGGTAACTCCCTTTTTGGCAAGGATAAGATAATCAGAAGAATGCTCGGCAAGGAAAAAATAGCCAGGGAACATGTGGTGTATACGGGGGATGAGACCCGTGACATCGAGGCCTGCCACCGGGCTGGCATTCCTGTGATCGCCGTCAGTTGGGGACTCCAGGGCAGGGATCTTCTTGCCACATCCCATCCCGATCACCTGGTGGATGACCCTGCCGAACTGCTCCCTCTGGTGCAGCGCATATTTAATGGAAAATAATCCTCAAGGTTGAGGAGGGCTTTTAAGCATAGGGTCTACCGGCACTGAAGTACGACCCGGGCTTCCTTGACTCCCGGCGCAGTGGCGGTCACGGTGACTTTCCCCTTCTCTCCCTGGTGGGACCGGATGATGGCCAGGGCATTCCCGCTGAAGGCTTTCCGGGTGGGGGAGGGGAAGGCGGTCATATCGGTGGGGTCGCCGTTATCGGTGGCCACCAGATCTGCGGGGCCATCGACCGTGAAGGTGACCAGGTGGCCGGCCCGTGGCACCAGCTTCCCCTGGCTGTCGGTGATGCTCACGGTGACAAAGGCCAGATCGTGGCCGTCGGCTGATAAACACATGCGGTCGGATGCCACCCTCATTCCTGCTGCTTCTCCTGCCGTAGTTACCCGCTCTTCGGCCCACTTTCTCCCGTTTTTCCAGACGATCACCCTGAGCTCTCCAGGTTCGTATTTCACCTCATCCCAGCGCAGACGGTATTCATATGGGTTCCTTATCTTCCGGCCCAGGGAACGGCCGTTCAGGAAGAGTTCGGCCTCGTCGCCTGAGGTGAAGAGGTGGACGGGGGTAGTTTCACCCACTCTGTCGGGCCAGCTCCAGTGGGGGAGGAGGTGGGCCATGGGCAGGTCGGGGCGCCAGTGTGCCTGGTAGAGGTAAAAGCGATCTTTCTTGAATCCTGCCAGGTCGATGATCCCGGTGTAAGAACTACGCGATTCGTAATAGGGGGT
>ERZ1645192.631-NODE-631-length-29455-cov-43.201190_pt1 | contig 29455 bp, 18 predicted proteins | sample MGYA00575354_ERZ1645192 | MGnify/ENA primary metagenome ERZ1645192 (study PRJEB40844, sample SAMN11349763) | freshwater sediment metagenome | isolation source: river sediment | host: Sediment | place: India: Faizupur Khadar , New Delhi | collected 2017-02-21 ... | reverse complement strand
GACGGGAAGAGGTGAAGCTCCGTGTGGGGCAGGAAAAGCGCCGCCGTGTACTGGTCCATGTAGCCGGGCGAGGCGCTCAGGTCGAGATAGGTCATGCGCGAGGCGAGCTCCTCCTGGAGGTTCCGGTGCTCCTTCGACAGCAGGGCCAGCCTCGTACCGGCCAGGGAGGCGTTGCCGAGGTAGCGGAACCTTTCCCGCGGGATGTCCGGGAGCAGCCCGATGGCGATGGCGTGCCCGAGATCGAGGTGTTTCCCGAACCCCCCGGCGACGTGGAAAACCGAGACATCGCCGAAGGAGAAACCCACCTGCTTCAGCATGAGGCTGGCCGCGGAGAAGATGGCCGCCTTGGCGCGCATGAGGTTGTCGATGTCGGTCTCGCTCACCCTGACGGGGTTTCCGTCCAGCGTTTCGTTTGCCCGGGCCACGGTGTAGGACGCCCGCCTGCCGTTGGCTTCCACCGCCGGGCACCGCCCGGACCGGTCGAGCTTGCCCGAAGCGTCGAGGAAGCCCGCGAGGAAGAGCCCGCTCACGAGGTCGATGAGCCCGGACCCGCAGATCCCCGCAGGCCGGCCCCCCCCGATGACCGTGTAAGCGGCACTCCCGGTGTCGCCGTCGACGGTCACCCGGTCGATGGCGCCGGTGGTGGCGCGCATGCCGCAGTCGATGCCTCCTCCCTCGAAGGCCGGGCCCGCCGAGCAGGCGCAGGTGAGGAGGAAGTCGGCGTTGCCCAGCACGATCTCGCCGTTGGTGCCGATGTCCAGGAGCAGGGACAGCTCCCCGCCGCCTTCCGCCAGGCCCGTGAGAAGCATGCCCGCCGTGATGTCCCCGCCCACGTAGCTGCCCACGGAAGGGGAGATGCGCACGAGGGCGTTTTCGTGGATGTCCAGGCCGACCTCCGAGGCGGTGAAGGCCGGGACGCCGAGCACGGCGGGGGTGTAGGGGTCGAGCCTGATGTGCTCCGGCGGCAGACCCAGGAGCAGGTGGGTCATGACCGTGTTCCCGGACAGGGCGCAGGCGGTGATCTCCCCGCGAAAAGCGCCCGCCTCGTCGCAGGCCTCGCCCATGAGCCGGTTCACCGAGGCGAGGGCCTTTGCCCTGAGGTCCTCCAGGCGTTCGGGCTTCGACGCGTAGTTCATCCGGGAAATGACGTCCAGGCCGCAGAGGACCTGGTCGTTGTACCCGTTCCTCGTGGAGAGGGTCCTGCCGTTCTCGAGGGAGACGAGCTGCACGGAGATCGTGGTGGTGCCCAGGTCCACGGCCGCGCCCAGGCCTCCGGCCGCCCCGCGCCCTCCCCGCACCCTCACGGCCCGGGCGTGGGCGCTTTCCATCGCCACATCCACCGTCACTTCCCCGCCCGCCGCGCGCAGCTCCCGGGGAAGGTCCCGGATGAACGGCAGGGGGTACTGCACCCGGCGCGCCTTCAGGAGGGGCCTGAGCGCCCTGTCGAGCCGGTCGAGGTCGGAGAGCCCGTCCATGGCCGCGGGCCGGGGCACCGCCAGGCGCACCCGTCTCGTGAGGGGGGAGAGGTCCGCCACCGCTTGTGCGCCCCCCTCCGTGGGGTCGATGCCGTCGTCCAGGTGCACGCCCCGCGCCAGGGCGTCAGGCTCCGGGATGACGACGGTCACGTCTTCCTTTACGGAGGAAAGGCAGGCGTGCACGAACCCCGCGGCCAGATCTTCACCGGTGGCCTTGAGGGATGGCTTCGCGTCCGCGGTGCCCTCGGCGATCTTCACGAGGCATTTTCCGCAGGTGCCCTTCCCTCCGCAGGGCAGGCCGATGGAAAGACCCGCCGCCAGGGCGGCGTCGCTCAGGGACGTGCCGCCGGGAACGTCGACAAAGAGCCCCGAGGGGAGAAAGGTCACCCTGGGCATGGGCTACCCCGCCACAAAGGTCTTGATGAAGCCTTCCAGGTCGGAGGCCTCCTCGGGACCCACGATGACGCGCCAGCCCGGCAGGCTGTCCTCGAGCTCGCCGCTGATCCCGGACACGTACCCGGGGATCACGATGGTGCGCGTCTTCACCTGCCCCTCGAAGCCCGACTCTTTTATGAAGGACGAGATGGAGGCCGCGGAGAACTTGCCCGCGGCCCAGGCCGTGAGCACGCTCATGCCCTCGCACTCGGGCACCACCAGCCAGGCGCTGATGCCGCAGTTCTCGATCTCGCCGGACACGATGAAGTACGTGAGCGAGAAGTTCGTGGTCACGAACACGGCCGAGGCGGGCGTGGGCTCGCCGATGGGGTACACCCCGGGCTCCACCTGGATGGGCTTCTGGGGGTCGGTGAAGATGTTGAGCCTCAGCGTGAGCAGGGCCGCGAGCTGGGCCGGGTCAAAGGACGGCAGGACCGTAACCCCCCCGTAGCGGGTGATCTCGGTGAGCGCGTCCACGGTCTCGTCCATGACGTCTCCCGCGTCGATGAATCGCAAGAAGGGAAAGCCCAGGGGCTTATATCCGTCCCTGACGGCGGCCCGCCGGACGATGGTGCCGGTCTGGAAGCGCTCGGCGGCGGAATGGGTCCGGAAGTTCAGGAGGAGGTTCATGAACCCCTGGTCCCGGAGCTTCGCAGCGACACCGGCCAGGGCGTCCAGGTCCGGCCCGGTGACGGCGAGGGCGTGGTCCCCTTCCTTCGCCAGGGCCAGAAGCTCTGCCGCGGCCTCGGGCGCGGGTGCGCAGATGATGCCGTGCATCCCTCCCATGGCTTCGGCCGCGAGCTTGAGCGCCGTGACGCTTTCACTCTTCAGGATGAGGGGCCGGCCCGCCGCCTTCACCGCTTTCGCCGCGAGGTCGGCGAATGCACGGGGGTCGCCGGAAAGGTTTTCCACCGCCACCATCTGGACGGTGAGCCTCTCCCCCACCCGTTCGAGCACGTAGTCCCTCACCCCTGCGAGGGTCCGGTCGATCTCGCCTTCCGGGTCGGTGTCGCGCACGGCCACGGCCATCACGGTCCGGTTCACGAAGGTCTTGTCGTGGCGGTACAGCACGAGATCCCCGCCCGCCAGGATGGATTTGTCCGGCCCGAAGGCCAGCGTCTTCACCGGCGGCTCGTTGGCGAGGCCCAGGGCCTCCCTGGCCTCGTCCGAGGCCGAGGGGCACCCGGAGATGTCCGCCTTCTTCGCGGCGAGCTTCATGGCGAAGGCCAGGCAGGTGTTGGAGCCGCACTCCTTGCAGTTCGTGCCCGGGAGGAGCTTCTGGATCTGGAGACCGGTCAGCGCCACCTCTCACCTCCTGTCCATGAGCCTGCCGATGGTTCTCTTCAGGGCAACGGCGGCCTCGGGGTGGTACATCACCAGGATCGACGCCCCGGCGTAGAGCAGGGGCACGGCGGTCGCGAGCTCCCAGAGCGCGGCGCGCCTTCCGAGCTCGCCCCAGGCGGGGAAATCCTTTTCCGGGGCCCGGCACTCCTTGATCCTGGCGCACTCCTGCCCCGGGGAGACGATCATGGGGGAGGCCAGCGGGGCGTCCCCGCCCAGGCCCGTGAGCCTGATGCGCTCCATGACCGAGTAGGTATACTCGATGCCGTAGCCCACGGCGCTCGTGATGGGGTCGATGACGATCCTCTCCGGCGGGATGTTCATGTTGGAGAGGAGGATGTTGAGCTGCTTGGAAATGTTCACGTCGATGGGGCTCTGGGCCACTAACGTGTGGCCGTAGGCGAGCGCCACGCCCGCGACGGTGCGGTAGTTTTCCTGCTCCACCCAGGACAGCAGCAGGTTCTCGCCTTCGCACCCCCTGGCGATCTCCTTCATGACCTCGTTGTGCGTCTCGAAGTGGCTGTGGCCCACGACGACAAGCGGCACATCCACCGCCTCGAGGACGGACCTCACGAGCGCGAGCGCATCCTGCGGGCTCAAGCCCCCCTTCTCGGGGTGGGTGCCTTCGAGGCGGACGCTGATGAGGTCCGCGCCGTACTTTTCCACGCAGGCCTTCGCCATCCGCGCCGGGTCGGACAGGAGCTCCCCCCAGACCGCCCTGAGCACGTCCGGGTACTTCGGGGAGACCTTGTCGAACACCTCCATGGCCACGAGCGGGGAATTGGGCATCCGGCCTTCCCAGAGGTGAAAAGGCATGGCCGTGTCGCCGCCGATCCTGTACGTCCGCCCCCTGGTGCCTCCCTGCCCCTTCGTGGCTCCCAGCGTCACCTCGCACACGGGCTTCCCGCACGTGTCCTTCCTGATGGCAAAGGATCTGACCGTTTCGATCCGCTCTCTGGCGGAGGGCCCCTTCTCCTGCTCTTCCCGGGGCGCCGGTGCCTGCGCAGCAGGCGCGGACAGGCCCTGCGTTCGGGGCTCCGCCCCCAGGAAGCGCTCGCTCAAGACCCCGATGATGTCGTTCACGATCTCCCGGGTCAGGCCCTGCTTGAGCTCGTCTCTGATCTGGCCCATGATCTCGGCCTTGAGGGACTCCATCTGACCGGGCGTATACCCCTTTTCCCGGGGGGACGCCTCGACGGGGGCCTCGTCCGCGGGCCTGCTTTCAGCCGGCGCCGAAGCGGTCGCCTCCTGGACGGGGGCTGCCTCGCCGTCCCCGGCAAAGGCCGAGATGTCGCCCATCTGGAGCACGGGGTGGCCCACCCGCTCCAGGTAGGCCCTGATCTCCTTCGGGTCGATGGCATCCGTCTCGTCCGGGATCCTGTCCATGAGGTCCGGCACGCCCTGCTCCTCGAAGCGCTTTTCGAGGTCCTCGCCCAGGGCCTTCTTGAGGTTTTTGGTCATCCAGATGAGGCGCTTGTGGCCGCCCTCGGCGAAGAGGAACTTTCTTGACGTGAGGAAGACCTTGCCGCAGCCCATGAAGCCCGGGGTCTGCTGGCCGCCGCCCACGCTCCCGGCCAGGGTCGAGAAGGTCATGCCCGCGGGCGTGTCGCCGGTGTACTCGCGATTCACGGCCATGATGCCGTTGCACTCGGGCACGATCGCGCAGATGACCTCGAAGCACCCGCAGGAGGTCATGGGCCGGTCCATGATGGAGTAGGCGCACACCGAGGGCACGGTCTTGTGGGAGCCCTGGTGCACGTACTCGTCCACCCCGGCCCACTGGCCCTTCACCGGGTCGAGGCACGCGCCCTTCTTCACGGGCTGGTTGGGCCCGGTCTCGTCGATCTCGTAGGCGGCCTTGGCGTCGAGCCAGTTGTAGGCGCCGCACAGCCCCAGGCGCTCGGGGGTGACCACGCACACGTGGTTGGGCGCGAAGGACTGGCAGAGCAGGCAGGAGTAGAAGAGCTCCACGGACTCGTCGGTCATGGACTCGAGCCTGCGGTTGCGCTCGATGTAGGTCTGGCGCGCGACGTCCAGCCTCCGCTCCACCTCGGCGAGGTCCGTGATGAGGGTCACCTTCACCTTGTCCACGATGGCGGGGTAGTTGCCGAGGAGCTTGGCGTGGAGGATCTCGCCGTAGTGCCTGAGCCGCAGCCCCCTGTCGAAGCCGCTCTTCGAGATGCGGGTCCAGACGATGTCCCGCTGGCCCATGTGCCAGATGCCCTCGGCGCCGTTGACGAGGTGGTGGATCTGGCGCTCGAGGATGGCCTCGAAGTCGGGCTGCATCTTCCTGCCCGCCGCCTCCACCCAGATGGCCAGCGGCAGGGCCGCGCCCACGGGCACGTCGTCCACGTCCGGGCCGATGATCTCGATCGTGCCGTCCTCGATCTCGTCCATCCCGGCCATGGTCACGAACTCGAAGGCGGGCGTGAGGTTGCCCCCGAACTCCACCCGCGTGTCCTGCTTGCGGATGCGCTCGCCCTCGAAGGCCGGGCCGTAGGGCACCGGGATGGGGACCTTCGTGATCCTCACCTTGCAGCCCCTCACCTCGAGGGCCTTCTCCACCATGGACTCGTGGGGCACGGATGACACCACGTGCTCGTAGGTGCAGATGCCCGTGGGCAGGATCTGGGGGATGTCGGTGTCCGCGATGACGGGGAAGCCGTAGTTGAGAGCGCCCGCCGCCGCGGAGTACTTCTCCTCGTCCACCTCGCCCAGGGCGAGCACGAAGGCGAAGATGCGCTCCTTGTTGTACCTGAGGTTGGCCTTGAAGTCGCCGGGCTTCACGTTCCCGAAGGAGAGCGCCGACCTGCTGGCGAACCCCATGGGGTAGATGAGGGCCGACACGTCGGGCCCGAAGGGCACGAGCCGCGATTCCCACCCGAGCTGTACGCCCTCATCCTTGAGCTGCCGGGCGAACTGGCCTCCATTGGTGGAGCCGGCCATGAACACGTAGATGTTCTTTTCCTGGAGCTCGCGCGCGATCTTCACCGCGACTTCGCTGGTGGGGGCAGCGCCCGTGACGGCGGCGAATCCCGGGGCCGTGCCGTCCACGAACTCCACGCCCCGCTCGCGCATGATGACGTCGCTGGCCGCGCCCAGCCAGATGCCCTCCACCGGGTCCGGCCCGACCACGTACTTGCAGGCCTCGATGGCCTCCAGGGCGAAGAGCGTGGCCACGCCCGCGTCCAGCGTGTTGCCGAGGTAGGGGAGCCAGACCTTTTCCGCGGGCACCTGGGGCAGGAGGCTGCGGGCGTGGACCAGGACCTTCGCGAGGTCGCCCAGGCGCTCGACCTTCTCGCCGGTGAAGGAGTAGATCACGGGGAGGTAGTAGGCGGTGTCCGGGAAGCCGACCCGGCAGCCCTCGCCCTTTTCCCGGATGGCCTCGCCCAGCTTCGCCTCGGCGCGGGCAACCCACTGGTGGGCCCCGCCGATGGCGCTGGAGCAGATGAGCTTAGACACCGAGCTCCCTCCTGTCCTTCATGTCCATGAGCTTGCGCTCGGCCTTGCGGTTGATGCCGAGCTTCTCCCGGCGCTCGTCCAGGAGCTTGAGGACGGCCTTGGCCGCTTCGATGGGGTCTTCGTGCACGTGGAACGAGGCGCCGAACACCTCCTTCGCCCCGCCGTTCAGAAACGAGGTCACGTTCTTCGAGCCCTCGATGTAGAACGGGTGGCCCAGGACCACGTCGATGCCCGAGGCGACGAAGTAGCAGCCGATGGCGATGGCCTTTTCGCTCATCCACTCGGGGGCGACCCCCACCACGGGCACGTCCGAGAGGTCGTCGCCCAGGCCGCCCTCGCGCACCACCTCGGTGGCCGCCTCGAGGAGCCGGGAGTTGTCCACGCAGCTCCCCATGTGGAGCACCGGCGGCATGCCAACAGCCTCGCACACCTCCCTCAAACCGGGGCCCGCAAGCTCGAAAGCCGCCTCGGGCGTGAGGTTGCCCTCCTTGGCCGAGGCGATGGCAGCGCACCCGGTCTTCAAGACCAGCACGTTTTCCCTGAGCAGCTCCCGCGTGAGGGTGTTGATGTAGGAGTCGAGCTTCGATTTGGGGTTGTTGCAGCCCACGATGCCCGCGATCCCCCGGATGCGCCCCTGGATGATCGCGTCGTTCAAGGGCCGGAACGAGGCGCGGTAGGTGCCGCCGAGCATGTACCTGATGCTCTCCACGGAGAACCCCGCCACGAGGGGCTTCGAGTAGCCGGGGATGGCCACCTTTTCCGGGTCGCGGTTTCCGTAGTTGTCCACGGCGCGCTTCAGGAGGCCCTTCGCGGTCTCGTAGGCGCGGTCCGTGCTGAACCGGGTCTCGCTCGCGCCGACGGTCTTCGCCATGGCGCTCGTGGAGACAATCTCCGTGTGGTAGGACCTGGCCACGTCGGGCAGGCCGGGCATGCAGCACTGGACGTCGATGAGCATCATCTCCACCGCGCCGGTGACGATGGCCAGCTCCTGCTGGAGAAAGTTGCCCGCGATGGGGATGCCGTGGCGCATGAGGATCTCGTTGGCCGTGCAGCAGATGCCCGCCAGCGTGATGCCCTCGGCCCCCGCGGCCTGCGCGTATGCCCTGACCTCCGGGTCGGAGGAGGCGGCGGCGAGCATCTCGGACAGCGCGGGCTCGTGGCCGTGGACGAGCACGTTCACGGTGCGGGCCCCCAGGATGCCCAGGTTCGCCGTGCTCTTCACCGGCGTGGGCGTGCCGAAAATGATGTCCGACACCTGGGAGGCGATGCGCGAACCTCCCCAGCCGTCGGCCAGGGCGAGCCGGAAGGCGTGGAGGAGGATGTTCCGGTAGTCGTGGTCCACGCCCATGTGGGTGCGGTGCAGGGCTTCCACCACCATGCGGTCGATGCCCGCCGGGGAGGCGTCCCGCTTCTGCCACACGCCCTGGCGGCTCAGGGGTGCGAGCTTGAGCGTCCTGAGGCTCTCCTCCTGGGAGGTGAACTCCCCGAGGAAGAGCTCCGCGAGCTTCACCGCGAGCTCAGGCACGGGCACGTCGCCCTCTTCGATCCCGTAGGCTTTGGCGATCCTGCGGAGCGCCTTCTCGTCCTTGAGGGCGTAGCCGCCTCCCCTGCCTTCCCCGATCTTCCTCAGGAGCAGCACCAGGTGCCGGCCGTGGTCCGAGTGCGCGGCGGACCCTCCCGCCACCTCACGGAGGAAATTGCGCGCCACGATGGTGTCCTCGTCCGCCCCGCACACGCCCAGCGGAGTCTTCGGGGTGATGCGGCAGGGGCCCATGTGGCAGATCCTGCAGCAGACCCCCCTGGTCCCGAAGGCGCACTGGCTCTTCTGGCCGTCCATGCGGAAGAAGCTCAAGTCCACGCAGTCGAGCTCGGCCTTCCGGATGGCCTCGACGGAGGCGGGGTCGCACGCCCTCTCTTCGGGTGTCCTCGTCTTTTTCTCAGTCACGGGTGTCTCCAGCCGGGTCGAGCCCGGATATGAGGCCGTCGATGCCCGCCAGCACGGGGTTCGTCCGGGGCACGTCCTGCATGCGCAGGCCCTCCTCGCCCGCCCGGGCGATCTCCGGGTCGAAGGGGAGGATGAGCACGCTGTCCGCGCCAAGTTCTTGGCCGAGGGCGGACAGGTCCCGGGTGTTCGACCCGTCCCGCACGAGGTTCACCACCAGGGCGAGCCTGGCGTACTCGACGCCCATCTCCTCTGCCAGCCCGTGGAGCCGGCGGATAGTCTCGATGCCGCGCTTCGAGGGGTCCCCCGCGATGAGCAGCAGGTCGACCTGACGGTACAGCCGCCGGGACAGGTTCTCGAGGCCGGCCTCGTTGTCTATGACGATGCAGGGGTAGCTCTTCGAGAGCTCGCCTATGCAGTCGCCGAAGAGGTTGTTGGCGTAGCAGTAGCAGCCCGGGCCCTCGGGGCGCCCCATGGCGATGAGGTCGAAGTCTTCGGCCTCCACCAGGCTCTCGGCGATTCTCAGCTCGATGAGTTCGCGCTTCGAGACCCCCCCGGGCTGGCCGGCGCCCGCGTCCCGGCTCTCCTCGCGGATCTGGCCCACGGTCTTGAGGGCTTTCACGCCGAGCACGCCGTCGAGGCAGGAGTTGGGGTCCGCGTCCACGGCCAGCACGGGCGTGCACCCCCGGTCGATGAGGCAGGTGACGACGGCCGCCGCAATGGTGGTCTTGCCGGTGCCCCCTTTGCCGGTGATCGCGATGGTGTATCTGGTTGCCAAGGCCGGTTCCCTTCCGAGGGGTCAGATCCCGCTCCGCACGAGCGCCGACAGGGCCTCGAGCTTCTCGAAGACCATCTCCGCGTCGGATGGTGCGAGCGACCCCGTGCCGCAGGAGGGGGTGATGAGCGACTGGTCGAGGATGGTGCCCTTCCCGATGCCCGCCTTCGAGGCGAGGTTCGCCACGACGGCGTCGAAGCGCTCCGCCAGGCCGGGCACGGTCTGCTCGCGGATGGCCGCGGAGGTGGGCACGATGCCCCAGGCGATGAGGCCTCCCCTGCGAACGAAAGACGCCACCGCCTCGGGGTAAAGGGCGATGGTGTCGCCGTAGGCGAACGCGTCGAGGTTGACCAGGTCGACGCCTGCGTCGATGAGGATGGTCCAGTCCGTGTTCCCGCAGCAGTGCACGCCCGCGATGGCACCGTCGGCGTGGACCGCGTCCGCGCACTCGGCGATGGCCGCCACCACCTCGTCGCGCTTCACGCCGATGTAGGTGGAGGACCCGAAGGCCGAGAGGATGGGCTCGTCGATGAAACAGATGACCTTTTCCCCGTAGGGAGCGAACTTCTGTATCTGCCAGCGGCACTTCATGGCCAGCGCCTTCACCACCACGTCCCTGAACTCCTCGTTGTACCACACCGCCCGCTTGTTCTCGTCCACGATGGTGAGCGCGAACGAGCACGGGCCCGTGGTCTGCACCTTGACGAAGGGGTACTTTTTCCCGCAGGCCTTCAGGCGCTCCTCGAAACCGTGGAGCCCCCGGGAGAACGCGGGGGTGATGGCCATGGCCGAGCAGTCGCCCGTCCCGCTCCCGGGGTCCATGGCGGTCATGTAGGCTTCGTAGAACAGGGCGAAGTCCTCGGAGTAGTCGCCGGAGGTGTCGAAATACATGCGGCCCCTGTCCCGGTCGATGACAGCCCGGGGCATGCCCTCGGAGTACTGGATCTCCATCTGCTCGTTCAGGCCCAGCTTCGGCAGCTGGGGCCACAGCGGGGCATGGGCCAGCGTTCTGAACACGATGTCGAGCGCCTGCCCCGCGTCGGTGTGGGGGAAGGAGCCGATGGCCGTTGCAATGCATTTCGTGCCGGTTGCCATGGGTTTCGTCTCTTTCGGGGGGCCCTGGTGAAGTGGCCCCACGATTTCACTGTAATTTTTTGATTATATCCTCGAAGAGAGCTAGCAGATTCACGTCGAGATTGTCAATGGCGGACCTGCCGTCGCGGTCGTTGGCCAGGATCTGTTCCGCATGGGGGATGGAGCCGATGAGCGGGAAGTCGCCGATGGAGCGCCTGATGAGCTCCCCGTCGCCCGGGGACCTGACCTTGTTGGCCACCACGAAGATGTTCCCGATGCCGATGTCCGCGGACATGGCGGAGATGCGCCGGAACGACTCGATGGAGCGCTGGCCCGGCTCCACGACGACGATCAGGGAGGTCACTCCCCGGGCGGTGGCGCGGCCGATGTGCTCGATGCCCGGCTCCATGTCCAGGAACAGGGCCTCGTCCCGGTGGAGCACCACGTCCTGGACCAGGGAGCGCAACAGCACGTTCTCCGGGCAGGCGCACCCGGTGCCGCCCCCCCGGACGGCGCCGAGCACCAGGAGGTCAACGCCCCGGTGGCGGTGCGCATAGGTGTCCGCAAGGTCCGAGACCTCGGGGTTGAGCCTGAAGATCTGCCCGTACTGCTCCACCTTGGCGCCGGTGCGCTCCTCGATGAGATCCCGCTGCCGGGCGATGGTGACGATCGCTTTCTGGCCTTCGAGGGGTATCCCCAGGGCCGAGGCGAGGTTGGCGTCGGGGTCCGCGTCGATGGCCAGGACCCGCCTCCCCTGCTGCGCCGTGAGGAGGGCGAGCGCCGCAGTGAGGGTGGACTTGCCCACCCCGCCCTTTCCCGTGACCGCGACCTTCATGGCTAGCCGCTGATCCCGGTGATGGTGCCGTCGTCGTCGATGTCGATGCCGAAGGCGGCGGGGAGCTTCGAGAGGCCGGGCATCCTGAGGATCTCGCCGGTGATGGGGATGAGGAACCCCGCGCCGGACGCGATCTTGATCTCGCGCACCGTGACGATGAAGTTGCTCGGCAGGCCCAGGAGCGACGGGTTGTCGGAGAGCGACTGCTGGGTCTTGGCGATGCACACCGGGAGCTTGTCGTAGCCGAACTTCTTGATGAGGGCGAGGTTGCGCTTGGCCAGGGGCTGGTAGTCGACCGAGACGGCGCCGTAGATCTCGCTCGCCACGGTGAAGATCTTGTCCTCCACCGGGGCGTCCCAGTCGTAGAGGGGCTTGCTGTGGCCGGTGGCTGCCTGGCAGAGCTTCACGGTCTTCTCCGCGAGCTCGAGGCCGCCCGCGCCGCCTTTCACGAAGATGTCCGCGGGGGCGATGTTCATGCCCTCGTCCTCGGCTGCCTTGAGAACGGCTTCTATCTCCTCGTCCGTGTCCGAGGTGAAGCGGTTGAGCGCGATGATGCACTGGACGCCGAACTTGGCGATGTTCTCGTAGTGCTTGCGGAGGTTCGCCATGCCCAGGACCGCGAGCCTCGGGTTGGGGGTGTTCAGGTCCTCCCGGGGCACGCCCGCGTGGTACTTGAGCGCGCGCACCGTGGCCACGAGCACCACGACCTTGGGGTCGAGGTTTCCGTAGGGGGCCACGATGTCGAAGAACTTCTCCGCGCCCAGGTCGAAGCCGAAGCCCGCCTCGGTGACCACGTAGTCGCCCAGCTTCAGGGCCAGGTCGGTGGCCATGATGGAGTTGGTGCCCTGGGCGATGTTCGCGAAGGGGCCGCCGTGAAGGATGGCGGGCACGCCCTCGGTGGTCTGGACCAGGTTGGGCAGGAGGGCGTACTTCAGAAGCGAGGTCACCGCGCCCTCCACCTTGAGGTCGCCCGCGTGCACGGGCTTATCGTCGTAGGTGAAGGAGAGCAGGATCCTGCGGATCTTTTCCTTGAGGTCCTTATACGATCGCGAGAGGCAGAGGATGGCCATGATCTCGCTCGAGGGCACGATGTCGAAGCCCGTCTCCCGGGGCACGCCGTTGAGCGAGCCGCCCAGGCCCACCACGATGTCCCTCAAGAACCGGTCGTTCATGTCCAGGACCCGGCGCCAGGTAATCTTGCGGGGGTCGATGTCGAGCGGGTTGCCGTGGAAGATGGAGTTGTCCAGCAGGGCCGACAGGAGGTTGTGCGCGCTCTCGATGGCCGGGAAGTCGTTGGTGAAGTGGAGGTTGATGTCCTCCATGGGGAGCACCCGGGACGCGCCGCCGCCCGTGGCGCCGCCCTTGACCCCGAAGACCGGGCCCAGGGACGGCTCGCGGAGCGCGGCCACAACGCTCTTGCCCAGGCGCGCCAGGGCCTGGGTCAGCCCGATGGACACCGTGGTCTTGCCCTCGCCCGCCGGCGTGGGGGTCATGGCGGAGACGAGGATGAGGGAGCCGTTCGGCCTGCGGTCGAACCGGCGGATGGCCTCGAGCCTGACCTTGGCCTTGTAGCGGCCGTAGAGCTCCAAGTCGTTTTCGGTGAGCCCCAGGGAGGCGGCTATCTCGGAAATGGGCTTCGGTCCTGTCTCTATCTGTTTCTTTGCTGTTTTCGGCATAGGCTCACTAGCTGATCACCGCCTCGAACCGGATGTCGATGTTGTACTCATCGCTGAGGCGGGAAAACTCCTTTTTGAGGTCGAGGATCTTCACGGCGGGGGGCAGGGAGAAGAAGCAGGCCATCCGGAAGATGTTCGCCCCGGTCACCGGGTTGTTGTCCACGTTGCTGGACATGTCGTCGATGTTGATGCCCCGGGTGGTGAGCACCTTGCAGATCTGGTGCACGATGCCGGGGTGGTCGAGGGAGGTCGCCAGGAGCCGGTAGGGAATGGAGGGTGAGGCCTCCCGGTGGCTGGGCGCCTTGGTCTTGCGGACGTAGATCTCCAGGCCGGTCTTGTTTCTCAGGCTGTCCAGGTCGCCGATGAGGCGCTCGATGTCCTGGGTGTTGCCCGAGGTGAGGATGATCATGCCGAACTCGTTGCCCAGCACGCAGCCGCGGGAGCGCTCGATGTTGATGCCCCGCGCGGTGAAGAACTCCGAAATCTCCTTTGCCAGACCGGCGCGGTCGGGCCCCATGGATGAAAAAACGACATATGATCTCATAGCACCACTCCCTGACTTCTTGAAATCGGTATTATAAGCAAATATCTGGAGTGGCCTATGCTGTCAAGGGGAGGAACGGGCCGCCGGGCGGACCAGGGCAGGCAGGGGAAAGGGGGCGGCTAAAGAAGAGGGATTACCGCATACTATCCTGGGTTGACCCGCGGATTGCCGGGGCCGCCGGAGAAGTTCGCCCACATCTCCGAGTAGGCGCGGAGCTGGCTGTCCACGAGGCTGTTGACCGTGCCCTCCTCGAAGAGGCCGCTGCCGTCGCGCACGCCCGCCTTCCTGCCGGTGAGAACCTCGATGCCCTCGTCGATGGTGCCCACGCTCCAGATGTGGAACCTGCCCTCGCTCACGGCCTGGATCACCTCGTCGCCGAGCACGAGGTTCTGGACGTTGCTCGAAGGGATCATCACCCCCTGCTCGCCCGTGAAACCCTTGAGCTTGCACACGCCGAAGTACCCCTCGATCTTTTCGTTCACCCCGCCGATGGCCTGGACCTCGCCCTTCTGGTTCACGGAGCCCGTCACCGCGATGCCCTGCCTGACGGGCACTCCCGACAGGGCGGACAGGAGGGAGTAGAGCTCGGTGGAGGAGGCAGAGTCGCCCTCGATGCCCGAATAGCTCTGCTCGAACACGAGCCTCGCCGCCAGGCTCAGGGGCTTGTCCTGGGCATAGCGGTGGGTGAGGTAGCCCGAGAGGATGAGCACGCCCTTGGTGTGGATGGGGCCGCTGAGCCGTGCCTCCCGCTCGATGTCGATGAGCCCCTGGGAGCCCACGCCGATGGTGGCGGTGATCTTGCTGGGCCTGCCGAACACGATGTCGCCCATGCCCATGACGGACAGGCCGTTCACCTGTCCCACCGCCTCCCCCGTGGTGTCGATCTTGATGATGCCCCGGTCGATGTACTCCCGGATCTTCTCCAGCACCATGTTCGAGCGGTTGAACTTCTCCTCGATGGCCTGCCGCACGTGGGCTTCCTTCACCAGGGGGGAGGCCTGCACCGTGGCGTAGAAGCTCGCCTCCCGCAGAACGTCCGCGATGGCGCCGAACTCGGTGGAGAGCTTGCTCTGGTCCTCGGCGAGCCGGGAGCTGTAGTCCACCACCCGGGCGATGGCACCCTTCTCGAGGTGCTTGAGCTTCTCCTGGGTGCACACGCTGCACACGAAGGACGAAAAGTGCCTCATGTTCTCCTCGGTGCGGTCCATGACCAGGTCGAAATCCGCCTTCACCTTGAAGAGCGCGCGGAACTCCGGGTCGAGCTCGAAGAGCCGGTAGTACAGCACCGGGCTGCCGATGAGCACCACCTTGATGTCCCACGGGATGGGTTCGGGCACGAGCCACCGGGTGGTCATGAACCCGAGGCGCTCCTCCGCCTCCTCCACCCGGATGTCCCCGTTGGTGATGGAGCGCTTGAGGCTCTCCCAGGAAAGCATGTTTCTGAGCACCTCGTACACGGGCAGGATGAGGTAGCCGCCGTTGGCCCGGTGCACGGAGCCCGACCTGATCATCGTGAAATCGGTAAAGAGCGCCCCGAGCATGGCCTCCTTCTCGATGCGGCCGAAGAGGTTGTAGTAGGAGGGGTTGAGCTCCATGACGATGGGCGCCCCGGTGAGGTCGGTGTTGTCCACCACGACGTTCACCCGGTACTTCCTGAACTTCATGTCGTCCTTCAAGGCCAGGGGCACGGCCATCTGCCCCATGCCGGCCTGCAGCTCCGGCGGCAGCACCGGCTTCTGGCCATCGGACCTGAACAGGGAGAGGTTGTCGAGCATGTCGGCCACCATCTCGTCGAGGTAGGCCTGGACGCCCGGGATGTCGTGGAAACCCTCCCGGAGATCCTCAAGGAGCAGGTTCAGGGTGAAGGACCCGATCTCCCGGTCGAGCAGGTCGATCTTTTCCGTGGTCTTCTTTTCGATGGAGGCCATCTGGCGGCCGGTCTTCTTCAGGTCCTCGTTGAGCTTGCGCTGCTTCTCGCTGATCTCGTTCTGGGCGTCCCTGTCGAGGTCGCGGAACTCCTCCTCGGTCAACGGCCTGTTGTCCTTGAGGGGGATGGTCAGGAGCCCCATGGGGGTGGCCTGGATGACGAACCCCTCCTTCTGCGCCTCCTCGCCGATCCGGTTGATGAGCTGCTCGCGCTCCAGCTGGACCTGGCTGACGGCGGCGTTCTTCCTGGCGGCGTAGTCCTCGCTCTCGAAGGCCTTGCTGACCTCGCGCCGGGCGGCGTCGATGAAGGCGTCCACGAGCCTCCTGAACTGCCGGGCCCTGCCCGCGGGCAGAGAGATGGCCTTGGGCCTGTAGTTCTCCTGGAAGTTGTTGACGTAGCACCAGTCGGGCGGGGTGGGCTTGCCCTTCGCGACCTCCTGGAGATAGCCCTTCACCGCGGTCTTTTTTCCGGTGCCGGGCACGCCCGCGACATAGATGTTGAACCCCTTCTCCTTGATGTCCAGGCCGAACTGCAGGGCTTTGAGCGCCTTTGCCTGCCCCACGATCCCCTGGAGGGGCTTGCCGTCGATGCTCGACTCGCAGCCGAAGATGTCCTCCCCGCACCGGCAGGTCAGTTTCTCGATGGGTACCCTGTGATCCATGTCTTACCCCCTTCCGTATTCGGGATCCCCGCAGGCCCCCGGACAGGCAGGCTTTCCGCGGAGGCGGCGCAGGAGTGCGGGAAGCCTTCGGAAACACGGCCGTACGCCCCGGCATATCACTTATAATACCCTTCGCGCGCCGGGGAGCAAGGCGATGCGGGGGCATATGCAAAGGATTCGTGCATGCCGCGCCCACCCGGTCCTTTACAGGGCGCCGGGAATGCTCTATGACCATGCAGGCAGGCGGTGCAAAGGGAGCCCGAAGGACCATGTTCAGCTATCTCAAGAACAGCAGGTATTTTGCACAGATCGCGGACGGCGTGGAGGAGCTGGGTGCGGCCGAGCTCACCGGCCTGGGCGCCTCCGACGTGAAGCCCACCTTCCGGGGCGCCTACTTCACCGCCGACAAGGCCACGCTTTACCGCGTCAACTACGCCGCGCGGCTCCTCACCCACGTGTACGCGCCCATGGTCACCTTCGACTGCCACAGCACCAAATACCTCTACAAGACGGCCCGTGGCATACCCTGGACGGAGATCTTTCCCCTGGACAGGACCTTCATGATCACCTCCACCGTATCCCACAGCAAGATCAATCACTCGCAGTACGCGGCGCAGGTGCTCAAGGACGCCATCGTGGACACCTTCAAGGACAGGTTCGGCAGAAGGCCGAACGTCGACAGGCTGACCCCGGACCTCGTCTTCGGTCTCCACCTCTTCAACAACAAGGCCACGATCTCCTTCGAAACGTCCGGGGGCTCGCTCCACCGCAGGGGCTACCGCAGGGAAACCGTGGAGGCGCCCATGCGGGAGACCGTTGCGGCGACGATCGTCGCCCTGAGCGGGTGGGACGGCTCCACCCCGCTGTACGACCCCATGTGCGGGTCCGGCACCCTCCTGTGCGAGGCGCTCCTCCGCTACTGCAGGATCCCCGCGGGCGGCCTGCGCACGTCCTTCGGGTTCATGAACCTGCCCGACTTCGACGGGCGGGTCTGGGAAAACGTGAAAAGAGCGGAAGACCGGGCCGCGCGCACCCTTCCCGAAGGCCTCATCGGCGGGAGCGACGTCTCGAAGGAGGCGGTGGCCGCGGCGAGGACGAACATAAACCTCCTCAAGGGGGGCGAGAGGGTCTCGGTGAAAAGGCTCCCCTACCAGGACATCCCTGCACTCGAGGGGCGCACGATCGTCTGCAACCCGCCCTACGGCATACGCATGGGCAGGATTGGCGACATGAAGGAGTTCATCCGTGAGTTCGGCGATTTTCTCAAGAAGAAGTGCACGGGCTCCACGGCCTTCGTTTATTTCGGCGACCGGAGCCTGGTGAAGTCCGTGGGCCTGCGGTCGACCTGGAAGAAGCCCCTCAAGAACGGCCCCCTCGACGGCAGGCTCGTGCGGTACGACCTGTACTGAGGGGCAGCGCCCGGGGCGCTACTCTTCGAACGGGGGTCCGTCGGGGGAGACCTCCCCGGGATTGCCGTTTTCGGGGGGAGCCTGGTCGTTGCCCTCCTCCGGGGCCCCGGAGTCACTCATCCCCTCGTCGGGGTAAACGTCCGGCGGTTGATCATCCCCCGGGCGCAGGGCCCCGTTGGGGTTGTGCACCGGGCGATCCTCCTGCGTCCCCCCGGCCATCCCGGGCTGGACGGAGAACGGAGGGGCCTGCCCCCCGGAGGCTGCATACGGGGAAATGGGGTGTCCGGGCATTGTTTGCCTCCCGCCCCTGGAGGGCCCGTCTCCCGTCACCGGCGGGCGTTCGAGGACACCGTACCCTTCCGGATCGGGTCTCCTGTCCTCCCTGAAGAGGTACATGGCCGCCAGGATGGTGATGACGAGCAGCAGGCATGCAAGCACCGGCTTCCATATCTTTTTCATGCCAACCTCCTGGGTCGTTCTGCCCCTGGGGAACACATCCGGGATGAGAACCCTTTTATACCCGCAAAAGGGGCACCCTTCAAGCCGTCACTTCGGGGGGGCTTTCCCCGGGGGCTGCAGCCCGTTATTTATTAATGTGACAGGGAGGGGCCTCATGAAGATCGAGCTGTCGGCGAACGCGATGACCATCCTTCAGGCGAGGTACCTCACGCGGGACGAGGGGGGAGCCGTCGTCGAGACGCCGGAGGAAATGTTCCGCAGGGTTGCCCGCGCCGTTGCCGCCGCCGAGCGGGTCTTCGACCGGAGCGAAAAGTCCGGCGAAATCGAGGAACGGTTCTTCGAGCTCATGGCGTCTCTGAAGTTCCTGCCCAACTCGCCCACCCTCATGAACGCCGGCAGGGAACTGGGCCAGCTCTCGGCCTGCTTCGTCCTGCCCGTGGAGGACAACCTGGCATCCATCTTCGAGACCCTCAAGGAAACCGCCCTCATCCACCAGAGCGGCGGCGGCACCGGGTTCTCCTTCAGCAGGGTCAGGCCCAGGAACGACCTCGTGGCCACCACCAGCGGCATCGCCAGCGGCCCGGTGTCCTTCATGAAGATCTTCAACACCGCCACGGACGTCATCAAGCAGGGCGGCACCAGGCGAGGCGCGAACATGGGCGTCCTCAGGGCCGACCACCCGGACATCCCGGAGTTCGTCACCGTCAAGCGCGACCCCTGCGCGCTCCAGAGCTTCAACCTCTCGGTGGGCGTCCCCGACTCCTTCATGGAGGCGGTGGGGAAGAACGCCCCCTTCCCCCTCGTGAGCCCCCGGACCGGAAGGGCCGTCCGGGAAGTCATGGCGCGGGACCTCTTCGACCTCATGGTGGAGTGCGCCTGGGAGAGCGGCGAGCCGGGCCTGCTCTTTCTCGACCGCATCAACCGGGACAACCCCACGCCAGCGCTGGGCCCCATCGAGTGCACGAACCCCTGCGGCGAGCAGCCCCTCCTGCCCTACGAGTCGTGCAACCTCGGGTCGGTCAACCTCGTGAAGACGCTGCGCAGGGGGGCGTCGAACTGGGAGATCGACTGGGACGACCTGGGCAGGACCGTGGACCTTGCCGTGCGCTTCCTGGACGACGTCATCGAGGTGAACCACTTCCCCATCCCGGACATCGAGCGCATGACCCGGGCCACCCGGAAGATCGGGCTCGGGGTCATGGGCTTCGCCCACCTCCTCATCCTCATGGGCATCCCCTACGGGTCGCGGGAGAGCATCGCGGTGGCCTCCGAGCTCATGCGGTTCGTCACGGACAGGTCGCACGCGGCCTCCCGCGAGCTCGCGGGCAGGAGAGGCGAGTTCCCCGCCTTCGGGGAAAGCGCCCGGGCCGCCCGGGGGGAGAAGCCCATGCGCAACGCCGTGGTCACCACCATCGCCCCCACCGGCACCCTGAGCATTATCGCAAACTGCTCCTCGGGCATAGAGCCGCTCTATGCGCTCTCCACCACGAGGGTCGTGGCCGGCGACGTGGAGCTCCACGAGATCGACCCGGTGTTCCGGCGGGTCATGCATGACCGGGGCGCCGTCTTCCCGGACCCCCCGTCGTGCACCGGGACCCCGCTCGAGGACGGGCCCCCCCTGCCCGACGACCTGCGCGGGCTCTTCGTCACGGCCCTCGTGATCCCCCCCGTGCAGCACGTCAAGATGCAGGCGGCCTTCCAGGACCACACGGACAACGCCGTGTCCAAGACGATCAACTTTCCCTCCCACCTGAGCGCCTCAGAGATGAAGGAGACCCTCGTGCTCGCCCACGAGCTCGGGTGCAAGGGGATCACCATCTACCGGGACCAGAGCAGGGCCGGCCAGGTGCTGCGCTGCGGGCTCGGGAAGGCGTGCTGAAAGGCCGGTCGAGCCCGGGAAAAGAACCGCCCGCCCGCCACAGACCGGCGCACTTCGGTGTGGAACTCCGTCCGCAAATCATATAACAATAGACCCATGAAAGACCACGAGGGCACGGCCATCGCGTTCATGGACATGGGCACCAATTCCCTGCGGCTCATGATCGTCCGCATTCACTCGAACCGTTCCTACACCATCCTTTCCCGGCAGAAAGAGATGATCCGCCTGGGCGAAGGGGAGTTCGAGCACGGCTTCATCCTGGAGGAATCCATGGACCGGGCAGTGGCCGTGTGCAGGAACTTCGCGGACATGGCCGCCTCCTTCAAGGCCTCGGAGCTGATCTGCGTCGCCACCTCGGCCACGCGCGACGCGAACAACAGGGCCGCCTTCCTCTCGCGGCTCAGGAAGGAGGCGGGGCTCGACGTCCGCGTGGTGTCCGGCACCGAGGAGGCGCGCCTCATCTACCTGGGCGTGTCCCGGGGGACGAGCGTGACGGAGCGCTCGCTCTTCATCGACATCGGCGGCGGCAGCACCGAGCTCATCGTGGGCGACGCGAGGCAGTACGAGTATCTCGACAGCATCAAGGTCGGAGCCATACGCCTGAGCATGCTCCTGCCCTACGACCCGGCCGCCCCGATCTCCACCACGAGCTACCTCACGCTCCAGGACTCCGTGCGCAACAAGAGCATCCGCTCCTTCCAGCTCATCAGGGGGCTGGGCCTGAAGAACGCCTACGGCAGCTCCGGCACGGCCCAGAACCTCGCCGAGATCTGCTGCCAGACCCTGTACGGGGGAGACCCCGAAAAGCGGAAGACGCTGCGCCTCGAAGACCTCAGGCGGGTCGCCGCCCTCCTGTGCAGCCTCCCCCTCGAGGAGCGCAAGCTCGTCCCGGGGATCAACCCCAGCCGGGCGGACATCATCATCGGCGGGGTGGCGATCCTCGACACGATCCTCACGGACCTGGACTTCCCGGTGATACAGGTCAGCAACCGCGAGCTGCGGGACGGCCTGCTCGTGGACTACCTGTCCCGGATCGACCGGAACGCCGTGGAGGAAGAGTCGTCGGTGAGGCAGACGAGCGTGCTGCAGCTGGGCCGGAGGAGCGACTTCGACGAGGACCACGCCCGGACGGTGGCGAAGCTCGGGCTCGAGCTCTTCGACAGCGCCCGGGAGATGGGCCTTCACGGTCAGGGGCCCTGGGAGCGGGAGCTCTTTTTCTACGCCGCCCTCCTGCACGACGTGGGAAGGTACCTCTCGTACTCCAACCACCACGCCAACAGCGCCTGGTTCATCCGGTACGCGGATCTCCTCGGCTTCAGCCAGGATGAGCTCACGATCATGGCCGCCACGGCGTACTTCCACCGCAAGGAGCTGCCCGGGGACAGGCTCCCCGAGTTCCTTTCCCTGGACGAGGCGGGCCGGAACACGGTCAGGGGGCAGTTCTTCTTTCTGCGCATGGCAGAGAGCCTCGACAGGAGCCACGCCGCCCTCGTGGAGAGCGCCCGCTTCCTGAGCGGGAAAAGGGGGGGCTTCGTCCTCGAGGTCTGCTCGTCGAGGGACTGCCAGCTCGAGCTTAGCGGCATCGGGAAGCACCGCGGGACCTTCGAAAGGTTTTACGGCAGGGAGCTCACCGTCTCGCATGTCTTCAAAGAAGGCTCGGAGAAGACGCTCACCGGGTGAAGGCGGGCGAGGACACTTCGTGCGCGCCCTCTTTCGCGCTACTCCGGTCTGGCGGGAAGCCTCGAAGCATCGGCCAGGATCCCTCTGGCGTACGAGCACACGTAGCCCGGCAGGGGCTCCAGCACCTCCCTCAGAAGCCCGGTGGCCTTCTCCACCGCCTTGTCCCCCCCTTCCCTTCTCATGACGGTCATGACGTCGTAGAGCTCCGGGCTCGTCCCGAGCTCAAAGCCGGGATCAGAGACCCAGCGTGCGGGCAGCGTCTCCTCCACCACCCTGTCCGCCTTCGCGGCCAGGGAGTTGCTCCTGGCGGTGATCACGTCGCGCACCATCCGGTCGTCCCATGCGGGACAGTCGCCTATGGTCCTGAGCGCCTCGAAAAGGGGAGAGTCATCACCATGGCCCTGGCGGTAAGCCTCCTGCATGACGGCCTGCTGAAACGCCTCGAGGGCCGTGTGCCGGTTGGACACGAGCTGGATGGCACCGGCTTTGGGCCCGCTCACCCCGACAAGGTCCAGGGTGTTGATCCAGAGCATCCTGGGCGTGCTCACCCCGGGCAGCAGGGTCGAGTGGTAGGGCAGGTTCATGTCCATGAGGTAGTGGAGACCGATGCCCATGAACCGCCACCCCCAGTAGTCGTGCCCCGTACGGAAGGCGTGGACGGAAAGGGTCCTGTAGAGGTGAATGCGGTGTTCGGGATAGGTCTGCTTCACAAAGCCCGCCAGGGCGCCGACGATCCACGCCTCGTGATAGTAGCCCATGTGGAAAGGCCCCTGGCTGCTGTACTCGAGGTTGGGGTTGCCGAAGGGCTGCTTCCCGAAACCATAGAGCGTGCCGATCGCCGTGCCGTTGTCCTCGTACAGCCCGATGTCGAGGCCGAAGTCGGGCTCGTCGCTGGCCGTCGTCACGACGTCTGAGGGACTCACCATCTCCCCCTCCCCGAGCTCGGCGAACCTCGTCTTCTTCCACTCGGTGAGATCCTTGAGAAAAGTGAGCCTGTCCGGTGTGATCGATCGCCCCTCCCCGGTGGGGACGGTGGGGACGAACTGGAGGTAGAGTCCCAGCCGTGCATGGGGATTGATCCGTATGGCATGGCAGAAGCGCTGCCTGACGTCCCGGGCGTTCCCGGTGGCCCTGAACCGCAGGCCCTCGGGCAGGGGCCGGTACCACGCCAGGCCCTTCCGGGCCCAGGCTTCCTCGTCCTCCAGCAGCTTCACCAGGCCTTTCTCCTCGGCCATGAGGAACGCGTCCAGGCTCTCCGCCTTCACCAGCCCTGCGTCTTGTACCTCGGGGAACGACGCGAGCGTCTCCCGGATGACGAGCGGGTGTTCCGTCCACGCCCACGCCCCCCGGGCCGGTACGAGGATGAGGAAGCAGACGCCCAGCAGAAGCATCGGGCACCTGTTCCTGTGAAAACACGATTTCACGGGTGTTCCCCTTGCAAGGTCCGCTGCCAATTCTTCCCTGTTCATCTCCCCTCCTTTGCCTGAAGGCTCACGCGAGCCCGTGGGCATGAGAAATCGCTGAACGCCATCTGCCCGGGCAGTATACCCTGTCCCTGTCCCGGAAGAAATGCCCGAGTCGGTTTTCCTCCACGGCCAGCGGGAATGGCAGGGCAGACGGCCCTTGCAATTTTTCCGGTTTATCCTATCATAATGATGAGCATCCGGGGCGGGGGACCCTCCAATCTCAGCCTGCACCCGGGAAAGGAGCACCACAGCATATGCACAGGCACACGGAATACCGCAGGGCCTCATTCCGGAAATTATCGTTTCGTTTCTTCCCCATCGCCCTCGCGGCCACCGTTTTTCTTGCCGCCCTCGCCGTTCCTCCGGCGTTCGCTCATCCGCCCAAGGACGTTGCCCTCTCCTACGACGCCCCTTCGAAGGCGCTCTCGGTGAAAGTGGCGCACTCGTCCTTTTTCCCGTCCAAGCACTATGTCAAGAATGTTTCGATCTCCCTGAACGGCAAGGCCGTGAGGAGCGAGCCCTACACCTCGCAGCCCGCGGGAGACACCTTCACCTACACCTACACCGTCGAAGCGTCCCCGGGGGACGAGCTTTCCGTCACCGCCCTCTGCAACGTGTTCGGGTCGAAGGAGGCGAAGCTGACGGTGCCGAAGTAGGCGGGGGGTTTTTCCGTCCGGGCAATTTTTTTCGGATATCATTTTCTCGAAGAGGCAGAGAGATGGCGTCGTCCGGCAGGGAGGGCCGAGCATGCAGAGCAGGGGGAAAAAGACCAGCCACCTGGACCTTCTGTGCGACATAGGAGACCTCACCGACCTGCTCGTCAGCTCCATGTCCGTGGACAACTTCCTCCAGCGGGCCGTGGAGATGGTGGCGCGCTACCTGGACACCGACGCGTGCTCCATCTACCTCTACGACGAGGCCTCGGCCGAGCTCTCCCTGGCGGCCACCACCGGGCTCGTTTCCGGCGCCGTGAACAGGGTGCGCCTGAAGGCGGGGGAAGGGATCGTCGGACGCTGCTTCCAGAGCCTCAAGCCCGTCTGCGAGGGCAGGGCTTCCTCGAGTCCGGAGACCATGCTCTTCGGGGAGACGAACGGGGAGCGCTTCAACTCCTTCCTGGTGGTGCCCATCCACCGGGGGGCGGTGAAGATCGGGGCCCTCGTGGTGGAGCACGTGCGCGAGGACGTGTTCGAGGAAACCGAGATCATGGCCCTTCGGGCCGCCTCCTCGCAGCTCGCCTCGTCCATCGAAAACGCACGCCTGATCATGCAGGTGAACCGGGACGCGGCGCCCTCCTCCGCGCCCAGGCCCGACCTGCCCGGGGGGCCCATCAAGGCTGGCACGGCCAGCGAGGGCTTCGCCTACGCGCCGGTGAGCGTGTACCGGAGGAACATCCCTGTTCCCCTGACGGAGGTACCCCCCGGGGACGACCACACCACCCTCGAGGACTTCCGCAGGGCTATCGACGCCACGGCCGGACAGCTCCAGGAGCTTCAGGCCATGTTCGCCAAGCGCCTGCCGGAGAGTGCGTCGCTCATCTTCACCACCCACTTCATGATGCTCAAGGACGAGAGCTTCGTGGGCAAGATGGCCAGGCTCATCGAGGAGGGGGTCGGCCCGACGCGCGCGGTCTCCCAGATCTCCGGGCACTATGCCTCCCTCTTCCTGTCGAATCCCCACGAATATGTCAGGGAAAAGGCCAACGACGTGGAAGACCTGACCATCCGCATCCTCAGGAACCTCAAGGACCGGGAACGCACCGGCACCCAGACGCACCACAGGCGCATCATCATCGCCGACCGGCTCTACCCCTCCGACGTCCTCAAGCTCGTGGCCAACGACGTGCAGGGGATCATCATGGTGGGCGGGGGCGTCACCGCCCACATCTCCATCCTGTCGCGGTCGCTGAAGATCCCCCTGCTCCTGGCGGACCAGCCCGAGCTCATGAACGTGCCCGAGGATACACCCGTGCTCATGGACGCCTATGTGGGCACCATCTACATAAAGCCCACGGCGAGGGTCGTGAAGGGCTTCCAGACCCGCGAGAACACCCGGAGGGCGGCGCAGCAGAAAAGCAGGCACATCCGGGGCGAAACGAAGACCAGGGACGGCGAGAAAGTCCAGCTCATGGCCAACATCAACCTCCTGAGCGAGGTGCCCCTGGCCCGCGAACTCAAGGCCCAGGGCGTGGGGCTCTACCGCACCGAGTTCCCCTTTCTCATCCGCTCCGCCTTCCCCTCCGAAACCGAGCAGTACCTGGTGTACCGGAAGCTCTTCGACCAGATGAAGGGCCGGACCGTGACCGTGCGCACCCTGGACGTGGGCGGCGAAAAGGTAATCTCCTACCTCGATCTTCCCCCGGAGAACAACCCGGAGCTGGGGATGCGGTCCATCCGCTTTTCCCTGGACCACCGGGAGATCTTCGACACCCAGATCCGGGCCATCCTGCGGGCCGCCTCCGGCGCCAGGGCCGCGCGGATCATGTTCCCCATGATCTCGTCCCTGGACGAGTTCCTCGAGGCGAGGGGGATCGTGCGGGAATGCATGGGAGCGCTGGAGAAGGAGGGCCTCGACTTCAACGGGAAACCCGCCATCGGCATGATGGTGGAGCTCCCGTCCCTCGTGGACATCATGGACGACCTCGCGAAGGAGGCGGACTTCTTCTCCATCGGGACCAACGACTTCATCCAGTACATGCTCGCCGTGGACCGCTCGAACAAGCGGGTCTCGCGGTATTACGCCGCGCACCACCCCGCGGTGCTCAGGGGCCTGGCGAAGGTGGCGGACGCCGCTCTCAGGAGCGGCAGGGAGATCGCGGTGTGCGGGGAGATGGCCCACGAGACGGCCCACCTCCCCTTCCTCCTGGGTATCGGCATCCGCCAGCTGAGCGTGGACCCCCAGTTCCTGCCTTCGCTCCACGAGAGCGTATCGCGCATCCGGGTGGCCGACGCCCGGGAGTATGCCCGTGAGCTCCTCGCCCTGCCAGCCATCCGGGACGTGCAGGCAGCCATGGAAGACCCGGCCTGGAAGGAAACGTTCGGGAGGGCCTGACCCACTTCGATGATTACACCTGCCTGACCGGTGACACCCGGCCTGGAAGGAAAAGCCCGGGAAGGCCTGCCCCCTCGCGCACCCCGCGCCCGCCCCCGCCTGAGCCGGCGTTTTTGCAATAAATTTGCCCGCCGGCGGTCTGCCGGTCTTGTGTTCGCCCCGCAAGCCTGATAATAAATTATCAATATCCGTATAATAATCAAAGGAGATGAATGATATGAAAAATCTGATTGCGGGCGCAGTGGCAGGGGCTTTCCTGGCGATGGTCGGGTTGACGGCGGCCTCGGCGGAGGTCTGGCCGGTGAAGATAGAGCGCGCGGGAGTGCTGTCCCAGGGGAAGTTCCAGCTGGACGCTGGCCTGGCCTTCGAAAAGGACCGGGAGATCGTGGGGCTCGAGTACGACAACGTACGGCTCGCTCCCTTCGGTTTGCGCTACGGGCTGGGCGACTCGGCGGAAGTGGGGGGCTTCGTGGCCTTCAGCAGCAACTCCGAAGATGACGACGGGGCTCCCGACGAGTCCGGCGTGGAAGGGCTGACCTTCTTCGGGAAGCTGGCGATGAACCAGTACTTCTCCCTGCAGGCGGGCATGACCTTCGGCGGTGACGACGACATCGCCCCCTACGCCAACGACGGCCTGGACCTCTTTGTCAACGTCCCCATGCAGCGCAAGGTCGGCCCCGGTCTGCTCTACGGCCAGTTCGGCTACCGGGTGCAGGGCGGCGACTTCGACGACGTCAGCTATTTCTCCTACGGCATCGGCTACGGGATGCCCTTCAGCGGCACCCTGAGCCTGAACGTCGAGCTTGTGGGGGAGGAAGCGCAGAAAGGCACGGACAACACGCTGGACCTGGTTCTCGGCGGCACCATCACGGCCGGCCAGAACGTGGGCATCGCGCCGTACCTCTCCATCGGGGTCTATGACGACAGCCCCGACGTGGCTGCTGGCGCCCTGCTCCACGTGATGTTCTAAACGGCGGGCAGCCGCTGGTCCGAGGTCATCCGGCCTTCGACCGGAGGTGTCGCACCCCGGTGGCTTACTGGGGTGCGGCCTTGCCCGCTTCCGGGGTGGGTTTCGCCTCGGGCGCCTTGCCCCCGTCGGCCTTCGACTTGAACTTGAGCGGGTTCATCGGCGAAGGCGTCACGTTCTTGAAGTCGTGGCACTGGGTGCACATGTACTCGGACTTCTTGTGCTGGTGATGGCACAGCGAGCAGTCGACATCGGTGCCGTAGTGCGAGTTGTGGGGGTTCGGCAGGAAGTGGTCCTTCGCCGGCGGCTTTGCCAGGGTCTCGGTGCTGTGGCAGGGCAGGCAGCCCTTGTAGTCCATGCTGCCGAACGGGGTTTTCTTGCCGTGGCACGCCTGGCACGAGATCCCCGCGAGGGTGTGCGCGTGGCTCGTGGGCATCTTCGACTTGAGCGACACCTCGTCCTTGTCGTGGCAGGGCATGCAGTCGCCGAGCTTCATGGCCTTGGTGTCCAGGTGCTTGTCCGGGAGGACCTTGTCTCCCCCGTGGCACGCCGCGCAGTCCCCGGGCTGGGCGGTGGCCAGCTTCTTCGGCGCGTCTGCCGCCGACGCGGAGAAAGACAGAAGCAGGGCGCCCGCGAGGCCGAGCAGGGCAAGGGTGAGAAACGCCTTGGAAATTCCTGACAGAGAGTGCCCGAATCTACCCACGATGTCACCTCCAGGAAATGGATGAATGGATCTCTTCTTTGCTGCCCCGTGTTCACCCGCAGGGTAACCCACCGGCGGGCTTCGCGTCAAATCCTTTCAGGGGTGAAAAGGGCGGCGGCCCGTTCTCGCCGCCGCCCCGTGTGCTTCTCGTCAGGCCTTTTCCTTGGCCGCGTTGGTCCCGGCGATGCGGCCGAAGACCACGCAGTCGGCCGTGGCGTTGCCGCCGAGCCGGTTGGCGCCGTGGATGCCGCCGGTCACCTCGCCCGCAGCGTACAGGCGGGGGATCGGCTTGCCCCAGATGTCGATGACCTGGGTGTGCTTGTTGATCCGGAGGCCGCCCATGGTGTGGTGGACTGCCGGCCACTGGGCGATGGCGTAGAAGGGGCCCTCCTCCAGGACCATCATCACGTCGGTGATGGGCTTGTTGAAATCGGGGTCCTTCCTGTCCTTGAGGTACTGGTTGTGCTTCTTGATGGTGTCCACGAGGGCGTCGGCGGGCACGCCGATTTTCCCGGCCAGCTCAGCGATGGTGTTTGCCTGCACGAAGCGCCCCCGGGCAATGCCCTTCTCCACCTCTTCCTTGGTCCCCATCTTGGCGATCATCTTCTCGTGGAAGATGGAGTAGGTGGGTTTCGAACCCGTGGCGATCTCCGCACGGGAAACCACGTCGCGGCGTTCGAGCTCGTTGACGAAGCGCTTGCCCTTGGTGTTCACGTAGACTATGCCGTAGCCGGGCCCGCGGAACGGGTAGACGGCCGGCGCGTCAAGGGTGCCCTTCACCGGCTCGGCGAACGGGTAGAGCTGGATGAAGGCCAGCTGCAGGCTGTCTGCCCCGATGGCCTGGGCGTAGCGGAGCATCTCGCCGGTGGCGCCCATGTGGTTGGTGCAGTTGAAATCGGGCACGATGCTGGGGTTGAAGTCCTGGCGCATCTTGATGTCCCTGCTGAAGCCCCCGGAGGCCATGATCAGGGCGCGCTTGATCCTGATGTTCTTTTTCTTGCCGTCTTCCTTCACCTCGAGACCGAGGACGGGGCCTTCAGTGTCTGCCCGCCAGATCCAGGTGACCTCTGTTTTCAGGCGCAGGGTGGCCCCGCGGCCCAGGGCGATCTTCCTGAGGGCTTCGGTGTAGCCGCGCCCGACGCCTTCGACGCAGGTGTGCGTCCGGTAGGCCGTGTGCCCGCCGGTGCGGTTCAGGATGTTGCGCAGCTTCGCGCCGCCGTCGTCCATCATCCAGTTGAGCGCGGGCGTCGCACCCTCGCACAGGATCTGCACCAGCTCGGGGCTGCCGTAGAAGTCCCCGCCCTTGATGGTGTCCTTTGCGTGGAGCTCGACGCTGTCGTCGCCCAGCCCGAGCTTCTCGCGGAGGTGGAGCTCGTCGTCCCAGGAGTTGTACTCGCCGCCGTTGATGACCGAGTTGCCGCCATAGACCGCCATCTTGTCCAGGATGACGACCTTCGCTCCGCCCTTGGCTGCCTCGGCCGCAGCCGCCAGTCCCGCGAACCCGGAGCCGATGACCACCGTGTCGAGGGTTTCGTCCCATTTCTTCGGGAGGACCTTCTTGTCAGCGGCGTTGGCCTCCGTTGCGGTGAGGTTCAGCGCCATGACGCCCGTCGATGCCAGGATGCCCGCCGTGACGGAGCTCTTGAGCAGCTGCCTGCGGGTTACCCCTCCAGTTTTCCCCGTGCCTTCTTCTTTCT
>ERZ1645192.630-NODE-630-length-29458-cov-13.570180_pt1 | contig 29458 bp, 35 predicted proteins | sample MGYA00575354_ERZ1645192 | MGnify/ENA primary metagenome ERZ1645192 (study PRJEB40844, sample SAMN11349763) | freshwater sediment metagenome | isolation source: river sediment | host: Sediment | place: India: Faizupur Khadar , New Delhi | collected 2017-02-21 ... | reverse complement strand
GGGCAGGATGCGGCAAATGGGTGGTTCGATACGCTGAGACCGATTTTCTCGAAGATGACATATTTGACGAAGCAGTGGCCTCTTCCACAGGCAGCAGCGCCACTTTAAATCCAGACGGCACCCCCAGAGTGAATCAATCGGAGAACAGCACAGAGGTACCCTCGGGAAATGAGACCGCAGAAGAAGCTGCGCCCCTGCCGGACCTCAATGGAAAATGGCTGCTCACACTTAATGCTGTGAACAATTCCTCATCAATCGATCTGATATTGATTCAGAGCGGGGACCGGGTGCAGGGATATGGAAGCCTCCAGGAGGGCGCGTCCGTCATGCCGGCTACGATCACGGGCTCCCTCTCCTCTGAGGCCGTCAGCCTGGATGTGAAGGTCAGCCAGCCAAAAAAGGACATCCATCTGGATATGACCATCGCGGAGAGCAGTATGCAGGGCAGCTATACTCTATACATCGATGGTGAGCCGGGCCAAAGCGGCAGCACCAGTGCCAGGCGCTCCAAAACTTAAATTTTATCATTTGTGATACGGCTCGCCATGCATTATGCGATAGCTTCTGTAGATCTGCTCCAATAGTATTACCCTCATCATCTGATGGGGAAATGTCATACTGGAAAAGGAGAGCAACAGGTCCGCCCTCTCTATAATCTGCGGGTCCAAGCCTAAAGGCCCGCCGATGATATAGGCCGCCTCAGATGCACCACCCATTACTGCCTCATTCAGCCAGGCCGCCAGCCCCGGCGAGTCGAGGGCTCTTCCCTTCCGGTCCAGGACGACCACTGGACCCTTGTGCTTCTTCAGCCTTTCAGAGATGGCTACAGCCTCCTGCTGCATAGCCCGTCTCTCTTCGGCCGGCGATGCATTATCCTTGATGCGGGCCTCTGCCACCTCCTCTGCCACCAGGCGGACATAGGGGCGGAGGCGCCGGGCAAAGTCGGCGGCAGCATCCTGCCAGTATTTTTCTCTGAGGTGGCCGACGGCTATGATGCGCAGGATCATAAAAATTTATCTTTCGCCGCCCTTCTTTTCTCCGTGAATATCGCAGGCCTTGCTGTTGATCTCGCAGACCCGGCAGACCTCCCTCTCCTCGTCGATGTGCCGGGTGGCTGTGGCCAGCACGCTGGCATTGACCAGGTTTCCGGCGAGAAACACCGCGGCTGCGATCTGATCATCTGGTATCCCCAGGTTGGATGCTATGCGAATGTGCAGCTTGAGGCAGTGGCTGCACCTCATGGCAGCCGAGACTGCCACTGATATCAGCTCCACAGTCCTGGCATCCAGCCCTGAACTTCTCTGGATGGCATTGTTGTGCAGCACTTTGGTTATGAATATCTCGGGATTGTCCTTCATGAACTGAAAGACATAGGGGATCTCCCCATAAGCGTCCTCCACCAACTTCAGTATATCCTGAGCTGCCTTCTCCTTCCCCTTGACCAAAATGGCATCCAGCTCGTCCTCAAAGCTCATCGTCCTATCCCTCTCAGAAGACAAATCCGGTCTCAGAAGTGGGCAGTATCCTCACCAATATGTAATCCTTCATGCGGGATGGCAGGATGGTGGCGATCTCCCCCAGCTTCAATCCCTCATCGAATGTCACTGCCGCTACTGCCTCTTTATAGGCGTCGTAGGGCAGCTTCACCCGCACGCCGGTCAGGTTGAGGGCTATGGGAAGTGGCGAATAGGAGTACTCCACGTCAGGCACCTGCTCACGTACGGCGTCCATTACCCGGGGCGGAGATGTGGTGAGCGGGTCCTTGGCGATGGCCTCCCTGGTCCTGTCCAGAGCCCTTCCCACCGATTCGACTATGCTGTCCAGTGCGCCTATCTCCGTGGCCTTTCGAGACCTGTGAGCGACGCGGCCGATGGAAGGCACATAATCGAAGGCGTAGGGCAGGTCCGCGGCTGCAATCTGCGGCCCGCCTGTGACCACCACGGGAACGCCTATGTTCCTGTAAAGGCCCTCCTTCTTCCGGATGCAGTCCTGGAAGTTGCCGAATATGAAAACAGCCGCATCGTGCTCATTTATGAAAGCCGTCTCGTACTCGTTTATCTGGGCGATCTCCCGGCCCACGCCCCTGGCCAGCCCCAGCATATTGGTCTTGGAGCCGTGTCTCCTCAGGTACTCGGCTATATCGCAGGCGGTGTGGGGCAGGTGATGAATGGCCAGGGTAGGCGTGACCACCGCCACCTCAGTTCCGGCCAGAGGCGCTCTCACCAGCTCTCCCCGCAGCTCAGAGACCAGCGCCTCCAGAACCGGCTTATCCTCCGAGGGAATCAATATCAAAAGGATGATCTCAGTCTGCGTAACATTCTTCTGCAGGATGTAGCCGCCCAGGTCCTCCACCAGCTCGATGACCAGGTCGTGCTTGTACAATCCTCCGGTGAACATCACAGGCTCAAGCATTCTCCATCTCCCGAATCTTTGCCCTGACCTCAGATACGACCTCCGGCGAGAGACCCTCCTCTGCTGCTATGAAAAAGAAGCTGTCCTTATTCATCTCATTGCGCCGGTTTCTAAAGCCCTCCGGAGCCACCCGGACCAGGGCATCGGTCATGTCCTGCAAGAACTCAGCCTCAAGGTCGGTTACCATTATCTCGGCAGGAGTTGTGTCCGAAGCTATGATGACTATATCCCTGGCCGGCTGCTCCACCCTCTCCCGGCCGTAGTGCTCCCAGAGAGCCCGCAGCAGATCAGACATATGCTCTTCATCATTGATCTTGACCTGATAGCCGCCCGATACCTGCATCACATCGCCCACATCTCTCACCGTCAGAGCCGGAATTCCGGTGCGAAGCAGCCCGTAGACCGCAAAGAGCGGCTTGGATATATCGACGTAAACATAGAGCCTGCCAATGGACCGGATAACTCCCAGGTCCTGCAGTATATCCATGATGATCTCACGGTACTTTTTAGCTCCGAAATCCTCGCTGCCCGTGACCTCTATCTTGAAGACCTCCATTGGGTCCATCTCAGCCCTCCAGCAGCCCCGAAACCAGCAATGCCGCGCCCACCGCCCCAATGTACTGGGCATACTTGGGAACGGAGACCTTGATCTGGAGAAGCTCTTCCATGGCCTTGGGCAGCCCCTCGATCAGAGATGTCCCGCCGACCATGATGATGGGCTCCTTGACCTCCACCTCTTGCAGTTGCTGCTCGTAGACCTGCTCGGCCACGGAGTGGCAGGCGGCCATGGCCACGTCCTCAGGCTTATTGCCCATGGAGAGGCTGTTGACCAGGCTCTGCGTGCCGAATACGATGCAATAGCTGTTCATGGCCACATTCCTGAAGTCGCCCTTGAGGGCCAGCTTGCCAAGCTCAGTGATGTCCACGCCCAGGCGCCTGGCCGTCAGCTCCAAAAACCTGCCGGAGGCTCCGGCGCATATTCCGCCCATGGTAAAGCCTCCGGGAATGCCGTCCTGCACTGATATGGCCTTGTTGTCCATTCCGCCGATATCGATAACCGTAGCCGGACCCTTCTGAGAATCGGCAAGGAAGACGGCTCCCTTGGAGTTGACTGTGATCTCCTCCTGAATCAGTTTGGCATCGATGTGCTTTCCCACCAAGAAGCGGCCGTATCCTGTGACACCCACCGCCTGGATCTGGCTCTTCTCCACGCCCGCCATCTTCAGGGCGGCGGCATAGGCGTCATCGGCGCTCTTGAGAACTTCAGTGGTGGGAACCCACCCCGTGCCTATCACCTGGTTGTCCCTCATCACCACCGACTTGGTGGTGGTCGAGCCGGAGTCGATTCCGGCGGTCAGGCCCTTCTGCTTCTCTCTGGCTAAGAGCCCGCGGAACTTGACTGTCGTGACCAGAGCCTCCATCCTGGTGAGGAGGGTCTCAGCCTTCGTCCTCTCAGTGAAGGAGTAGCTGAGCACAGGGATGTTGGAGCGCTCATGAATGAACTTTCTGATCTCCGAGCGGATGATGGCCGCCTCAGCACAGCGGAAGCAGGTCATGACTATCACAGCATCAGCGAGGTCCGGATTCTCCACTATGCGTACGGCCCTGGCCATGGCCAGGTTCAGGTCTCCAGAGGAGACGGATACTCCGAACTTGCTCTCCACATTGAGGATATCCTCCAGGGATACCTCCGGATAGATGATTTTGGCGCCCACCGTCTCGGCTGCCCTTTCGATCTCCGGTTGGATGCCGCTGTACTCCGAACCGCAGGAGAGTTGTGCAATGCGAATCACTTCAAGCCCTCCAGAAAGGCTTTGATCTTCTTTACAAAGGCCCTGGCCTGCTCATCGTTATTGGGATAGGATAGGTCAAGAAGGGGAACGCCCTTGGTTCTGATGAGCAGCCTCACCAGCTCATTGGTCCGGGAGCATCCGGCGCATCCGGTCAGCCACCCCGGGTCCTCCACGATGATAGCAGCCTCTGCCTCTTCGATGATCGGCCCGATGAGAGCCATCCGGCCCCGCACGCCGGAAGGTACATCCACAGCTGCATAGCGCAGCCCTTTCTTCGGCTCCTCAGGGGTGACGTTTAAGGGGGGCGACTGGATATCACTGGCAGTTACCAGCTTTCGCACCGCCTCCGGAACCACAAGTGCCTTGTGGCCCATCCTGTCCACAAGGTCCGAAAGTATCATGCTGGTGGGAGGATAAACGATAATTTTTGCCATTTATTTACCTCAGGATAGATCCTCTTTTATAATCTCTTCCAGTCTCTTCAAATGGAGGTGTTTCTCTCTGGGAGGAGGCTCCCGAGCATCTCCTTCAAAGGCCAGGGCCCTGGTGATCATGGGCAGCAGTTTCGCCTCTGACTCGATCATGTAAAAGCCCGGCCTGGCTCCACCCCCGCGCCGGCCCCGGCAGCGTCTGGGATCGCCCGGCGGAAAGCCGCGGTCCTTGATGAATATGCCGTGGGGATCAAGCGTACGGATATCTTTTACCAGCTCCGCTATGACATCCTCCTCGCCGTTGATCATCACGCCGAAGCAGGTCTCCTTGACGTTGACCTTGCGCCCGGACCCGTAGATCTTCATGGCGATATCCGAAGGAAGGATATCAGACTCCGAGGATGTAATCACATATTTTGTGACCAGCATTAGCGCGCCTCCATGATGTAAACCGTCTCCCCTTCCTTGACGTCTTTGAGCTTATCCGGCTCCAGCACCCGGCCGATGAGGTTGGTGGCCTCAAACTTCTCCCCGGAGGGGCCGTATCTCCTGTCCTCCTTGAGCTTGACTCCTACCAGGCCAATCTTCTTGGAGACCGTATTGGATACGGCTATCGACCCAGCAGGGACCGGCCCGGCCGGTTTATTCTCTGGAAGGAGTTCCTTGAAGCTTAAGGCATTGATCTCCGGCTTGAAGAGCAGTGTATTCTCATAGACGAAATAGACGGGCAGGGGCCCGACTGGCCGCTCCTTGAGACCGGTTACATGCCTGAAGTAGTCCAGCGTCTTGGGGGCCAGGCTGTCGTCCAACTGGATGGCGACCAGACGGGATGAGGGAATGGATGTGACGAGAACTCTCTTGTTCTTTAAAATGGACATGGTGGGTGCCGGCTCCTGGGCCACCACCACGGCATCCTCACCGGTGTAGCCCTTCACCTCCACCTCAATGCCCCGCTCCTGCATCTGGGATATAGCATCCTTGAGCTTGCTGCCAAGCAGCATGATCCTCTCCGGTCTGACAACCACGCTTATCAATTGGCCGGGCCCGGCCAGCTTGATCATATCCATTCCGGAGGAGATCCTGGCCACTGCAGAATGGGCGGGATTGGAGGTTCTGTCCTTCTTGTAGATGAAGATCCGGCCCAGGCCCCGTCCGCTGGTTCTGACCGTCACCAGCCCTTCCAGGCGGGGCTCGCGGTGCTCGAAGGCTATGGGCACAGTCAGAAGCTTGTCTGAGGAGATGTAGGAGCTGGAGACGGAATCGACATTGAATGTGCCGTCGCGAGTGAGGGACAGGAAGAACTCCGCACCAACCGGAGCATCTTCAATCAGCTCGGCCTCCACTTTGGTGAAGATCTCCATGCCGTCTTCCAGGGGCATGGCCATGTCCTGGGTGGCCAGCTTCTCAGTGATGTCCTGCCACTCCACAATGGGCTCGATGCTGATAATCCGGTCTCCGGCCTGCAGGCGGTCCAGGGTGTTCTTGCCGCCCACCACATGGGCGAGAACGCCACCCTCAGCCGACGTGCCGTAGGCTGCTGCATGACGCCGCCTCACAAATATGAGATGAGTGCTCTCAGCCTCGAATCCTGCCGCGCCGAGGAGTATCTCCCAGCGGTTGTACTCCCTGGCCTCGCGATCGAAGGGCATATTCGCGGCAAAGGGCCCGAAAGCCGCCCCGTCTGCCGTGGCCCAGCGCGCCGCCAGTCCTGGGATTTTATCGACATTTTCATGCCAGACCTTTTGCAGATCGCCCTCGGATAGCTCAATTCTCAATTTGCCTTTGCTGGTATTCAGCCAGTAGGAGTTGGTCTGGCGGGACTTCTCGCCCCGGCCTTTCACCACTCCCACGATAGCTCCTTTCAGCGGATGGGCCCCGCCCCGGCTCAGGGCCTCGCCGAGCTGCGAGGCAGCCGGCAGCTCTACCTCTTTGCCATCTACGGAAACTTTCAAATTTAACTCCCCAGCATCTCCTTCTCTTCCTCTTCAGTGATCTTGGCCAGCACTTCATCGGGAAGGCCGGCGAATATCGCCTGTCCGTTGCGCATGAGCATGGCCCGGTCGCATACGTTCTTCACGAAGTCCATATCGTGGCTCACGATTACGAATGTCTCGCCCAGCTCCTCGCGAGCATTGAGTATGGATTTCGTCACTTCGATCTTGGTTATGGCATCCATGGTTCCGGTGGGCTCGTCCAGGATGACTATCCTCGGCTCTTTTATAAGTACCTGTGCCATGGCCACGCGGTGCCTCTCTCCTTCGGACAGCTCGTCCGGCATCTTGCTTAAGACCGCCTCGGCCTGCTCCTCCGAGAATCCCACCGTCTCCAGGGTGTGAATGGCCTTCCTCTCTGCCAGCTCGAAGGGCAGGGACAGGCCAATGGCCTCGGTCAGGTTCTCGATTACGCTGCGGGAGGGGTAGAGAGTATACTCCTGGTGCAGAATGCCGATATATTTGGTCGCCCGGCCCCGGCCGTTTGATCCCAGGACGGTCATGTCCACCCAATCGTCACCCACCCGCACGGAGATGCTGCCTGCAGTGGGGGTGATGATGCCGCTCACCATCTTGGAGAGGGTGGTCTTGCCGCCGCCGGAGACACCCACCAGCCCGAAGATCTCGCCCTCATTTACCTCGAAGCTGACGTTGTCCACCGCTTTGACCACGCCCCGGTCGATGCTGATGTACCTCTTGGCCAGGCCGCCGGCTTTGATGATGGGCTCGCCCACCTCTGCCTTCTCGCGCTGCCCTAAAGTTCCGGCCATGGCCAGGAACTGGGCGGCCACATCCTTGGGATCGCCCTCCGCCTTGATCTCTCCTCCATCCAGGAGTATGGCCCTGTCCGCCAGCTCCACCATGACATCCTCCCAGTGGCTGGTGATGATCAGAGTCATGTGGAAGTCCTGAACGGCGCGCTTGATAGACTCATGCACCACATTGGCCGTAGCCGGATCGAGGGTCCCCGTGGGCTCGTCCGCCAGGAGTATCATGGGCGACTTGGCCAGTTGCCGGGCAAGGACGACCCTCTGCTTCTCTCCCCCGGAGAGCTCCCTGGCCACGTGCATCAGCCGGTGGGAGAGGTTGACCTCATCCAGGAGGTCTGCTGCATGGTGAACGCTCATGCTGGTGCCCATCTCCTCCACAGCCCTCATGACGTTGGTGATGACCCGCTCGTCGCCGTAGAGGGCAAACGTCCTCTGCAGCATTATAGCGATTCTTCTTGCAATGTCGCGGCGCAGAGGATCGTTTATATCCATAGTGACAAAATCGGCCTTCTGGGCCTTTAGGACCCCTCCGCAACTGCATTTCTCCCCGACGTGGCTGGGCGGCTCGGTGCGGCGGCATTTCTCGCATCTGGCCACGTGAAATATCACGCTGCCCGTCATGCCGGAAAATGCCTCCACGCCACGCAGCACGTGCATCAGAACACTCTTGCCGCAGCCGCTTCTTCCCAGAATTCCCACAGACTCGCCCTCATTTATGACCAGGTTGATATTGCGAAGGGCTACAACGTCGCCGAAACGAACTGTCAGATCCCGTATCTCTATAAAAGGTGCCAAATTTATCATGCCCCGTAAGTTCAATGTAATGTAAGGTTCATCCGGTATCAATCCTGGCATAATGCTACTTAAGTTTATCCGAAGCTCCGAACGAGTCTCGCCGATAACGATTGTTACAGATATCTCACCAAAAAAGATCGGAATTGGCAACATGAATTTATAACAGCAATGACTATTTTTTTATCATTTGAAGGGATGATCGATGGATACAATTCAAGCCATTAGGACTCGCCGGAGCATAAGGAAGTTCCTGAACAAGCCGGTCTCCAGCGAAATCATAAGGCAGATCCTGGAGGCGGCCATGTTCGCCCCATCGGCTGGAAACGAGCAGCCCTGGCAGTTCGTACTTCTTGACGATCGCAGGATTCTGGATGAGATTCCCCGCATGTGCGCCACTGCATCCATGTGCCGGCAGTCGCCCCTGGCCATTTTGGTCTGCGGTGATGCCTCTTTAGAGAAATATCCCGGGTTCTGGGTGCAGGACTGCTCAGCGGCTGTAGAAAACATGCTCCTGGCAGCGCATGCTCTGGGGCTGGGTGCCGTTTGGGCTGGGATATACCCACTCAAGGACAGGATTTCAGCCTTTAAAACCAAGCTGGCTCTGCCGGAGGAGATAACCCCCCTGGCTCTGGTGGTCCTGGGATACCCGGATGAGGCCCCCGCTGCCCCTCAGCGCTTCCGGGAGGAGAGAATACACCACAACGGATGGTAGATTCAGCCAGGCCTGGCAGCTCTGCCGGCTAGCCTTGGCTCCAGCGGTCTATGTAGGCTCGCACATCGAATTTGCCTTTAGCGCCGCTGTAGCTCATATAGCGGACCTTGCCGAATACCGCCCTCTCCTTCCAGGCTCGATCATGCAGGCCGCCCTGGCTCCAGGCGATGCCGGCATATCCGTTCGGGTCCCGGCCGTCCAGCCCGTACCTGTCATTGAGGTATATCGCGTACTGCAGCGCAACGGCAGGCCTCTCCGTCCACTCCAGTATCTTTTTGGCCCAGTACATCCTGAGGTAGCCGTGCATCTTGCCGGACAACAGCATCTGCCTCTGCGCCGCATTCCACAGGTCGTCATGGGTCTTTGCCTCCTCCAGCTCCTGCCGGGTGTAGATGTATTCCCTGGCATCCATCACATGCTGGCTCAGGCTTCTCCTCGCCCAGTCGGGGTAGCCCCGCATATCATCATAGTAGCGGTTATAGTAGCAGAAGTTGTCCGCCAGCTCGCGCCTTACGATCAGCTCCTCCAAAAAGGCGCCGGCATCGACCTCGCTCTTTGAGGCCTCTAGGGCGACCCTCTGGGCGGAGATCTGGCCGAAGTGGAGGTAAGCAGAGATGCCGGACTGGCCATCCAGATTGGGATCGTTTCTTCTCGCTGCATAGCCGGCCAGCCCACCCGCCAGGAAGCCCTTCAGAGCCGCTGCCGCAGCCTGCTCTCCCGATGGAACGTTCACTGCCGGAGGAGCGGCATCGATTTTTATGCCATTGATTATGCCCGCATCCACATCAGTCTCCGGACCGCCACCGTCGCCCTCCAGGTCAAATGCGGCAAAATTCTCCTCCGGCATCCTGGCCGGAAAAGGAAACTCCTCTAAAAAGACAGGGAGAAGGCGGCGGACCTTGGGGCGGAAGCTGTAGGCGGCCCACTCCTGCTTGGGCGAGGCATACCAGCAGGGCAGGATGTTGTGGGCATCGACCTCATAAAACGGAGCGCTCATCCGGCTGGCAGCCATCTCTGCCACAGCCTCATCCTTCCACTGCCGGGAGAGCCGCAGGGGCGAAAAGTCGGATATCAGGGCTCCTGCGCCGCACTCTGCCAGCAGGCGGGCCAGCTCTCGGCCGGGATGGCCAGAGAGCATCAGGAAGGGGATATTGAGGGCTGACAGACTCCGTTTCACCTCATGGAGCCCCTGAAGCATGAACCGGTACTGCCTGGCCCCGGCCTGCAAAAAATCGGGCACCAGGCAGAAGGCCACCGCCAGAGGCTGCTGGTTTAGCAGGGCCAGCTCCTGTGCGTACAGCAGCGCCCAGTTGTCATGGACTCGCTGGTCGCGGCTCATCCAGTAGATCACAGGCCCCTTTTTCAGGGGATAGTCTGCCAGAGTTCTGACTCTCAAAGGATTTACGGGCATTGAGTCACCGATTATCTTATTGCTATTCAGCCTTTAACCTCTTTCATCTTATGCAATGCTCCAACTACATAGCGGCACTGAGCGAGGAGGACAAGCGCAATCTTCTGGATCGGGCTACAGGCACAGACAGGATCATACTTCTGCTGCTCTTTGAAACCGGGCTGGATTTGGAGAGGCTGATCAATCTTCGCGTTTCGGATCTGGATCTGCGGAGCGGCAGGCTGAACGCATCCCCGGAAGCACCAATCTGCCTTTCTTCGGCTGCGAATGAGGAGATCAGACAGTACCTGGCATCCCGGCCCGGGCAGGTGCATCTTCTGGAAGGCAGGTGCGGAAAACCGGTCACCAGCAAGTGGAGGAGATGCGTTCTGGAGGGGCTGATGGCACAGATGGGAAAGGCCGCCGTTTCGCCCGTTTACTCGACTGCACTGCAGCCAGGGAAATATTAAGGATATGCGGGCGGCAATAATCCATCATGCAATATTCTGAGGCAAGATTGGGCCGCATCTTTATCCTGAGGCTGGATCATGGAGAGGATCTGATCGAGTCGCTGCGAGGGTTTTCCCGCGAGAAGAAGATAGAATGCTGTGCAGCGCTGTTCATGGGGGCTCTGCGCGACGGCCGGGCAGTGACCGGGCCGGACCTGCCCCTGGTCCCGCCGCTGCCGCACTTTGAGGGCTTCGAAAGCGCCTGGGAGGCATTCGGCATGGCCAGTATCTACCCCTCTAATGACGGGCCGAAGATGCACATACATTCCGCCCTGGGCAGGGATCGAGAGGCTCTGCTGGGCTGCCTGAGGGAGAAAGCCGAGGTCTATCTGGTGGTGGAGGCGATACTCTTCGAGATCTGCGGCTCGGGAGCGACGCGAGCGTGGGATGAGAGCATGCAGCTTTATCTGCTCACCCTCGCCCAATCAGCCGGGCAGGGGAAAATGGAGGCGAAATGATGATCAAAAGGGTCATGATTGCTACGGACGGCTCTGATGCCGGACGCTCGGCTGTAAAAGCCGGCGTGGACATAGCCCGGCGCTCCGGGGGATGCATCATAGCCGTTTATGTCATGGACATATACAGGCTGGCTCACCTGCCCGGATACACAACCCTTCCCGGACTGAAAGACAAGATAATGGAGATGATGGAGGATGAGGGGCGAACGGCAACGGAGTATGCGGAGGAGCTGGCAGCAGCGTCAGACGTCCCCTGCAAAAAGGTCCTGTCACAGGGCAGCCCGGCTGCGGAGATTCTGAGGATCGCCAGAGAGGAGGAGGCGGACATCCTGGTCATGGGAAGCCACGGCAGGACTGCCCTGGAAAAGGTTTTACTGGGGGGTGTGGCAGAGAAGGTGGTCTTGCGGTCGGACGTGCCCGTGCTGCTGATAAAGGATGGGAAGACATCTGGAAGATAGGAGAAAAAGTACAACCCGTCGCTCTGTGCCTCTGTGGTTTTGCTGCGAAACCGGATGGTAGAAGGCCCGTCCAGCCCTCTGCCGCCCGGATTTAAAATTGGCTCTTCGCTATTTTCTGTGGCTAAACCAAAGTTACTCTATCGTTCAGGAGCCTCTAAATTCCCAGGCTGGTGGAGTTGAAATCGATGAATATTCCGGACAGAATATTTCTCTCGAAGTATCCGTAGATCGGATATCTGCCCTGTCCAGGGGAGACGAGCAGGCTCGATCCGGAGTCGCTGGCTATGATTATGCCTGAAGATGTATTCAAAAAGCCGATGAGCTTGTATTCAGGCTGGGGGATTTGCATAGAGGCTGCCGGGCCGCTGATTTCAGATCCACCGGATGAGAAGGGCTCGCCCCCCACCCACGGCGTTCCCATGCCTTTGTTGTACAGGTTCTCCATCGCCCCCTCAGCGGGGCGCTTCTCCACCTGATCGCTCAAATTAGCCGGTACCTGGGCGAAAGCCGTCCCAATAAAAGGCAGCAGTAAGGCCGCTGCCAGCAATACCAATACAGTCTTTGACATCATCTTCATCTGATATCACCCTCGGGATATCTTCTTAAAATGATTATGCATTCTATATTATATTGGTTTCCCTGCAACCGCACATATCCACCTATTGCAGGAAAGGCTTATATCCCTGATCTGGAATTGTCAACCAATATTTCCATCAAGGTTTACAATGTCCTCTATCCAAACTGCTACGATAATAGCGGCATACCTGCTCCTCATGCTGGCAATAGGCGTCCGGGGGCCGCGCTTGAAGGGCCTGGACGACTTTCACCTGGCGGGAAGAAGGCTACGTTTCGTGCTGCTCACCGGCACCATCTGCGCCACAATTATGGGCGCATCCTCCACCCTGGGCATGGCCGGCCTGGGCTTTTCCAAAGGCATGCCGGGAGCCTGGTGGATGCTCTCCGGGACGCTGGGAATGCTCGTCCTATCCTTCTTCTTTGCTGAGAGGATCAGGGCCAGCGGATACCTCACCCTGCCGGAGCTGGTGGGCTCATTTTATGGAGAGCGCGCCCGGATGGCAGCCTCAGCTCTCATATCCGTCTCCTGGCTGGGGGTGATCGCCGTGCAGATCATAGCAGCAGGAAAGGTGCTCTCCGCCGTCCTGGGAGGTCCGGGAATCCTTTTCATGGCCGGCTGCACCCTGGTTTTTATTCTCTACACCGCTCATGGCGGCCAGAGTTCTGTGGTGAGGACCGACCTGGCTCAGCTCCTCATAATAATAACAGGAATGGTTGTGCTATTCTTCAAGGGGGGGAGCTACGCGGGATTCGACCTTCTGCTCGCCCAGAGCTTTCCCGTCTCGGAGCAGATGGGCGGATGGGATGTAGCATCCATGGCGGCTGTGGTGGGCTCAGCCTATCTGGTGGGGCCGGACATGTACTCCCGCCTGCTCTGCTCCCACAGCCCCGGTGAGGCCAGGACATCGGCTCTGGCATCGGCCATTATCCTCATCCCCCTGGCCTTTCTCATCACGTCCCTGGGCGTGTTCTGCCGGTCGCTCTATCCCGCCGCCCAGCCGGAGCAGGCGGCACTTTTGCTCCTGGGCGATCTCTCCCCCGGAATAGAGGGTCTGGTGGCGGCGGCCCTGCTGGCGGCCTTCATGTCATCCGCCGATACCAGCCTCATGACAGTCACATCCATTCTCACCTTTGACATCTACAAAAAAGCGAGACCTCTGTCCGGGCCGGAGCATCTGCTGACTGTGTCAAGGGCTGCTGTGCTGCTCACCGGCCTGTTTTCCCTGCTGCTGGCAGCATTGATGCCAGGAATCATCAAGACCCTGCTGCTCGCCTACACCATATTCACCGGAGGGCTGCTCGTGCCGGTCGTGGCCGGATTTTACAGGGAGAGGCTGGGGCTGACCTCCTGGGGGGCTCTCTCGGCCATGCTGGGAGGAGGAGCGACGGCCCTCTTCTTCGGCCAGATGTATCCGCTGCTGGCCATGTGCGTATCGTTGGTGCTTCTGATATCTGTCAGTTGCCTGGAGAGGAGAGCGGCGGATTGTTCGAGTGGGAGCAGATAGAAGGAGAGAATGCGTCATATGCCAGGGGTAATTTAGCACGCCAGCCTTAAGCATGAAGAGCAACTAATACGCCCCCATGCTTCAGAATCTGTTCCTGACAGTAGTCGTTGAAAACTCCGCCTGTAAAAATGATGCCCATCTCCAGGCCCAGCACGGCCTTTCCATGCTCCTGGACCTGGGTCTGGGAGACAGGAGAGTCAAGCTCCTCTGGGACACAGGAGCCACCGCCGGGGTCCTGCTGGACAATGCCACGGCACTGAATATCGATCTGGACCATATAGACCTTATAGCTCTCAGCCACGGCCACTACGATCATACTGGAGGGCTGATGGCGGTCCTCCGGCAAAGAAAGGAGAGAGTGCCGGTTCTCTGCCATCCGCAGGTCTTCGCCCCCAAGATCAAAGACAGGCCGTCCCTCAAGTTCATAGGCCTGCCCTTCACCCGAAATCAGGCGGAAGCGGAAGGAGCGATCATCCTGGAATGCCGCGGGCCGGTGCCCATAGCCCCCGGGATCACGGCTACCGGAGAGATACCGCGCCGGGAGGCTTTCGAAGTGGTGGAGGGATTCTGGACATTCAGAGACGGCCTGTACTGCCGGGACAGCATACCGGACGACCAGTCCCTGGCCATCGACGTGCCTGGAAAAGGGCTTGTCGTCGTCACCGGCTGTGCTCACTCCGGGATCATCAACACCGTCAATCATGCCCTGCAAATAACTGGAGCCAGCAAGCTCTATGCTGTAATTGGAGGCTTTCACCTCATGTGGGCCGACGACCGCCGCATAGAGGCCACAGTGCAGGCCTTAACCAATCTTCATCCGGCTTGCGTCCGGCCCGGCCACTGCACGGGTGAAAGAGCCATCCGCCGACTGGAGGAGGCATTCGGCGACAGGTGCATGCCCCTGGCTGTCGGAGACTCCATTGAGCTTTAGCGATAATGGAATTGAAAGAAGGAATGAGATAATGGCGATAGCATTTGGACCGGTGCCCTCCCGCCGGCTGGGCAGGAGCCTGGGCATAAACAATATCCCTGCCAAGATCTGCAGCTACTCCTGCGCCTACTGCCAGGTGGGCAGGACTCTGCAAATGGAAATCGAACGCCGCCCTTACTACTCCCCCCAGGAGATATTCAAAGAGGTTAAAGAGAAGGTAAAGAGCAGCGAAAGCCAGGGCCTGTCCATCGATTACCTAACCTTCGTGCCTGATGGAGAGCCCACCCTGGATGCAAACCTTGGCCAGGAGATAGACATGCTCAAATCCCTGGGCATCAGGATAGCAGTTATCAGCAACGGATCGCTGCTCTGGGATGAAGACGTTCGCCGGGACCTGGCCGGGGCGGACTGGGTTTCGGTCAAGGCGGACTGTGCAGATGAGAGGACTTGGCGGCGCATGGACCGCCCCCACCGTGCTCTGGGGCATGAGGCAATCTTAAATGGCACACTTGACTTTTCAAAGGAGTTCTCGGGAACGCTAGCCTCGGAGAGCATGCTTCTCTCCGGCATAAATGACGATGAACGATCCCTTTTAGCCACAGTGAAATTCCTGGAAGAGATGGACCCGGATGTAGCCTATATCTCAGTCCCCATCCGTCCCCCCTTAGAGAGATGGGCGCAGATGCCATCGGCGGATAGCATCAACCGTGCCTGTCAGATCTATAGCTCCAAACTGAAACGGGTGGAGCTGCTTGCCGGCTATGAGGGAGACAGCTTCGACTCCACCGGAGATCCGGAAAAGGACCTCCTGGCAATTGCCGCCGTCCACCCCATGAGAGAGGAGGCAGCCCTGAAATTTTTATCGCAGGCTCGAGCAGGCCAGGATGTCCTGCAGAGGCTGACAGAACGCAGAGAGCTGATAAGGACGGAATACCAGGGCCACATCTTCTATCTGAGGCGGACGGAAAGGCAGAGCTGAGCTGAATAGGATCAAAATACATTAATTTGATATATTCAAGGATCCAATATACACAAAGGTGCTCGGATATGAAGCCTGCAATAATCGCCCTAATTCTAGGATTGCTGATTCTATCCTCCGGCTGTATTCAGCGAGAGGAGGCCCCGGTTGTGAAAGAGAAGGCAGCCACAGAGGCATGGAAGGCCGATGGGATCATTGGTGAGAGCGAATACTCGCGCAGCATGCTCCTCCAGGCCCCCACCCGGCAGGGATATACGGGTGGCGACATGGAGGTCTCCTGGAAGAACGATGCCGAATATCTCTACCTGGGGCTGAATGGCAGCACCGATGGATGGCTGGCCATAGGCTTTGATCCCCTGGAGTGGATGAAGAACTCAGATATAATCCTGGCCTCAATGCAGGCTGGCAAGGCAGTTGTGCTGGACGAGTACTGCACCGGCAATTATGGTCCCCATATCGAGGATACAATGCTGGGAGGCAGCAGCGACATACTTGAGTCCGGGGGCAGCAGGGCCGCCAGCCGGACAATCATAGAACTGAAGCGAAAGCTGGACACGGGAGACAGGTTCGACAAGGCATTTGCACCCGGCCAGGCAGTATCCATGATCTGGGCGCTCTCCAGCAATCCCGACATCAGCCTCAAGCATGATGTAGCCTACGGAGAGGGAATTCTCATCCTGACTGAAGGAGGGGCAACAGAATCTATGGCATCTGAGGCAAAAGTTGCAGCACTCACTGTAGCCGAGGAAGACGGACTGATATTTATCTGGGAAGAGGAGAAGGCAGCCCGCGATTTATACACCTCTCTTTACGAGAAGAATAACCTCACCATCTTCCTGGATCTGATGAGATCGGAGAGCAGCCACATGGACCAGGCAAGAGCAGTCATAGACAGTCACAACCTGATCCTACCGGAAGATGAGAGGGGCGTGTTCCAGAACCAGACTTTGCAGAAGATCCATGATGATCTGCTGGCAGAAGGGCTGGAGTCAGATGAGGACGCCCTAAAGGTTGCCGCCGCCTTCGAGGAGATAAGCATCGTGGACCTGGAGAAAGAGCTGGCGGCAGCGGAGGCGGAGGACTTAAGGACCGTCTACCAGGGACTTCTGGCAGGCTCCCGAAAGCATCTGCGCTCCTATGTCAGCGACCTAAAGGGTCAGGGAATACAATACGAACCCAGATACATCGACAGGGCAGAATTCGAGGGTATCGTTCAAAATGGAATTTGATGGAAAGAGAGCCTTGAGGCTCCCTTTATTTTTAAAAAAAGAAATCAGCATCTGTCATGCCAGCTCTCTATAGCTCGCCGGATGCAATTTAGAGGATTCCAGAGATCCGGATTGCCATTCGTGAGATAATTCTCATACTTATATTACTCGCCTGCCCTGTGCAGTCCCGGACCATCTTTGGCCTGACGCATCATAAGCGCTGAAGCTTCCCAGCAGAGAATCCCGTCCTGCGGTCAATGTGCAGCGGTAGAGGATCAAATTATGCGTATCCAAAAGATCCAGATGCAGGACATCCTTCGCCATATAGCCGCTGGCGGAAGTGGCTCGGAATACGCTGGCTTTGCCTGCAGTGCTGGAGGCGAGTGTGCCGCGTCCAAATACAGCATCCATGTTTTGCACCAGATGCAGATAAGCGCTGCCGACGGTGCCGCCCGATAGATTCAGCGTCCAATTCCCCCCCAGATCAGTGGCAACAGCGGGGCTTGAAGGCGAGCCGCTTGATAATTTTTCCAGATACTCCGACGTATGCTGAGTATCAATAGGACGCATCAGGGCATCTATGCCCAACGGATCAGCATTTGGGTCGATGTAGACCTTTTCCTCCAGGCTGCTCGTCCTTCTCGTATCCTCCGGCAATGCAAATATATCTGTAGCCAGCGGATCCAACTGAGCCTCGGCCTGGCACGCAATTGATATAAACAGCGCCGCCCAAACGCTCATCTTTATTGGATTTGCAGATTCAGACATTCAGATAAAACCCCCCCATCAATTCAATGCACTCTCTAAAAAGCACCACATCTCCGATATGGCTGCGGCCACCGGACCGCCTACCTCCACCACCGTCCGGCCTTCCGTCATGGCCAAGACAACTGAGGAGTGATATGGCAGCCTGCCCGCAACCATGATCCCCCGATCAGCGCACAGATCCTCAATCTGCCTTGCAGCCTCTGCATTCAGGTCATACTTGTTTATGCAGACGGCGGCCTTTATGCCGAAATGAGCCGCTGCGAGAAGGATCCTCTCCAGGTCGTGCTCTGCCGTTATGGTGGGCTCGGTAACCACCAGTGCCAGGTCGGCTCCGGTGAGAGATGCGATCACCGGGCAGCCGATGCCGGGAGAGCCGTCGATTATGACCAGATCGAGGTTACGGGTCGCGGCCAGATCTCTGGCCATCTCCCGGACCATTGCCACCAGCTTTCCCGATGCCTCCTCGCCCGGAAACAGCTCGGCATGGACCATGGGGCCGAAACGGGTCTCAGACTGATAGGCAGTGCCAGCCTGGCTATCTGCCATTGAGACGCTATCCGCAGGACAGACCAGGCTGCAGACGCCGCAGCCCTCGCAGCGGGCGCAATCGACCTTGAAGTCTTTGATGGCTGAAAACCGGCATGCTTCCATGCATGAGCCGCACTGTATGCATTTCTCGGCATCGATAAAAGCCCGTTTTATCCCAAAGAATGGACGCTCTTCCCGGATCTCCGGCCGGAGTATGAGGTGCAGATCGGGGGCGTCGACATCACAATCGGCAAATACAGCCCTGCCGCAGGCCAATGCCGCCAGAGAGGCTACGATTGAGGTTTTGCCCGTGCCCCCCTTGCCGCTAACCACAGCCATCTGCTTCATGCCACCATCTCCTCGATCCTGTCCATCAGGCCGGCAAACCTTGCCTGCCACTGCGGCATACTGTTGACAAAGATCTCCCCCCGGGAGTACAGCTCAGCAATCCTCCGGTCCATGGGTATCTCCATGAGCAAGGGTATGCCTCTTTTTTCCAGATAGTCGTAGACACCTCTGTCGCCCATACCGCCCTTGTTGACCAGCACCGCCCGGGGTATCTTCATCTTCTCCAGCACCTTCAGGGCGATGTCAAGATCGTAGAGGCCGAAGGGAGTGGGCTCGGTGACCAGAAGGCAAAAATCGGTATCACGGACTGACTCAACCATCGAACAGGAGGTGCCGGGCGGGCAGTCCACTATAACGTCGCAGTCTCCGCGAACGTCATTTTCTGGACATTCCTTCATTGCCAGATCCTTAACCGCTTTGATGAGAGGGGTGGTGCGTGCCTCACCCACGGCAAGCTCTCCCCAGACGATCCGCACCCCGCGGCAGACGGCTTGAAATATCTCACCCACCGGTCTCACGCCTTCGCCCACCGCCTTCTCAGGGCAGATGATGCTGCAGCCACCGCAGCCGTGGCACAGCTCAGGAAATATCAGGACAGTCTGGGGAAGGGCTGCCAGGGCATGATAGGCGCAGAAATCAGCGCATTTGCCGCAATGGCTGCACTTCTCTTCGTCAATGACCGGCACAGAAACATGGCACTGTTTGCTCCCTGAAAGAACCCTGTCAGGGAAGAAAAGAAAGGAATTGGGCTCCTCGACATCGCAATCAGCGATTGTGATCGTCCTGCCGGTCTGCAGAGCCCTGGACACAGCCAGTGATGTAGCCACCAGAGTCTTTCCTGTGCCCCCCTTACCGCTGGCTATGGAGATCTTCAATTGGATACCTCGAGATAGCTTGATGCCTAATGCTTATGGTCTTTGCAGGCATTGTCCAGGTCGGCGCGGGTCAGCATCTCCCCCCGCCAGTCATCTATGGCATCCTTGACGGTTCCTGTTGCACCAACGAATACATCGACTCCAGCCTGGCTGAAGGCCTGGACGGCTTTGGGGCCAAGCCCGCCCACGATCATAACCCGAACTCCGGCTGCAAAGATGGTCTCTGTGGGCAGGCCCACCCCGCCCATATGCTCGCTCACATTGGGAAGCACATTCACATCTCCGCTCTCCAGATCCACAATAGTGAATGTAGGAGCGCGTCCGAAGTGCTGACAGATGTACTCCTCCATGCCGGCGGGCCCCATGGTGGGAACGCAGACCTTCACTGCTGCCATCCCCCGCTGCCTGTGCCCTGACCCTGGCCCCGTCCTCTGCCGCCTCCCTGGCCACCCCTTCCCCGGCCCATGCCCTGACCGGGACCCCGTCCCTGGCCCATGCCGGCGTGAGCCGGAACGGACGGCGCTTCGATCTTGGAGAGCTCTCCCCTCTGGAACGACTCCACTGCCGCCCTGACTGTCGCACCTCCCTGGTGAGAATAGACATCGATCTTTGCCGCAGATAGGGTTTGCATGGCATTGGGGCCTATGTTTCCGGTTATCAGAGCTGAAGCACCCTGCCTTGCCACCTCCGAAGCGGCCTGTATCCCAGCGCCGCTTGCTGCATTGACATTGGCGTTGGGAATGGATTTTTCACTCATGCTGTCCAGGTCGACCACCACGAAAAATGGGCACCGCCCAAATCTGGGGTCCACGGGAGCGTCAATACCTGACGCTGCTGCAGTAACACATACCTTCATTTCAAACCTCGCGTTATATGATAATCACTGCACAGAATAATTATGCATATATGCGATTTAGTATTTAAGTATTTCTCATGGTACCATTCCCGTATTGCCACTTTCCGCACCCCCAGCACCGGTCCCGGCAAGGCTCCGGACCAACTCCTCCAGGCTCTGTGCCCCGGTCAGGATGCTCTCCACACCAGCCTCGGCAAAGGCGTATCCAGGACCCTTTCCGGCCAGGCTCTCTTTGCATATGATCATATCCGGCTTGTATGTCAGCAAGAGACGGGCTACCTTCAGACCCTTCCCCTTGGCCAGATCTCGGTATGGATTGGCCACGATCTCCTGTCGGCTGACGGCCTTCATCTGCAGGTCTATATCCACCAGGGCAAAATAGGGCGACTCGCCGAAGTGATCGCTCAATCCACCCCACGAATCACGCAGGGCAATGGCATATCTGAGGATGCTCCTCTGGATAGGCTGATAATGAATGGTGACCCGGTCCACCTGTGGCAGCTCCTTTTTTATCTCTGCCTCGATGCGCCTGCCGGCCAGATGGGCTCTCTTGAGATCTGACACCCTGAACAGCAGATTGGCCTGGACAAAGAGGTAGCGCCCGGAGTTTCTGGCCACCAGCTCCTCGATGCCGGCAACCTCAGGTGCCTGAATTATCATTGAGCGGATCTTCTCCAGGGTCTTGGCGTCCACTGAGGCGTCCAGGAGGACTCGCATGCCGTCTACCAGGATATGCCATCCCTCTTTGACTATTACCAGGGAGATGATAGCCGCTGCAATCCTGTCCAGGGGAAAGCCGATGCTCTGGGCAGCCAGGGCCAGCAAGACCAGGGATGAGGTGAGGACATCAGCCCGGTGTTGAATGCCGTCGGCTACGAGGCTAGGCGATCCCGTCTGGAGTCCCACCCGGATTTGAAAGCTGCCGAATAGATAAGGGAGCGGGATGATAGCAGCCACAGCCAGTAGAGCGTACCCCTGATAGGGGACAGCCTGCTCTGCGCCCAGAGCCGCCTCAAGAAATATCTCATAGGCGGTGAGGAAGAGCAGAAATGAGATGGCGATGGAGGCTACATTCTCTACCTTGTAAAGCCCCAGGGGAAAGAACTCGCTCTTCCTCTCCGATATCTTGAGGCCCAGTATGAGTGCCACCGAAGCCAGGACATCCACCAGGGTATGGACGGCATCGGCCCGCAGAGCCAGGCTGGCGGTGAGCGCTGAGAGCAGCAGCTTGGCCGCCAGCAGAGATAGGTTGAATATCAGTGAATAGAGGGCGACCCTCATCACGGAAGGCGTTTCTATCATTGCACATGCTACTGTGCCATTATGGCATCATATTCCTCAAGGGGCAGATATTGGGGTGAGTACTCCACACCCCGCCTCTCCAGATTATTGACAAAAGCCCTCAGGTGGTTCTCTGATCCCCGCCGGAGATTGCCGTAGACCAGCAGTAAATCCTCCCGGCCGGTTCGCGACATGCTCTCATTCAAATCAAGGATATCGATCTCTTCAACTGCTGCTCCGACCTCAAGGGCCTCCTCGATGGAGGTGTTTCCTCTGCTCACCAGGTCATAGTATAGATCCTGCAAGGTCTCATTGGAGAACTCTCCATCTGCCAGGGTAGGATCGGAGAGCGAGTACCTGGCAAGAAGGGTCTGGACGGATGCCTCGTGGGTTCGCTCCGCCCGGCCTATATTATCAAAGACCCGCAGATTCCACTTATCATTCAGGGCCGAGTAGACGTCACCGGCCAGCTTCTCCTCCTCAGCCATATAAAGCAGGTCCTCTCTCTCGGAGGCGGTCAGCTCTCCAGATGGCTCTCCTGCCAGGGCCTGGACGAGGGCACTTTGGTTAACTGAACTGGTATGGTTCTCTTCTACATTGAGAAGATCCTGATTTTGCTCATCCGCTCCGGCGGCACAGACGCTGCCCAAAAGGGCCGCCAGCAGCAGGCACATGCTGCCTGAAAGTATTGCTTTCATCATCAATCACCATCATTTTTTATATTTCAAATTATTTAGATCTTATGACCTTCTTATGAACTAATAGTTTCCCATCAGGTACAGGCCGGCCATCATTACTGAAAACCCGGCTATGAGCCCGATGTTGGCAATATGCTCGCTTCCGTACCTGTTAGCTATGGGCAGCAGCTCGTCAAAGCTTATGAAGACCATTATCCCTGCCACCAGGGCGGAGGCTGCAGCCAGCAGCCAGTCATTGAGGAAGGGATAGAGCAGCAGAACGGCCAGTACAGCCCCCAGGGGCTCGGTCATTCCCGCAGCAAAGGAGAGCAGGCAGGACCTCTTCCGGTCGGATGTGGCGCAGTAGAGGGGAATGCTGCAGGCCATCCCCTCCGGTATGTTATGAATGGCAATGGCCACGGCCACGGGAATCCCCAGCCGCAGGTCAGCCAGTGAGACCAAGGCCACAGTCATCCCCTCCGGCAGATTGTGAATGGCCATGCCGATGGTGGTCATTATGCCGGTTCTGTAGAGTCTGCTACATTGAGAGTCCACCTGGCCGTCCATGTGGATATGGGGGATGAGGTGGTCGAGGGCGTAGATGAGGGCCAGCCCCAGGAGAAAGAAGAGATTGGCGTAGCCGAATCCAAGCACGCTCTTTGAGCTACAGAAGAGGTCGACGAAGCCCACGTAAATCATCACCCCGGCGGCAAATCCCAGGCTCAGGGACAGGTAGCGCATATCGGGCCGGGGTATGAAGTAGGCTGCCAGGCTGCCGATGCCTGTGGCCAGGCCGGCGAACAGAGTCAAAGCCAAAGCTGCCAGGATATTGCCTTCCACAGGGAATCAATGGGGTCGAATATATTTTAATTTGCTGCTTGAAAAAATTAGGGTATGAGGAAGATCATTTCGGGCGGGAAGGGACCTGGCCAAAGAAGAGGGTGTAGGTGATGAAGGCGTAATATCCGGGCCGATAGGCAATGAAATCCTGGGACTCTTTGCCGCAGAGCCGCTCAAACTGCATTCTATCGGCATCTGAAAGCTCCGGCACTGCCCTGCCCCAGAGCATTTGAAAGCAGGCGGCAAGATCATCCCGGACCTGGCTGGAGAGGGGAGAGAGCAGATCGGCTGCAAGTGTGCGCCCCTGGATCTCCTCAAGCCCTGCATCCTGCAGCCAAATGGGAGCGGAGAGGATGTGATCCCTGTATCTCCAGTCCTCTTCAAAGGGATAGCATGCCGCCCGGGTGGCATTGAGCCGGGCCTCAAGGAAAGGATGGCCGGGGAGGAGGCGCTGAGACGACCAGAATAATACGGCAACGAGCCCGCCCGGCCTTACCACCCGCACCAGTTCCCGCAGGACGGGCAATAAGTCCATTCCCAGAAATCCCTGGGACTGCGGCCCGGGCCAGAGAGCATCTGCGCACCAGGCTCAATCGAAGGTGCGGTCTAAAAAAGGCAATCGCAGCAGGTCTCCCCGGATACATGGCAGATTATCCGCCAAACCTGCTCTTTCTGAGGATGCCCTGGCCTGAAGCAGCCCCTCCCTGCAGATGTCGATGCCTGTGACCCGCCCGCCGGGCGGGAGGGTCTGGGCGAGCCAGAGGCTATGGTCCCCATTTCCGCAGGCGGCGTCAAGCCCGTGGCCGCCCCCGAGAGGCTGAAGATCAATAGCAAGCGCAGATATGGCGGCGCGTATGGCCGGCTCGGTGAGCCGGTGCATGGACGAGGCCAGGCTGAGGTAGCTATGATCCGGCATATGCATATTATGGGAGCTTTGCTTTGAAAAAGATTTCTTTCAAGTTGGTCTGCGGCCTTTTTGCTTTCGCGAAAGCCAGGCAACGCGCGGCGTCTGATAATAATAATAATAATCCTACTAAATTGACAGGGCGGAAGTAGAACCAAAAGTATGATGAATGGTTTGATGACAATCCTGCCGCATACCAGTCCGAGGTCCTGGCACTGCGAGACATCATCCCTGCCGAGGGAACCGGATTGGAGGTCGGCGTAGGAACGGGACGGTTCGCTGAGCCCCTGGGCATCAGGACCGGTGTGGAGCCGGCAAGAGCGATGGCTGAGATAGCGCGAAAAAGAGGCATCGATGTTCATGAGGCAAGGGCGGAGGCCCTCCCCTTCCAGGATGAATCGTTCGACTTCTTACTGATGGTGACTACTATTTGTTTCCTGGAAGAACCCCTGCAAGCTCTGGCGGAGGCAAAGAGGGTTTTAAAGCCTGGGGGAGCGATCATCATCGGCATGATCGACCGAAATAGCCCTCTCGGTAAGGATTATGAAAGAAGGAAGGCAACGAGCAAGTTCTACAAATATGCTCAGTTCCTTTCCGCAGATCAGGTTATGGGCTGGCTGGAAAGCCTTGATTTTGACCATACCGCCACCCGCCAGACCGTATTCAAGAGCAGCAAAGATGTGAGGGCAGCAGAGCCCTTTGAAGAGGGCCACGGCAGAGGGGCCTTCGTGGCCATCGCTGCCAAAAAGAGAGGTTAGTGCGTCCAATCAATCATCTTTATGCCAGGCCCAATTTTTTTGGCTATGCTCTCCTTCATCTCCTGGTAGTGCGGGCAGGGAAAGCCTATGGGATTTCCCCTGCTGATGCAGGAGGCGATGACTATGGCCTCTGCACCGCGCTCCACCATCAGGGCCGCCCGGCTGACCGCTCTCTTCCCCGGACACCCTCCACAGGAGACGAATCCCACAATATCAACAGGACCGGTCTCCTCAAAGGCCATCTTTCCCCCCGATGCAACCTTGAAATCCATGGTTCCAGGGCACATGTCCTCAGTCTGCTGACACCTTATTATTCCGACTCGGGTCATTTAGTTCACCTCGCGTCTTCATTTGCCGGCAACTGCTCCGGTCTTTTTCAGCCACAATAGAAGAAAGATGCCGTGCATCTCCAGCCGCTTCTCCTGATACTTCAATGATGAATCCTCCAGTATGGTCCAGGCCTGCTCCACTGTCAAGGCTGAGGAGACAAAGCGCAGGTGGGCCAGCGCAAACCAGGCCAGCAGGCTGCCGAAATCCCTTCGCAGTTGCCGCCTGGCCTCTAGAGACGGGTCTTTGCAGTGGTCGTAAATCCAGGCCTCGCCTCCGGGCTTGAGCACCCTGTGGATCTCGTTGAGCCCCGCCATCCTATCCGGCCAGTGGTGCAGGCTGAAGGTGCTCACCACCAGGTCGAAGAATTTATCCTCAAAGGGTAGTGTGGACACATCGCCCACATCAAATTGGGGAGCATTCTCCAGGCCGCTGGCGAGTGCATCTCTCCGGGCAGAATCAATAGCCTTATTTGAGATATCCATTCCATATACCTTAAGGTGTCCATTCTTCTGCGCTATCTTGATGGGTAGCAGGCCCCGCCCCGTTCCGACATCCAGGACATGGCCTTGCTGAACCGCATCTGAGACTTCGTCGGCGACATCCTGGTAAAACCGGTCCCTGACAGATTGGTAATCCCACATGGTGGAATCAGAGGCTAGGCCTCATCCCAGGACCCTTCTCTTGAACTCCTCAAAGCCTATGGAGTTTATGAACTCCCTCATCCTCATGCCCGGTTTCGCCCCCTCCCGGTAGACCTGCAATATCCGCTCGATGAGCGGCATGACCCCCTCGCGGGGCACCATATCGCATAAAGTCCAGCCCTCATGGGGCGGCCAGCTACCCCTGCCGCCCACGAATACTATGAAGCCGTTCTCAGCCGAGTGCTTGGCAGCCTCCGGGCAGACGGCCACGCACCTGCCGCACCTGACGCATTTGTCATAGTCGATGACTGCCTTTCCGTCGATAATTTTGGTGGCTCCCACCTTGCACACCTCAACGCATTTGCCGCAGCCCGTGCACCTGTCCAGGTCGATCTCTGGCCTGACCCTGCCCATCAGACCGATCTCATTGAACTGCGGCCTGGTGCAGGGAAAAGGACAGCCTCCGATTCCCAATTTAAGCGGACCCGGCGTCTTCTCTCCGGAAAAGCGTCTGCCTATCTCCCTGGCCAGGCCGGTCGTCTCGGCGGCAGCCTTGAAGCAGTAGGTGGAGCCGAGGCAGGAGACCACATTGCGAAACACCATCCCGGCCGATCCGGGAGCAAGGCCCACTTCCTTCAATTCGGTCAGGGCCTTTTCCAGATGCTCCTCCGGCACACCCATGATGGACAGCTCCTGGCGCACAGTGAGATGGACCTCTGAGCCGTATCTGGCTGCGACCTCTCCCGCCCGCTGCACCTGCTCCGGAGTTAGCATGCCTCCCGTGATCTGCAGCTTTATCTCGAATTTGCCATCCTTTCTCAAGAATACGGCAGGCATATTGCCGTAAATTCTCGGCTTTAGGGCTTTTTCAGCTTGTTCCATCTCTAACCTACTCCTGCAGGGAAAGTCACTCACGGCCTCAATCCCGTGAGCACCCAATGAAGAGATCATGCGATCGTAAATATATCTGGCGCGGCCAGAGCGCTGATAAAGATAAGAGCCATCCACATCATCTCCGCATTCTCGGTGATGCAGATTTGGACTGGCCTGGCGGCTTTGCCTCATCAATGCGGCCAGTGCCGCAGCCGCAAAGATTGCATTGCCCAGCCTGTCCCGTCTCGCAATATCTCTTGAAGTTTTCAATCCATATCGGCTCCTTGGAAGAGAGACCGGCAAACTGCACAAACTTCTCCAGCCGCTCCATCGTCTCCCGGCCCACATGGTGCTCCATCTGGCAGGCATCGCGCTCCGCCACAGTCCTCTGCACCCCGATGATCTCCAGAAAGTCGGCGATGGCCCTGTGCTTTGCCTTTAGCTCCAGGGCCAGCTTCCTGCCGGAGTCGGTCAAAGCGGCTCCAGCATAGCTCTCGTACTGCAGCAGCCCCTCGTTTTGCAGCTTCTGCAGCATCTCCGTGGCCGAGGAGGGTTTGACTCCCATCTCCCTGGCAATCCTGCCCGTAGCCGCACGCCCTTCCTGCATCTCCAGGGCATGGATGACCTCTATGTACTCCTCCACAGTCTTTCGTCTCATGACTTCAACTCATTTCCATGCCGTAATTCAGTTCACCCTCATCCAATCAATGCCCACCGCATGGCTCCTCCCACCAGCAGAGCCGCTGTGACCATCACAGCCGCAGATTTCAGCGTGTCCCTAGCCCCCAGTTCCCTCACCAGCACTGCGAATGTGGCCACGCAGGGAAAATAAAGGGAGAGCACAGTGGTGGCCACCACCATCTGCCCGGCGTTCAGGCCCAGAGGCAGAAGCATTCCAACCGCTAAATCCTTTCGGAAGAATCCCACAAGAAGGGCGACAACCGCCTCTCCGGGGATGGCAAGCCACCACTGCATGAAGGGCGAGAATATGCGAGCGATCCACTCCATGAAGCCCACTGTGTAGAGGACATTGACCAGCAGCACCCCCAGGAACAGGAATGGGATGGCCTCGGCCAAAAACCACCTGATGCGCATCCAGGTCTTCTTCAGAATCATGTATAGTCCCGGCCGCCTGTAAGGGGGTATCTCCAGGAATATCTCAGGGCTCTCTCCCCTCACAGCTCTGTTCAAGACCAGCCCCGCCGCTACATAGACAACAGCCAGGGCAGCAAAGACCAGGAGCACATAGCTCTGGCCATAGGAGCCCAGGACTCCGAAGATCATGGCCGATTTGGCGGTGCAGGGAACGGCCAGGCCGAGGAGGGTTGCAGAGATGAAACGCTGCTTTCTGGTCTCCAGATTCCTGGTGGAAAGGGCTCCCGGCACATTGCACCCCAGGCCAAGGAACAGAGGGACGATGGCATGGCCGTGCATGCCCAGCCGGTGGAATAGGTTATCGGATAGAGTGGCCAGGCGGGGCAGATATCCTGAGTCCTCCAGCAGTGACAGAGCCAGGTAAAAGCTCACTATGTATGGAAGCACCATGCCCAGGGGGACGTAGATGCCGGTGGTCAGCAGTCCCATGGACTGGACATAGTCTATCTCTCCATCGATGATCTTTCCTATGAACAGGTCGTGCAGCATGCCGGGGCCAAGCCCTGCGCTTATGCTCATGGCCAGGGGGCGGTACAGCTCAAATAGCGGCTGGAAGAGATAGGCAATCAGGCCCTCTCCGATGAGCCTCACCAACCAGAATGTGGCGAAGATGACCATCAGGGCGAGGGGCATTCCTGTCAGCGGCCTGATGGTGGCCTCCGAGAGCCGGTCACCAAGGCCGGGATGCCTGTGGGTCACCTTCTGGACCTCTTTGGTTATGCGTCCGATCTCGATCCACCTCTCCTCCTCCGAGAGTGGCTTGACTTGGGGGTGGAAGCGTGCCTCTGAGAGCCTGCCCACAAGCTCCCGTATCCCTTCGCCAGTCAGGGCAATGGTGGCAGCCACCGGCAGATCAAGATTCTCTTCCAGAGCCTTGCAGTCTATCTCTATTCCCGATCGCCGCGCCTCGTCCCACATGTTGAGGGCCAGAATCAGGGGCTTTTGTCTCTCCAGGAGCTCGAGCGTCAGGAAGAGATTTCTCTCCAGATTGGTGGCATCGACCACATTGATTATCAGGTCCGCCCAGCGCAGCACCTCTGCGGCCACCTCCTCCGCCCGGTTGGTCGGCTGCAGGGAATATGTTCCGGGAGCGTCGATGATCTCCACCAGCTCTCCCTGTAGGCAGGCCCTGCCTCTGGAAAAGTCGACAGTGGTTCCTGGATAGTTGGATGTGATCACCTCTGCTCCCGTCAGCCGGGAGAAGACCACGCTCTTTCCTATATTCGGATTGCCCATCAGGACGATTCGCTTCACTACTCCACCCTCACCATGATCCTCTGGGCAATGCCCCTGCCCAGTGTGATCTGCCTGCCATCGATATCAAGCACCATGGGACCGGCGAAAGGATATGCTGCCACTACCTTCAACCACTTTCCTTCTCTAATGCCCATGGTTCGCAGCCTTCTCTGAAACGAAAAGCCCTGGCCCTGGAAAGCAGTGATTTGAGCCACTGCTCCTGCCTTCAAGCTGGTTACCGGTATTTGCATTATGTCTCCCTGTTGTCTCTGATTAATTTTTAGGCAAACCTAATGGCTTTTGTAGATAAACATTTCGGCTAACCTAAAAAATTAAAATGCATCATCCCCGGCCCCTAAATCCCACCCAGATGGTAAAGAGGACCGCCAGAACCAGGCCAATCGCCAGCACCGGCGCAGAGGATGCTGAGGGCTCTGAGACCCTCGTCTCCACCGCTTCCATCACAAATC
>ERZ1645192.629-NODE-629-length-29460-cov-12.756504_pt1 | contig 29460 bp, 24 predicted proteins | sample MGYA00575354_ERZ1645192 | MGnify/ENA primary metagenome ERZ1645192 (study PRJEB40844, sample SAMN11349763) | freshwater sediment metagenome | isolation source: river sediment | host: Sediment | place: India: Faizupur Khadar , New Delhi | collected 2017-02-21 ... | reverse complement strand
TAATCGGCGCACATTCATTGCCAACTTACAGGAGAAAATCCATGGCACGCCCGAAATCCATCATCCTCACTCCCGCTGAAAAGAGGAAAGTCATCGCCGACCTGAAACGGAGAATCCGCGACGAGAAGGTCAATAATCGTACCGCCGCCGCCGGCATGAAGGAAGCCGAGCGCATCTTCAAGAAGGCTCAACAGCAGTATGACACCGTCGTCAAGGCCTATACCGCCGGCAACGCTCGTCGTACCAAGGTCATCGAGTCCCTTGAGGCGCAGATCACTGCGCTGTCAGCTCCCACGCCTGCCGCTCCATCGGGCGCTAGCTGACCGCACAAGCGCGGTGTAGTTCGGCGATCTACACAGGAGAATAGCAGGGCGACACAATCGCCCTGCCTCCAGATCAAAACGCCGATCAATTCGTTTTTCAAGGGGAAATCATGGAAGGCATCATGCTCGACATCGAAACGATGGGCACACGCCCGTCGTCAGCAATTTTGTCCATTGGCGCAGTGGAGTTCAATGAGACAAAAATTTCCAACCCTTTCTCGGCACGCATTAGCCTGCAATCTTGTCTCGATGCTGGCTTGACAATGGATGCCAGTACCATCAATTGGTGGATGGAACAGTCAGCCGAGGCTCGTAACAAGTTGTTGGAGGCAAATGCCATGCCTTTGGCAGAAGCTCTTCTTGCTCTCAATGCAGCCTTTCTGTGGAAGGACAAGCTGGTGTGGTGCAACGGCTTGAACTTCGACTTGCCAATCCTTGAGCATGCGTATTATGTTACGAACAAGCACGTCCCGTGGAAGTATTACAACGGGCGGGATTACCGCACGATCAAGGGGTTATTTCCGAAGGAGCTGGTTCGATCCCTCGAAGTCAAGCCGGTGGTCGCTCACGACGCTCTCGAAGATGCTGTTGCTCAAGCGAAGACCTTGCAGGCCCTTTGGAGAGTATGGGCAAATGGGCACCCCTGAAACCAATTTTCGACGCCGGATCGAACGCAAACTTCCTCGGACTTTGCATCATGAGAAGATGGCGAATCCTTATCTTGGTGGAACCGCTGATGCATGGTACAGCGGCAAGAAAGGCGATCTGTGGGTCGAATACAAGTTCCTGTCCTCAGTGCCGCAAAGAGGAATCATTACTGCCAAACGACTCGGCCTTACTCCGTTGCAACTGGAATGGCTGAATGGCAGATATGAGGAAGGCCGGAATGTTGCAGTGGTTGTTGGAGTTCCCGGTGGCGGCATAATACTGCGCGACTTGTTGTGGGCGAAGGAAACACCTGTGGATGTTTTCATGTCATGGGCAATTACCGACGCAGGAATTACTCAATGGATCGTGCATAAAACATTCTCGGAATAGGAATGTGATCGATCGGCTGGCAAAGGCGACGCGAGTCGCCGGATTGACCTACCGTTTGCTGTCCTCTGTGGCAATGACTGGATTCTTGCTGGTTGGCCTCGTGCAGATTGCGAGGAAACAAGGACGACGAATCCGGCGCAACGGGCTCTGAACCGGGGAAAACACGGCCGACAAACACGCGATTATTTCTGCATCAAATCATGACACTGCTGAATTTATCCGAAGATTCGGAAGCGGTTTTACCGTGGACAGCAGATACGTGTGATGCGGATGCATGGGCATCGTCTTGTGTTTTCTCCGCGTTTTTTCGAGGGATGAAAAATGGCGTTATGCGTTGTGGTTCATGGAAGTTTTGGTGAAGGATTCGAAGTCGTAGGTCCTTTTAAGACGGAAGACCTTGCTTTTGAATGGGTGGAGGATAACCACGGTGATGACTGGTGGATAGTTCCTCTTGTGTCAGGTAATGTGAAAAGGAAAGACAATGGAAGGAAAAATGATTCAACTCGCGGACTTGCTGATGGACATCCTGATTCATAGCCCAAGCTTTGAGTAACGGCTTGGGACCATGATGCAACAGACAATGCTGGAAGCCTTTCGCAATAACCCGGAAGTACGGGACGAAATTCAGACCATCGTGGAGGACACCGTCGACGAACCGTACAACGGCAGCAGGTTCAGGGAGGCCGTCAGGGACATTGTCCGTGACATGGACTTCACCGTTGAAGTGACTTAAGGAGAAAGCAATGGCAGACGCAGTTGAAGGAATGGCCTACGTCGGGGCAACGCCGTGGCATGGGCTGGGCAATAAAGTCAGCGAGGATATCTCGCTGGAAGAATTTCAGAAGGAAGCGGGCCTCGATTGGACTGTGTCCAAGCGGCCGGTGATGTTCCACGCGCCGGAACCGAACTTGAGCTTCTTCAAGGATCGTTTCGTGCTGGCACGGGATACCGACCATCGGCCCTATGCCGTGGTTTCTAACCGCTACAGGCCGGTGCAGCCGAAGGAAATCTTTGAGTTCTTCGATGACCTGCTTGCCATGCACGGCATGAAGATGCATACCGCTGGCTCGTTGATGAACGGCGGACGCATCTGGTGCCTTGCAAAGACCGGCGATGTGCACAAGGTGTTGGGCACAGACCGTGTCGATGGTTACCTGCTTCTCAGCACGTCTTACGACCTGACGCTTTCCACCTTGGCGCAATTCACGTCAGTCAGGGTGGTGTGCAACAACACCCTGCAACAGGCGCTGGCGGACAAGTCGGGTCGGGTGGTCTTCCCGCACATTCGGGACTTCGACGCAGGGAAGGTCAAGGACGAACTGGGCATTGGTCGTGATCAATGGCTGGCTTTCACCAGAGCACTTGATCTTTTGGCCAAGACGAATCTCGATGTCGATAAGGCAAGCAAGGTCATCGACGCCGTTTTCGAGTTGCCGGAAGACCCGGAGAAGCGCATGGCAAACAGTGATCGGGTGCATGCGCAGAACGTGATCGACCTGTTCAAGACCGCTTCGTTCAAGGGCGCGGACTTGACCGGCCAAACCAGTTGGGGACTGCTCAATAGCCTGACCGAATACGTCGATTGGCGCAAGCGGGCACGTGGCGGTCAGTCGGGCCGGCTGAACAACGCGTGGTTCGGCGAGGGCGCGAAACTCAAGCAGACCGCGATGAACGAGCTGCTGAAACTGGCTGCGTAGGGACGAATAGAGAAGGGCTGGTTGTCCCTTCTCCTGTCCCAGCAAGGGGTGGGCAGAGTCCAGAAAACTCCTTGCAACGGGCGCTGCCACTCCTTTTAAGCAGCCGAACCCGTCGTAGGAAGCGGTCGTGATCCGCTAGCCCCGAGGTGAGTTTTCCGTAATTCTGCGGAACAGTGCCTCGGGCAATAACCCGGAGAAAGCAAAATGAGCTGGAAAGTGGAAGTTCAAACAATCGGAGATAGCGGTTGGGCCACCAACGCTGTTGCATTGGCAGCCAAGGAAGAAGCTGAGTGGGCGGCAAAAGACCTTATGAGGCGGTGGTTATTGGTCACCGCGTGGCGGGTGGTCGAGAGCAACGAGCCTGTCAATTACGAGGTCGTCGACAACGAACTGAGGGCGGTTCAACATGCCGCCGCGTAAGTTACCAAGAGCACCGGCTTTCAGAAGTTGTCTTTCAACTGCTGTTCGTCGAGTCTTCCCCTCCGCAAGATGGGTAAGAGGACTGAGGCTTGAAGGGAAGGAGCTGACGGACAAATATGTCGAGGAGTTTTGCAGGCTCAACGGCTACGTGAAGTAATTTTTTCCTGATCGGAGGTAATACCATGAGATTGATCAATGCAGACAAGCAGGCTTTCGTTGCCGCTGTCATGGACGATGTTCCGTCGGTAGATTACGACGAGCAAGTTCGTGCCATGCTGAAAGAGTGGGGGTTCAGTGCTCTGCCATATCCTTTGCAAGCTGTGGCAAAGGAATTTTCGGAGTATTTCGAGCACCGGTATATCCAGACTCCGGCAGGATGTCCCGGAGCGTATGTTATTTGCCCGCCACATCATGGCGGGTGTCAGTTTGAACGTGCTGCTCCCGAAGTATGGGCCAAACTGGTTGACCTCGGCAAAAAGAACATCGAACAGAATAAGACTCGTTCCGAATTAAACAGAAAGGTCACCGCCTTGATCAACAGCTGTACGACGCTCAAGCAAGCACAAGAGCGCCTCCCGAAATTCATCAAGTATTTACCGGCAGATCGCGACGGTTCATCCACCGCGAATCTGCCGGTGACGAATACGTTGGCCGATTTGCAAAAAGCCGGTTGGCCGAAAGGGGGTGCATGATGGCTCTTTTGACCGATGTTGATCGCGCATTCATCCTCGCGCAATTGAAGTTGGCCCCTGACGAAATTCTGGCTGATGCCATGCTGACGTTCAACACTGTCCGTGACAAGATCGTCAAGGTCCGCGCTCTTTCAGCAGCAGCAGCAGCAGCAGCGACGAAGGAAGAGCTTGAAGTTTCCTATGTGGCAATGACCACGGAAGACGTAAAACATCTTCCTGTCTCGCGACCGAACGTAACTCCCAGCGGGCCGATCGCGAAGCGGCTACATGTGCACACCAAGAACACCATCCTCAATCGGCTGACGGACGGTATTCAGCCGAACGAACAGCTTCTTCCCCAAGCCAAGCTGTTGTGGGCACGCGGCGAGATCAAGTACGACGGAGAAAAGTTCTATCTCTAATAACAACAAGGGAACAGCCATGAAGTTCTTTCTTCTGTCGGAAAATAAAACAGGTCGCTTGGTAATCGATACAGACGGCAAGTCGCAGAGTCATGTGGTGCAGGGCACAATGACCGCTTCATGCTGGATCGATGCCAAGCGAAAATTCGGCTTCGAGCTGACCCCCCTTCAACAGGTACTGCTGGATGAGAAAAATAATCGCCTTAAAGCTGGTAGGCGGACTGTCGGACACGTCAAAGATGCCGGGGAAAAGCTACGGATTGCCGACAGCAAACTGCCCGACTGGATCAAAGCTGGCTTTGAAGAAGGGAACGATTTGTAGCGAGTGCTATGCTTGCAAGGGGCACTATGCTTTGTTTGCAAACATTATCGTCCCTGCTCAACAGCGCCGGCTGGAGACCCTTGATTCTCCGCAATGGATTGAAGCAATGGTAATCAGCCTGAAGAAGGAAACCTATTTCAGGTGGTTCGATTCCGGTGATCTTCAATCTGTCCAGCTTCTTGAAAACATCAAGGAAGTGGCACGACGGACTCCACACTGCAAGCACTGGGTATCGACCCGGGAACGAGGATTCGTGCGAGAGTCATTGCGCCTTTCACCCATGCCAGACAATCTTGTAGTGCGTGTTTCAGCCACCTATCCCGATGTGCCGGTGAAGCTCATCGATGGAGTACAGGGAGCAAATGTTCATAAGGATAAACCGCCAGTCGGTTTTGAGTGCCGTGCATCTTATCAGTTCGGCAAGTGCGACGATTGCCGTGCTTGCTGGAACAAGGAGGTGCCGGTTGTTTCGTACAAAAAGCATTGAAAGGAGAAGTAAAGATGGGCACTCGCTCACTCACGATTGTCAAGGACGGCAGATCAACGATACTGAAGATGTATCGCCAGATGGATGGGTATCCTTCCGGACACGGTAAGGAACTCTATGAGTTCCTGAAGAACATCAAGATGTTCAATGGTCTCGGCGAGGATCGGACGAACATTGCCAATGGCGTCGGCTGTCTTGCTGCACAGATCGTTGCCCACTTCAAGAAGGCTCCCGGCGGCTTCTATTTGCTCCCGGTTTCGCCCGTTGATTACGGGCAGGAATATGAATATCATATTCATGTCGATGATGCCGAGATCAAGATCAAGGTGATAGAGACCGACTACGGAAGTCAACCGGCTGTGAAGCTGTTCAATGGCACCGTGCAGAAGTTCGGCAAGTTCTGCGAAAGGGACTCGGAATGACAACGACCTGTAGTGAGGCGATTTCCGAGGCCATCGATGAGTGGAAGCAGGACTACCTTACGCTGTGCTGGCTTCTTCTCCAACAGCAACAGTTCGTCAGCGGGGATGACTTCAAGGAGTTCTGCACCATTCGTGGCCTGCCGGCTCCCGACACGCACAATCGCTGGGTGGGCATGCCGGTGGTACTGGAGCGCCTCGGCTGGATTTCCCCGCTTGGCTGGGTGGCTCCACACCACCTGCACAATCACATGCCGCAAGTGACCCTGTATCGAAGCAATCTGTTCAACGCGGCGGTTCAGTGGGGAGTAGCGAAGAAATGATAGCCACGAACATCGATGCAAGACTTCTTGCTGACAAGTACGGGTATTGGAATCAGCATCCCGAATTTCCTTTTGCGGACTGGCAATACGAGGTAGCCAACAACGATACCCGTGCGGGCTACTGGGAATGGGTAGCAACACAACTCCGTGAGCGTGACGGCCGATAGCAGGGGCTAGCCCCTGCTGGGCAGCGGCTAGTTGCAAAAACCTCTCGATTTCAGGGAGGTTTTTGCAACTAGCGTCCGCTTGAAGTTTACCCCCGGGAAGGGAGTTTATCCCGGCGGAGAGTAAACTTATTATCCTCCCCTGCCCCTCTATTTTTATTCTAGCGTCATGCGTTGGGCGAGAAATACATCGTCATTTTTGTTCCAAACTTGTTCCAAACTTTGACCACTTTGTGCAGTGCACCAACACGACCAGTCACATGTTAGTGTGCACTTACTGTCACAAACAGGCCCGAAAACATTGGAACAAGTTTGGAACATTGGAACACTACATGCTTGATTTTATTACCTTTTTTATTTTTTAAGAGAGAATTCATTATTTTCACTTAAAAAATATAGAGATAGAGACACTATATCGATTTCCAATTGAAAATTGGGGTTGGAACATTGGAACATTGGAACAAAATGACGAAGGCATGGTGAGATCGATCAAAATCTCACCCGCCTGTCATGTGCTCAGAACCCCGGCAGGAACTGGCTTCCCGGTGTGTATTCGACCATCCGGTCGAGCAGCTTGCCATTCTGTGCGCCCCTGATGAAGTCGCCGAACATCTCGGCGCTGGGACCTGCCAGAGCCTCTACAGGGCTCGCACCGCGCTTCACGGCGTTCAGGGCGTCGTTGCCGAACTGCCACCGGCCCGCATGCCCTGCACGTTCGTAGCTGTGGCCGATGTAGTCCATAATGCCCCAGTTGGCCCGCTCCGGGTGCGAGCGCATCGCCAGCGTGTCCCGCAGGCCGTCTGCGGCCAGCATCCACGGCATGGCGATCAGCGCCGGTGCCACCGGGAAGGCGTTGCCCAGTTTCATCTCGTTCATGCCCCGGTCGAGGATGTACTTGCTGTGGCTGAACGTGAACCGCTTCATCTGCGCCAGCAGGGCGAACCGTGGGTCGTTCATCCACATGGCGTTACTGGCAGCGTCCGGGTGTGCCATTGCTTCTTCCACGTACTGCCCGATGGCGCGCTCGATGTTGTCCGTCAGCCGTAGTGACTCGTAGGTCGTGCCGTTGTCCTCCATCGACTCGATTGCCGACAGGATTTCGTCCTTGGTCACCCCAAGCTCTCTCAGGAACCGTTCGCTGTGTTCTGGTCCGTGTTCGCCTCGGGCGGCTTCCTTCAGGAACTCGACGGCATGCTTGGTCGCTTCGACGTGCATCGACCTGTTCCACTGCTCCATGAAGTTGTAGCGGAAGAACTTCTCGTTGAGCTTCCCTATCGTGCCCGAGATGTGCATGCCATTCATGAGGTTCGACATGGTGTCGTTGACGATCCTGTGCGGCGTAGTGCCGATCTGGTATGCCAGCTTCTCCCAGTAGTCCGGGTTCACCCTCTTGTTGAAGGACGTGAAGGTGCGGGGCATGTCACGGATGCCCCGGAACATGGCGTCGAGCGAGCCCTTCATGGCGTTGCGGCGCAGCGCAAGCTGTAGCGGCTCCAGCATCTGGCTGAATACGGCCAGCGGCAGCGCATGGACGTGCTGCACGAACAGCAGCCCGCCTACCAGCTTCTTCATGTCCTGTGACATCCTGCCCAGCTTGCCATCGACAGCGTCGATGTAGTCCTGCATGAGCTGTTGTCCTGCGGAGTCGGTCTTGGCGTTGCCGGCCTCCTGCAAGGCCTTCAGCTTCTCGTCCTGATACCCGAAGTAGCGGGCACGTTCCGCAAGGCGTGTAGCCACCCGGATGAACCGCGCTGTTTTTTCTGCCGGATCACGCGACAGCCACTTTGCGGCGATGTCCGGTTTGCCGTCGAACAGCTTGGTCTCTCCGTCGTAGAAGAAGCCGGTGTCGACGATCTCATTGGCGATATCGCGAGCTTTCCCCGGCTGGCCTTTGAATCCGCCATGCTTGATCAGGTCCTCGACGAATTCATCGAAGCGATCATCCACCCTGTCGACGTTGAAGGAATCGACCTTGGTGTAGAGCGAACGGATGATGTTGCCTTTCTTCTCGGGCGGCACGCCGCCTTCGACCATGGCCTTGTCGACATATATCCGAACGTCATTGATGAAGCTCTTGTACGCGGGCGACCGAAAATATTCCTCGCGCTGCGCGTCAGTCAGGTACTCGATGGCTTGTCCGATCTGGTTTCCGAACTTGATTTCAGCTTGGCTCCGGGCTTGCAGATAGCCCCCCTTTCCGCTCTCCCCGGTGAACTTGTCCATCAGCTCGTCATACTCGGGCACGCCAAGTTCCTTGATGCGGTCTGCCGTGTGGCCGAAGACTTTGTCGAACCCTTCGACCAGCGGTCCCAGCGCCTTGCCGATGTTCTGGATCGCCGCGTCACCGTTCTTCTCGCCCAGCAGCCGGCGAACAGCGGCGGCGTTCTCGTAGTTCTTCGCCCACTCGCCATTCTTCAGCGCGTTGAAGAAGTTGTTGACGCGCTCTTCGTTCTCCGTGAAGCCGAGTCCCAGCTTCTCCGCTACCCCGCGGACGAAGTCGACTATCTTCTGCATGACCGTCCGGGCCGGCTTGGGCAGTCTCGGCATCGTTTCGCCCTTGGCGATCACTTGGAAGGTGAAGGCGGCGAGTTCCCGCACGTTCCCCGAGTCGATCTGACTCAACACGCCGGGGTCATCCGCGAAACGCGCCTTCAGTTCCTCGATCACTTCCGGGCGCGACACATGGTCGTAGATTTCATCCAGTATGTGCTTCCCATGCTCGCCCATGTCGTTGAGCAGGACTTCGACGCCGTGCCATCCTTCGTGCGCCAGCGTACCAAGGCGGTCGGCAGTCATCGCCGACACAATGGCCGTCATGCTCTTCTCGTCGAACTTGCCGGAGACCTCCTTGCCTTTCTCGTCGGTCACCTTGTTGTCCATCTTCCACTTGAACGCGTCGCCGAACCACTGCTTCTTCACGCCGTCAAGGAAGGTCTGCCGCTCTTCCGGGGTGCTGTCTGCCAGCTTGGCACGGCTGAACGGGGTGTCTCTGGAGCCCCATAGTGGGTGGGGCTCGGCCTTGGTCTTCCCCGGCAACTCAAGCGGGGAATTCCGGCGAAGTTTGGCCGGTTCCATCGGGCCAGTGCTGTAGCCATGCGAGGTCCTGATGGCGTCACTGGTAGCGCGGGCCAGTCTTTCCTCTTCGGCGCGACGGCGCTGCACTGCACGGCTCTCTTCGCGGAAAGCGCGGTCTTCGAGGGCCTTCTGGTTCGTGCCGGTGATTTGCGTTTCGAGGCGGGCGTTGGCGCGCTGTTCTTCCAGAGTCAGGCCGTGCGATACATCGTACTGCCCCTTCTGGACATGCAAGGTCGTGGAGGGCAGCGGCGTATCGGGTTGGTTCGCGCCTTCCTTCGGCAGCGCGCCGTGCAACGCCTCTGCCGCAGCGTCACGCTTGGGCAGCGGCGGCAGGCCCTCGCGCTCGCTGCTGGAGTAGGTTCCTGACGAGACCTTGCTTGCCTTCTCGCGGGCGATCTGCTCTGCGGTAACTCCTTCCGGCAGATTCCTCGAATCCATCGTCGGGTTGCCGAAGCGTTCGCGCATGGCGATCTGGCGAGTTTCGGACATGCCGCGCGCCTTGTACTCCGCACTGACTGACTCACCGTAGGCCTTCTTGCCCCATGCGGTAGCCTCGCGCACACTTTCCGACCGATCGTGCTGCACGTCGTTCCTGTCGCCGCTCAGCTTGCTGTCGGAGAAGTTGTTGTCGGTGCTGTAGCGGAACACGCGGAAGCCCTGCTCCTTCTCTCTGGCAGTCAGCGGGTTCCTCTTGATTTCCAGCGGGTGCAGGTCATCGACGGGCACCGTCTTGATGTGCACCTCTCCTGCCGGTCCTTCGCCGGAGGCGCGGCTTACCGTGTCGATCTGGCGGTTGAGAGCGGCGATCAGCTCGCTGTGCTGCCCGTTGTCGAAGTCCTCGCGGGTTTCTTCCTTTTTCCTGATGCGCTCGCTCCGCTCCTTGTCCAGCTTGTCAAGGCGGGCGAGTTCTTTCTTCGCCGCATGAAGCTCTGCATCTTTCAAGTCGCGGGGCACACTCAGCGCCTCGTCCCTGATGTAGTTCTTGATCTGCACCAGCGTCACCGGATACCGTGCGCCGTCCCCGTACTGCTCGTAGTAGACGAGCATGTCGTCGTAGCGGGGGTCGGGCCAGAGCGACTTCCTCGGGTCCGTCGAGACAAGCTGCTCCCGCCGGATGAAGTCTCCGGAGTAGCCTTCCTTCTCCATCTCGCGCATGGCCTCGCCCAGCAGCATGCCGGCGAGTTCCTTGGTCACCCTTCCTTGGTGCAGGGCCTCGGAGGGGTCGATGCCGTTGCGTTCCAGCATGCGGGCCAGCGTGCCGTGCACGTCGACATCGCGAAGTGTTCCGGCGAACTTCACGCCGGCACGGGCGATCCCGCGCTCGTTGGCGCGATTCGTGCTGCTCTCGGACAACCGCCCTTTCGTGTCGGGCAGCAGGGCGGAGATGTCCGCCTTGCTGAACGCCTCCGGCGTACCGGTCTTGAAGACGGTCTTCAGGGATTCGTCCAGTCCCTTGATCTTCAGCAGGTCGCCCACGGTGAAGACGCGCTTGGTCATGTGCTCGGTGATCGGCGCCTGCTTGTCGTCGAAGGTGTGGATCACTGCCCCTGACGGATCGCGGAAGATCACCAGATTCGGATCGAGTGTCAGCGCGCGGTTGCCGTCGGCGATGCCTTTGGCCGCAGGGCGGTCCTTGTTCGCCAGCACCCGCTCGTTCTCTCCAGACAGGATACCGAAGGGATCATTCCGGTCCAGCCCGTCCGTCTGCATCAAGGTCGACATCACATTCAGGAAGGCGGTGCTCAATTCATGAGCAATGTTCGGCTTGTCTTTCGCCCCGGCTCCCGTGCTGTCCGCCGATTGATGGCGGCGAATTATGTCGCTGACCAGCCGGGGAATGTCCGCGAACAACGGCCGACCGTCTTCAGTCTTCAGCAGGAACAGGGAGTTCTGATAGACGGAGGGGTCATCCACCAGCTTGTCGCCGACTTTCTTCTTGAAGACGTTGCCGTCCTTGGCCTGCATGCGCTTCACGAAGGCGGCGATGCTTTCGGTGTCCCCCTTCTCGTTCGTGCGCAGGGTGTAGTCACCGTACTGTAGCTGATCGGCAGAGTAGGACAGGTTCGACGCGTCGCCCTGCTCCATCTTGTAGTAGCGATAGGCGGAATTGATCGGGTCGTTGAAGAACTGGAAGCCCGCGAACTTCCGGTCACCCAGTTCTTCGGCGAGGCGCGCACGGTTCTCGATCCAGTCGCGGTCGTCCTTGGTCAGCTTCGGGTTCTTCAGCCGTTCCTGATCGTGCTTCAGCAGTGCGTCAAGCGCGCCGTTCAGCCACTTCCATGCCGGGATGTCGTGCATGGCTTCCATGTCCGCTGCCCATTCATCGAGGCGGACAGCGCGTCCGTTGGTCACACGATGCCCGTACTTGGCATGCGCCTCGGCAACGCCGTTGGTGTATTCGCTGGCCTTCTTGTTCCACTCCTTGGCCTGATCCCCGGACGGGTGGCGGCTCAACGGGGCACCGACTTTCGTCGGGTCGTGCCCGCCTTCGTCGGTGAGCGAGTTCGTGCCCCAGTAGATCGGTGCGGTCGCCCCGCCGTTTTCGAGGACGCCTTGCGTGCCGTATTTCTCTTCGGCCCGCTCCCGCAGGAACGCTTGGTATTCGTCGCCGCCATCATCCGGCCCGAGGGCTTCATCCACGTCGCTGTGACGGATCGGGTGCTCTCCATCGGAACGCCCCTCTTCGTGCATCGTCGTTTCCTGCTGACGATTGGCGGAAGTGTGCGGGTTCGTGTGCAGCGTCGGGCGCTGCTCGTTGCGCACCCGCATGCTGTAGTTTTCCAGCGCCGTCACCAGCCGTTCGAAGTCCTTGGGCTTGACCACGCCGGCGGCAACCCAGCTCTTCTTCAGATGCTCGAAGCCGGTGAGATGTCCCTCCTCGCGCAAGCGGGCGATGTCGCCGTTCAGGCGGAAGCGAGCGTCTGTCCCGGCCGGCGTGACAATGGCGCGGCGCTCCAGTCGCTGGATACGCTCTTCCAGTTCGCTGCGCTTCTCGTCGTAGTGGCGGGCCTTCTCGACATCCTCCAGCAAGTCAGCAATAGTGGTGTCGTCCCGTTGAAGCAGCGGCTTGATCTCGCCGACACGCTGGGACAGCGTCTTGCCAAGGCTGACGAGGCCGGCGACGCGCTGGGCGCGCTTGTCGCCTATCCCGCCGAACTCCTGCACGGCGAGGCGAACAACGTTGTCGAAGACGTATCCGCCGTCCTTGCCGAACTGCCGCTCGAACTCGGCCCGCACCCTCGCCGCCGCTGCATCGTTGTGTCCTTCGCGGCCCTCGGCCAGTCCGGACACGAAATCGACCAGCTTGTCCTGAATGCCGGAGGGGTCCTCGATGCCGAGCACGTCCATGCCGTCCTGAATCTCGCGGGCAACCGCTCTGCGGAAGGCTTCGGACACGAAGGCTCCTTCCCGGCTGGGGCGCGGGATAATGCCTTCTTCTTTCAGCTCTTCGATCTTGTCCTTGAGCGCGGCCTCGACAGCATCGAAGGCTTCCTTCGGGTAGCCCTGCTTCTCCAGCGCGGCACGCATTTCGCGCACCTCCTTCGTGACGCCGTTCTTCAGCAGCATCTCGAAGTTGATTCGCTGGGCGATGCGGTTCGCCATCATCTTGTTACCGTTGGTGACGGCCAGAACGGCGTCGCCGGCCACCTTGTTCAGCACGCCTTTCTGGCGGGACAGCAGCTCCTTCGTGATCTTGCCCGTCTTCTCGTCCTGCGTCACACGGACCTTCTGCCCGATGTCCAGCACCGAATTGAACGCCTCGGCGGCGTTCTTCGCGCGCATGACCTGCTGGGTGGTCAGCCAGAACTGCTGGGCCTCGTTCTCGGTCAGCTCCTTGGCGGACTTGATCTTCTCGATCATGCCCCGCAGTTCCTGTGCTCGCTTGCTGTTGGCCTCCGGGGCATCCTTGTTGGCATCCAGATACCGCTCCACCGTGGTGGCGGCGCTGCGCGCGCGGCCAATGTTGGTCAGTGCGGCCCGCATCTGCTGCACGACCTTGGGCGTGAAGGCTTCGTCCTTCTTGACCCACGCGTAAGGGTCGGACATGAACTTGGCCGTTTCCTCCAGCTTGCGGCTTTCCGTGCGTTCCTTGCCCTCCGCAATAGTCTGGCGGATCACGTCCGGGATGTTCGGGTCGACTTCGAGACCAGTGCGAATGCCGTCGATTGTCTCGTGAATCTTCGAACCGGCGTCTGCTGCATGCGCGATGGCCTGCCCTGCCAGCTTGTCGATCGGTGCGCCCGCTTGCTGCTCTGCGTAGATGTTGGACATCGCTTCCGTCAGGTGGGCAATTGCCCGCTCTGACAGGAGATTTCCGTAGGGAGTGAGGGCGTCGATCATGTCCGCCGTAGCCTTGCCGCCGGCAGCAATGTAGTCTGCCACTTGCTTGGCTTGTTCCGGCATGGCTTCATAGGCGTGTTCGCCAGCCCACGCCATGCCGTCCATGATGGCCTGACCGGCCTGTCGCGCCCCTTCGGCGAGGGCTTGGCCGGCGTCCTGTGCTGCCGGGGCAAGGTCTTTCACCCTGCCGACGAGGTCGCCGCCTGCGTAGTTGAGGTGCCCGATAGCCGCCCCCGGCGCTGCGAACGGGGCCGTTCCGACCGCGCCGGCAGCACCCGCCTCGATGGTCTGCATCGGATCGTACCGATACCCCGGCTGGAAGTTCACCCGATGGGCCTGACCGATGATGTCCGAGGTAGCTTCGCTGGCGGCTTCGGTAGCGACCTGCTGGCCCATGCCCTTCCAGAACGGCTGCGCCAGCCCCGGCGCACGCATCATGACCATCGGGGCAACGGCCTCTGCCGCTGCTTGTAGCGTGCCAACACCGAGGCCGCGCGCCAGCCGCTCGCTGGGGGCCATGTCCGGGGCGTATTCCTTCATCTGGAGAATCTGGTCGCCAGACATGGGCGGCACGTAAGCGGCTGTCGCGCCAAGGTGAGTAGCGGTGTTCGTGCCCAGTCTGCTGCCGAGGGCGAAATTGGCGTTGCGTCCCGCCATGCCGCCGGCCACGCCCAGCCCGAGATACGGTACGGCGGAACCAACAGCGCCGAGCGCCCAGCCCGCAGCGTCCGCCGGCCCTTGAATATCGCGCAGGCGGCTTACCTTCGGTCCCACCAGAGCGGCCAGCTCTGCGTCGCGGCGCGCCGAGGCGTACAGATCGTCAGGATTGCCCCCGAACGCATCCTGTATGCCCGCCGCAAGCCCCTTGACGCCGCTGAACATGCCCTGAATGGCGCCCGCTGCGCCCCGCTGAATCGGGTCGCTGGCCTCTGCGCCCGCCTCCACCGCCTGTCGCGGTGTGTAGCCGGCGGCGAGGGACAGGTTTCGCAGCGAGACCTGCGGGGCCGAGACCACCGCTGAAGGATCGGCGAGGGACAGTTCGCGCAGAGTTGCCATAGGAATTCCTTGTTGCTACTGGTTGAGATACCGCATTGCAGGGCCGCTGTACTCGCCGGTGAAGAATTGCCGCCCGACTGCTGACGGTTCCCACGCGTAGGACCCGTTGGGGGTGGTGTAGTAACCAATGTTGTTCGACTGCCCCTCCAGCCCTTGTGCTCGGGCAGCTCGACGATGGGGATCGAAGTCCCGCACGTAGGGCCTGTTCAGTACCCACTTCTGGAACGCCTTGGTGATAGCTGCCGGCTCGGTGCGATCGCCTATTTCGTTGGCGGTGAAGAACTCCTGCAAGTCCTTCGGCGTCATGTGACCGAGGTGCATACCGTGCTGTCCGAGGGTCATGTTCATGTCGCTGAGAATCTGCTGACGGCGGGTGTTCGGCACGTCCTTGCCATCGACCTTGATGGTTTCGCCGCCAAGGATGGAGTCGAGCGTCTTGCTGTTGCGTTCGAGGGTCTGCTGCATCATCTGGTTCCTCAGTTGTGCAGCCTTCGCCCCATACTCCAGCTCGTGCCCGCGCAGCGCGATGTCTTGCCCGCGACGGGCAACTTCGCGATCCAGTTCCTTGTTGCGCAGGTCGGCTATCTGCTGCTGATGGGCGAGCCCCAGCAACCCACGACGGCGATCGTCGGGGTTGTTCGAGGCGAGGTCGGACTTCAGCCTCTCGTTGGCGAAGTAATTGACCTGCCGTTGGAGGTCGGCGCGGGTTCGCGCGGCTTCTGCGGCTTGCAGGGCAGCGTGCTGCTCCGGAGACAGGTCTGCCCCCGCACTGACGTTCAGTTGACCGTTCTTGTCACGACCGGCATAGACGTTGCCGCTCATGGTCTGGATGGTGCGGATACCGTTGCGGCCAGTCTTGGCAACGCCTGTCTCCGGGTCCATCACGGTCACGTTCCCTTGCAGCGGACCTTCCACTCCAGCATCGCGCAGGCGGCGCACGTCGGCGGAAGTCTCGGTTGCCTTCCTGTTCAGTACCGGATCGCGCAGCGGGGAAGCTGCCAGCTCTGCCGCTGCTGCTTTTTCTTCCGCCGCTGCCTTGGCCGCAACTTCGGCCTCGTTTGGCGGGGGAGGGGTCTTGTCGTCTTTCAGGCTCCAGCCCTTGCCTTTGTAGTTTTTCATGGGGTCGCCGAAAATGGTGTCACCGACCCACCCTCCGAGCTTGTCGCCAAGCGCCATCCCGCCAATACCTCCAGCGGCTGCGCCGACAAACGGAACAGGTATGGCAGCTTGCCCGATTGGCACGCCCAATACGCCGCCGGCAGCACCGGTCCCGTACCGAACTACGTCTTTGGCCGTCACACGGGCCTTATCGGTCCAAGGAACATCGGGGTCATCGAGAAAAGCATTCTTGCGCTCGTTTAGCAGTGCCTCCGGCGCAACCGCCAGTCCTGCGAGGATCGGGTTGGACGGCTTGACCGGCGAGGCTCTGTATGCATCTGCGACGTTCTGACCGAAGTGGTAACCTGCGGAGTTCGCGACCGCCTTACCGGCGTTGTAAGCGGCGGATGCCCCCGGTTTCGCACCGACAGGTGCTTCGCCGACAGGCACTTCTTTCGGGGTAAATCCGGCCTTGTCTGCGGCCCAGTTCACGCCGGTTCGAGCGGCAGAGCGGGCTCTATCGAACGCGTCGGAGAATACGCTGCCTTTTGCCTTGGGCGCAGGCGCGCCTCGTACATCCAGCGGCTCCATCATCGGGGCCGGCGCAGGCGCGGGAGCAGCAGCGGCGGCGGCGGCGGCGGGGGCCGGCGCAGGGGCCGGTGCAGGCGCTGAAACTGGCGCAGGGGCCGGTGCAGGCGCGGCCCCTTTAGGAGGGGTGTCATCCCTGCTAGAGAATGCGCCGAGCTTGCCGCCGTCTGCCGCCGCGCGCAGGCCCCGCCGCAGCGTCGGACCGACGGGGGCGTCAGTGGCCTTGGCGAGGAACTCGTCAGTGGTCATGCCATGCTGGGCGAAGTACCGGTCGAGGGCTTCGGACTGCTCCTCGTTGAGAATGCGCTCATCCTTGCCGACGGCGATCGGCTCGCCGGTTTCCTCCACTTCTCCCGGCACACGATCAGGATCGGCCTTCGTGCCTGCCGGCCCGTGGATGACGCCGCGCTCGTCCCGATACACCGGCTCGTCGCCGCCCTTGCCGCCATGCTCGTAGTTCTTGGCGCGCTCGCCGAGGCTTCGGAACAGGCCGAAGGCTCCCTTCTCGCGCTCCGGTGCGGGGCCCGGCGTTTTCTTGATCGGGTTTTGATCGGGGGCAGTCGGGGCCGGGGCCGGGGCCGAGGCGGTCTTGCCGTATTCAGCGTCCATCTTGGCCCGGAGTGCGGCAGCACGGGCGAGAGGGTCGTCCGGTTTCCCACCCTGTTGATAGCCGAAGATGGCTGCGTCGCGCAAGCGGCGGTCTTCGTCGAAGGCTGACACACGGTTCGCAGCATCTCCGCGATCCAGTCCAAGCCGCATCTGGCGGGTGCGGGAAATCCCGCGCGGGGTGTCGAAGGTGATATTCGCGCCGAAGGCACCGGCCTTTTCAGCCAGTTGGCCCAGCGCGCCGGCTTTCTGCCGGCCGGATACGCCTGTCATTCCGGAGACAGCATCCGCTTGCGCCTGAAAGGTGTTCTGGCGGTCGGCGCGAAACTGGTCCTGAATACCGACATTCCGCCTGTATTCAGCTTCCTTGTCCATCTGATCGAGCAGGGAGGACGGAGTGCCCCCGTAGGTAAAGGCTCTGCGAATTCCACATTTTCTCTTCATGGGTGTGTCCTCGGTTTCGTCAATTGTATCAGACGACGGTGACAATCGTCGGTGCTGCATCGAGCGTGTCGTTGCTGTAGTTGTAGCTGACCGAATCCTGCGTATTGTTGGTGACGCCAGTGTTGGCGTGCAGGCCGTTCAGCGCAGCCGCCGCCTGCGTACCGACACTCTGCGCAGCGGCGATGGCGGCATCGACTTCGATCTTGATCTGCTGAGTCAGCCAGTCGCCGTTCTTCATGCGAGCTTCCTGCTCCCATTGCGCCGGGGCCATGCTGGCTTTCAGCCGCAACTCATCCACTGAAATGGCCGCACGGTAGGAGTCCGTGGCAGCGGAGATCAGTCTGGACTGCGAATCGGTGATCGACGGGATGACCTGCATCGCGGAGGTCGGGCCGATGGAGAGCGCCTTCAGGTAATCCCCTGCCGCTCCTACGGCGCTGCCGTAGAGCTTGATGGCCTCGCTGACGGCGAACTTGACGTTCTCGATCTCGATCTCCATCTGCTTGATGGCCATGTCGCGGGAGGCTTGGGCGATCTTGCCGGCGGCGTCGAGGCGGATCATCGAGAGCTGGTTCGCCAGCATGCCGGGAGGAAGCGGGAAGCCGCGCCCCGCCCACAAGGTGTAGGCTTCGGCCTCGTTGCGGTTCAGCTCGGACAAGGTACGCGAACGCTCGCGGTCCCATATCTGCCGCTCAACAACTGGCGAAATGCCCGTGCCACCGTTCTGGAGCGTGTTGCAAATCCATTCTTGCGCGAGCAACAGGTAACCAGTGTCGTCAGGGAAATACTTCGACATGTATCCGTCGTAGAGCATGGCAAGCTGGGCGATGACCATGTTCGACAGCTCGTAGAACTTGGCGACGCTCGCCCCTTCTGCTGCGTAGGGGATATAGACGCTCGGTTGTGAGGCAGTGATCTGGAAATTGAAACCGTTCGCATTCATTCGTGCCGGCCCGCCATCGGCGGCAACCGCCATGTCGAACCAGTAGCTGGACTGGGCAGACTTGCTGCGCGCTACCTTCCATGCGTTCTCGAATGCCCATGCGGTAAGCAGGCGCGGCTGTCCGCCGGTCGGCGGCGGGGTAAGAAACAGGTCGGCGGGTGCTGCCATATCAGATTCTCCTATTCAACGGGACGATGGTGAATTCGACGGAGTCGATGTCGAAGTCAGCACCATCGCGGTTGTACAGCTCGAATTGCAGGTAGTTCGCCTTGATACCACGCCCTGTGTCGAACCGCTGGACCTGCCGTGTCTCGTCGTAATTCCGGGCCACGTACAAAAACTCACGCCCCTCGTATGATACCTTCAACACCAGTTGTCCGGTAGAAGAAACACCGACGTAGGCATTCTTCACGCCCTTGAGTTCCGAGGTATTGTAGTTGCTGCGGCCAAAGTTGATCGATGCCGCGATGGGTGTCCCGGCGTCGTCGCTGCCGGCCAGCCGGTATAAGCCGTCCGCGCGGCATCCATACGCCTCGCCGTCGATCGTTCCGTAGCTGTTGAAGTCGAACCCTTCGTACTCCGAAGTTGCGTTGGTAACGACGTTCTGCACCCACGTGGTAGCTCCGCCGAAGAAGGCCGGCACTCCGAAGTTGGCCGTCACGTTGGTGAGCATCATCACGGCGTAATTCACCAGTCCGTTTGCGTCGGTGGCGATCATTACTTCGCAGGGCAGGTTTCCGCTGATGATCAGGCGGTACAGGAAGTTGTCGGAAATTTGGACGGTCGAGATCAGCTCGGCAGTCAGCTCGTTGAAGACGAACCACGGATCAGCGGCAAGCATGAACTCCATGGGTGCCGCAAAATTGTTTCCCTCGTAGGCCGAGCCAAATGCAGTCATGAGGGGCAGCTCGGCCATGCTTTCGCCGTAGATGCGTCCTCCATAGCTGTACTCCACGCCCGGGCGCAGGAACTCAAGGACGACCGCTGCCCCCTCTCCCACCATTTCATCTGAGATACCGCCGTGGCTGAACATGAAGGGCAGCACGCCATAGCCGTGGGAAATGGGCGGATACAACGTGCCGCTGCCCAGCGTGTCCATCAGCTGGAGGGAAAGCGAGGCATTGCCGACTTCGCCGTTTATGCCGGTGCCAGCGACGTACAGGAACGGCAGCACGCCGTCGCCAATGCCGTACTCGGTTTGCAGCAGGCCGGCATAGCCAAGAGCTGTCAGCGGCTCCAGAACCAGCAGCGCCTGCCCATACGGACGGTCGGAGCCAAGGGTTGCCAGATACGGCAGCATGCCTTCGGAGCGAGAGGGCACGTAGGACGACATGAACAACGGCTCCAGAACGACCTGTGAGCGAGCGTACCCGCGCACTGCTGCTGTCCAGCCGCTGGAAGTCAGTCGTTGCAGGACCAAGTGAGCACCTTCGCCCACCATCTCGTCAGAGATGCCGCCACGACTGAACATGTATTCGAGGACTGCCGCGCTGCCTTCCTTGAAGTCGCGTATCGGGTCACCAAGGCCGAAAGCAGCCAACGAACGCATCTCAACAGCAGCCCCCTGCGGGAGGTAGCCGATTGCCGCCATGTCGATTTCATCGCCTGCGGAATAGGCACAGACGGTCAGGTACAGCGGAGGCTTCGCCGTGGTTTCCCCGGAGTTCAGCACTTCAGTCCATGTGTCAACGCCGTCATCGTAGTCTGCTTCGAAGATGACATGAGTTCCGCGCAGCTTCAGGCGCAGCAGGACGAGGCGGATTATGTCTGGTCCGTCGGGGAAAGAGACTGCCCCGTTGGTGTCAGTGAATGTCGTTGCTGCGCTGGAGATCGGTAGGGCTACCCCGTGCAGGAACGGAGTCACCTTCCCGTGGCTGACACGAAAAGCCGCATCGATCTTGCGGTACGTGCGATCGCCGGATAGCGAAGCCAAGCCGGCGAAGAGGTCGATGTTGCTCACCGGTGGGCGGAATTCCACAAACCCGTTGTCGATGAGGAAGTCTATGCTGCGGTCGGTAGCATTCCAGCCGAAGTTGTAGGACATCTCCAAGTACCCTGCTTCTGCGGCGACGGGGGGAGTCGGCGGGAGGTATGGCTGCGCAGGAACAGCGCGTGAAACATTGACCTTCTGCGTCGTCCAACCGCCGGTCCCTCCCACAGGAACCATGTAGCCGACGAGGGTGCGAGAGTCTACGCTATTACTGCCACTGCCGGGAGATGCAGGGCCGTACACAGGAATCCAGTCGGTCACGCGAACCCCTGCTGGACCCGTCGGCTGGGCGGGGGAGCTGACGGAATAGTTCGGCGCGTAAGCGGAGTTATCCGCATAGGAACTGTTGGCCGGTGCAGGGGGCGGAGCAACAGGGGCTGTTCCTGCCCGTTGCGCGTTGTACTGGCTGACCAGCTCTGCCCGTTGTTGGGACAAGGCGTCGATCTGAGCCTGTACTGGGGGTAGTTGCGTGTTTTCCCATTGAGCGCGAAGCTGTTGGTACAGGGCCTCGTCTTCCGCTTGCTCGGCATACCACGGGTCAGGGTGGGCTGCCAGCCAGTTGGCAAAGCACGTGTTGGCGGCATTCGTCGCAGCGACCTGCTGATAGTACAGCGGACGATTGTAGGTGGCGTCGAACTGCGCCATCTGCGCGTCGTAGTACGTCTGTTCAGCCGGGGTCCATACGTGCCCCGGCGCGCGCATTGCCGCTGTTATGACCTGCTGCTGGCGGTTGTAGCGAGCAGTGTTGTACGCCGTTGTTTCCGCTGCCAGTTGCGACTGATTCGGATAGGTTTGCGCATTGATGCAGGCGTTTTTCGCCGCCGGCTGCTGAACGTGTTCCCAGTCGTAGGACTCGGCCAGCCATTGCTGTTCTTCCTGCGGGCTGATCTCCCGCAGATGCTGGATGGTCTTCAGATAGTTGCTGTGGGCAGTCGTGTAGTTTGCCTGAAGCTGTTGTATCTGCTGGTCGATGGCGTCGATTTGGGCGAGAGTCACTGCCATGTCAGTATTGTCCTAGAATCTGGCCAAGTGGCACGAACTTGTAGGTGGGCTGGGCGTACACCCTCTGTTCTACCTGCTCGACGACGATGCGCGCGGGCAGGTACGGTTGGCCGGGAAACGCCAGAACCCCGGGCGTGCCGGGGTGATAAACCCTGAGTTTTGTCTTCCGCGTGCCGTAATTGACCATGGCATGGCTCCTTAGTGCGGGAGTTTACCACCAATCTGGTATTTTGACCCTTGTGTCGCAGGTCCATGGGAACGGGGGATTGATCCTCCCCGGATCAAGCCGGTTGCCCAGCTTGAACATCCGCACGAAGTCTGTGTCATCATCGATCAGTTCAGTCTTGGCGGCTAGTCCCTCGCGTTTGAATGTGACAAAGTCCTTGGTGGAGTAGGTTCGCCGCCCGTCCGCCTCGGCGCAAAGCAGCACGGCTTCGAACTTGACTATGTCGCCGTTTTCGTCTTTCTCGACCGGTTTGAATGGCACGATGGAGTGCGCAATCTGCCCGGGCAGCAGTGTCATGTCCGTGTAACTCGCCCCGCCATCGAACGTGTATTCCACCTTCATCAGAATGCGCTCGTCGCTCAGGTTCCTTCCTCGCACGTACTCAAGCACCCACGAGTCTCGCCCAAGGATGGTCAGATAACCGACGTACCAGTAGGGGAGGCCAGAAGCGAAAGAGCGCGTTATGGTGTTGCTCACCGCGCCGGTCAGCACGTCGATGACGCTCGTGGAAAGAGCGCCGGTACTGCCGCCGGCCACAAGCGGGTACTCCCCGGTCATGAAGACGACATGACGGGAGCTGATGGCGGCGAACTCGCTCATCGTCCCTCGGGAGCGCGTGCGAATCTTCACCGTCATCTGGTTCAGCCATCCTTGCCGTTTCTCTTGACCGTCGGTTACTTCCGGTATCTGGTTCTCCCCCCACTCGTTTTCCGTCGTCCAGTACAACGGGTCGTATGCCGTGTCACCGGGAAAGGCTGCTGACAGACCGCTTGACGACTTCGACCAGCCGCCAGTAAGCGGGTTACCGTGATAGACCGACGGGTAGTTGTCAGGATGTTCGCAACCGATCAGGACCATCCGGTCAGGAAGGGTTGGCACGGGCTGGAGCATTCCGGCGTCGTAGCCGGTGATCAGCGGTACGTTCGGAATATAGACCGTGTTCCACTCCCGAGTGACCTTGTCCCTGATCGTTGCCCGAAACAGCGGCTCGTTGCGCTGCACATCTCCGTCCATGTAGGCCCAATTCTCGGCGCGGAAGTGGATCATGTAGTCGTAGAAATACAGCCACGTGGCCATGTAGATCGGCGTGATGTAGAGCTGCTGGAACTCGATGCTGTATGCCCATGCGGTGACGTGAAACTGCTGCTTGACGCTCCGACCGTGCCGTCCAAGGAGTTTGATATCGAGGTCGCCCCAGTCGCCATAGAACGGCTCCATCGTGGTGAAGTAGCCCTTGCCCTTGCCGTCAGGTGTGACGACCATGATGCCCTCCGACCAGCCGGCAATACCGCCTGTAGCAGTGTAGCGCCGCCGGAAGTTCCGGCGCGGGTCGCTGGCGCTGTTGATGTGGATATTCAGGTCGTAGAATGGCGACCCCATGATGACCCACGCATCATCAAGTAGAACCTCCGGTGCAGGATCGTCGTGGAACACCTCGCGGAACTGGCCACGCAACTCGGCACGAAATCCCGGCCCACTGTGAGTCTGGAACGGGGCTCCGCTGATGAGATTTTCACGGTCCGCTTTCTCTCCTGACGGCGAGGGGCCGTTGTGAAGATGCGGAAACGGGTTCATGCCGCCGACCGTGTGCGCCCGTATGTAACGGCGTGTACGGCGGGTAGAACTTCGAGGTCTTCGTTGCCCTGCCTGTAAATCACCTCACCGACCGTCCATTCCCCGGTGAGAAGGTTCACTGTCAAGGAATAGTGCTGCTTCACGCTCCCCGGAAGCGGGGGCCACGCCGTGTCGTCGGTAAGCAGTCCATGCGCATAGCTCTCGTCGAATGCCCACAACCTGAGTGTTGCTGCTCCCGGCGGATCATACTCGGTGTAGAGCGTGTCGGTAAGCGCGTTGTAGACTGCCGCTGAAGAAGGACTATTCGTCCGGGCGGGGTATCGCACCAGCCGCGCAAGGGACAGCCCCTGATATTGGTACTCGTCGTCCGGACTGGTTAGAGGAATGGTCCTGATCGCGGTGCCGTCCGGGTTGCATGCTATAGCATCGACGGCGAGCGTCGTCCGGTTGTACCGACGAACAAGGAAGCCGTCATGACAGACCAGCAACAGGCTGTAGTCGCTTCCTGCCGCCCAGTAGGTCGTATTCTCCAGCGCCGCCGGAGAATCGATCGAGTACTTCGAGTAGGTCGCTGCGATGTTGCCGCTGACCATCGAGTACCATGTTCCGCACATGATGTTCCTGCCGGGGAAGGCATACACGTCCGACAGCGGGACACCCGCTTCCAAGGCGTTCTCACGAATCACTCCCACGAGGTCGAATTCAGCGAGGTAGGCAAACGTCTTGTACTGCGAGATACTGCTGTCCCACACGAGTATGGCGGACACAAGCAGGCCGTTGCCCCCTTCTGAAGTCGTGAAGGTCGTCTGGTCAGATGTGTAGCCGTAAGTCGTGTAGAGGCCCTGAAGCGTAGGCAGTGCGATGTCGTACTCGGCATTGGTCCCGGTGGGGTCCGTCACTCGTATGGCCGCAGACGGGTCATAGACCAGCCGAAGCGAGTAGATGCCGGTCAGCACAGCGCCGGGAACGTTTCCGGTGTCGGCGGCGGGCAGAACCTCGCGCCCGTCCTGAGTCTCGACCATATTGACGAAGTCAGTGAAGAACGCGGGGGCGAATCCGGGGGTTACAAAGTGCGCCCACACCCCGTCGATGAAGGTAAAATCCTCCGTAGGGCCGAGACTGATCCCGCTCGAATTCGCCTCTGCGGGAGTACCGAACAGAAGGGGGTCTACGCCCCCTCCCGGCCAGAGCAGCGACTTCACTTACAGCGTCGGCAGAGTGATGGAGTAGTAGTCGAGCGTCTGCGTCCCGCCGTTCGTCAGGGCGACCGAGGACAGGTTTAGGTCCGCCCCGGAAACACCGACAGTGCCTTGCAGACGCGGCTCGTCAACTCCCGCCGGATCGGTGAGCGCCACACCGGTATCCGCCGCGCCTACGTGGCGATACCACGCCGCGTTCAGAGCGCCGGCATTGCTGACAACGCCTGACCACACTTCAGCCGCCGCCTTCGGAATGGTGCCGTTGGAAGGAGCGTCGAACGACAGTCCAGTGGCGGTGCTGTTGAGGCTGATCGTGCAGAGCAGTGTCGCCCCGCCCGGAACGGCGGCGTTGGCGTCAGCCGGCTCGGTGCCGGCATAGATTTCGATGAAGCCGAGGGCGAGGGCGTCAGAAAGCGACTGCGCGCCCAGCAGGCAGTTGCGGAGGCTGGTGGAAAGTTTCAGAGCCATGAGGTTCTCCTGAATTTAGATCGAGATGAAGGAAAAGCCGGCGGTAATCGCGAGAGAGGCCCCCGCTTCCACTTGCTTGGGTGAGGCGAAACGAACAGCAGACAGCAGGATACCAGATGTGCTGCCCTTCCCGGCAGACGAAGCGATGAAGCCGCCGTATACAGTGCGTGCTACCGGGAAGACGACCTCGATCGGGCTGTCTGCATTATCCACAGTGGCGTTGATCACGGTGCCGGGAGTGTAGGAATACCGGTTGGCGTTGACGTAATCCGTCAGCTCGCCGGCCAGTCCCGGGAAGGTACTGATCACGTCGGTCGAGATCGGGGTGTACGGGTTCCCGTATACCGACACGTACCATTGGGCAACTTTCGCCCCGTCTTTCAGGACGGTCGTGAGCAGATGATCCATGCCTTGGATCGGCATGAGATTCTTGGCGCGTTCGAAGTCGATGACTTCGCCGTGCCGGTTACGCAGGGTCACGTCATAGGTGAAACCGAGGTGGGTCAGGTGCGGAAGGTCAATCATGGTTGGGTCTCCTTGCGAAGGACTTCAGCCTCCATCCACGCCCGAGCGGCGGTAGTATTGGGCTGGGGATTAAAGGTGGAAGCGACCATCTGCTTCAGTCCGTCTTCCTCACGAAACAGGGATGCGCCAAACTGCGCCGGCGGCAAGGCAAGCGCCGCTTCCTGCGTATTGACCACCTGACCGTTCTGATCGCCCACGCACATTCCGCGCACCGACATCCACCAGACCTGCGACTCGTCTTTGCGAAAACCGCCGGTGCCAAGCACTGCTCCGTAGGGCAGGACTTCCCTCATCTCCATACTGTTGATGTCGAGCCAGTAGGTCTTGTCAGCAGCGATGTAGAGGCCGTTGATGCAGGGTTCGAGCAGGGTAATGGGGGCGGGAAACTGGAAAGAGTCGCTGGAAGCGTCGAACATCTCCAGTGCGTAGGGCAGAGAGAAAAAGACAGTGCTGTCGTTGGCGGTGAAAAGACGGCCCTTCAGATACCGAACGAAGTGGCCGGCGGGCAAAGGCTGGGTCAGGACGGCTACGGGGCGCGCGCCCTCCGGAGGGACTGCCGTGATCGTGTGCGTCAGGCTGACTTCGCCGACCTCAAACAGGTCATCCCCGTTGGTCGGGGTCATGTAGAGAATGGTCGCTGCGCCAGATAGGCTGGGCAGGGCCGGCAACTCGATGGAGCCATCGTCCGTGAACAGCTCGATTCGGGCTACGTCCGAAATACCGCTGTCTCGCCCGTCGGCCATGCGGAAGGACAGGGCGAATATGTAGATGCCCTTGGGCAGCGCGCCGCCCGTTCCGGCGCTCAGTATCGGCGCGCTCGGTGCCGGTACGCCTACGGGAGTGGCTGTGCCGTCGGACAAGCGGAAGAATTCGATGCCGTTGGTGGCGTAGGAAAAGCCGGCAGCGACAGCATAGGAGAATTGCCGCCCGGGGGTGATTGTCGCGATGGCCGTTCTGGTGATGTTCCCGCTGTTGCCCTTGGTGACGTAGTAGAGGCTGCTCCCGTCGGCCATGTAGGCTTCCTTGCCGTTCGACCAGAAGGAATGCGCCGCTGATCCGCCTAGTACGGAAGCGAAGCCGGCCCGTCGCCGGAATGTGCCCGCGTCGGTGAAGTCACCATTGACTGCGCTCACGACGAACGAGCCGTCCTTCACTCGCAGCCGTTCAGGGGGCAGGCGATTGTTCACTCCGAGGAAAGAGGACAGTTTTACTGGGTTCATGGCGGCAAAGTATAGCAGAGATCAGCGAACGGGACTATGTGGCGTAAACCACTGTCGTAGGGGTACTGGCATAGACTACCGGGACTTTTGCGGTCGTCCAGACATACTCGGTTTCGGGCATGGGGCTCTCCTATGGGGCGCGCTTGGGACGGCGCACGTGGATGGATTCTACCGTTTTCGCGGTGGTGCGGCACACTTCAACCGGGACGGCAGCGAACGTCGTGTCGGTCTTCTTCCCCACATAGACACGGACAATCTTGACCAAGTCCGTACCGAATATCCAGCCGACGGATGATTCGATGGCGTTGGCAAGCTCCACTATCCATGCGTCGAGGCTGTTGCCTCCGGAGGAAGTATCGGTCGCGTTGGCAAAGTCAGCGCAGTCCGCCACGAAGACTACCGTGGCTCCGGCGGCATCCGTGGCGTTGGCCGCTTCGCCGATTTGAGCGACGAAGAAGACGGAGGCGTCGCTGAGGTCTTGCGCCGTCGTGTTTTCGAGCTGGGCGGCGTCGATAGAGAAGACGGCGTTTTGCGTGTCGGTGGCCGAGCCAGAGTCGGTGATCGCGGCCGGCATGGTGTTGCTGGCGCTCTGCGCGGCGACGGCAGTAGCCGCCTCAACCGCCGCTGCGACGAACGCAACAAGGGCAGACGGGGCGTCGGTAGCCGTGGCAGTCTCCGCAGCGCCGGCAGTGAATGCAGCGAGGGCGCTGGCTGTATCCGTGGCGCTGGCCGCTTCGCTGCGGTCGGCAGTGACGATGCGCTCGGCAGAAGGCGTGTCAGTAGCCGCCCCCGAGTCGGTGATTGAGGCAGAGGCTACCAGCGCGCCGTCCTGCGTGTCTGTGGCGCTCGCGTTGGAGGCATGACTTACCGAGTATGTCGTACCGCCGAAATCAGCGTCCTGCGCCGCCGTGGCATTGCCTGCTTCGTCTATCGTGACCGTGAAGACGGCCACCGCCGTTTGCGTGGAAGTTACGGTCGCCGTTTCGGAGATGTCTGCCAGAAGGCCGATGTAACCATCTGGCGTGTCGGATGCAGAGGTGTCCTCGGCGATGACCATGACCGCCGTCATTGTCACGCTTTGAGTGCTGTCCGCTGCCGCGTTCTCGGCGGCGCTTGCTACCATCTGCGCGGTGGCCGAGGGAGTATCCACGGCGGACGCGCTTTCGGTGATGCTCGTACCGACTTGTGCAGCAGCTGCTGGAGCATCGATCGCAGAGGCGTTCTCGGTCTGTGCAGCAACGAACTGAGCGGTGGCCGCTGGAGCATCCGTCGCAGAGGCGTTCTCGGTCTGTGCAGCCGTGAAGGCGGCGAGTACGGACTGAACGCTGTCCGCCGTCGCTGTCTCGACGATGCCCGCCACGAACATGGCAAGAACGGTCTGTGTGGCTTGGGCCGAGGCATTCTCTGCGATCGTTGTGGCAAATGCCATCTGAGCGCTCGCGGTATCCGTGGCGGTCGCATTGGACGCATGGCTTACCGGCAGCACAAGCGCCGCTGCCGGTGCGTCCGTAGCAGAGGCGTTTTCAGCTTGGCTTGCCACCGCGAAGAACGTCACGGAAGGCGTGTCGGTAGCGGCGGCGTTCTCGGCGGTGCTGGAGGGGATGACGAGACTGCCCGACGGTGTGTCGCTGGCCGCAGCAGCCTCGGTGATGGCAGAGCTGATAGCAGTGATAGCAGAAGGAACATCCGCAGCAGCGGCGTTTTCCACGGCGGCAGAACTGGTTATGAGGGTGCTGGCCGGTGTGTCAGTGGCCGCGCCATTCTCCGCGATGCTGGACACGGCAGCGAACTGGGCGGACGGGGTATCTCCCGCGCTCGCGTTTTCAGCGGCGCTGGCCGTTGCGGCGAACTGGGCAGAAGGCGTGTCGTCAGCGGTGCCGTTCTCTACAGCATTGCCCGCGACGAGGAAAGATGCCGACGGCGTGTCGGAGGCCGCGCCGTTCTCCGCGATGGCAGAGACAGCCGCCATGGTAGTCGAAGGCGTGTCGGTAGCCGTCGCGTTTGAGGCATGGTCGACGCCGAAACTCCCCGTCGCGGACGGTGCGTCGGAAGCCGCAGCATTCTCGGCGGCTGCGGCGACGAAGGCGGCGAGGACCGTCGGCGTATCGGCAGCGGCTGCGCTCTCGGTAGCAGAAGCAGCGAAAGCAGCAGCGGCATTCGGAGCGTCCGTGGCGGCGGCGTTTTCCGTGGCAGAAGAGGTAATGGCGAGCCCTGCCGAGGGCGTATCAGCGGCGCTTGCATCGGAGGCATGCGCTGCGTCAAACGTCGCTACGGCGCTGGGCGTATCTGTCAGCGTCGCAGTCTCAGTACGGACTACGGCGTAGATCACGACACAGCTACAAGTGTCCGTGGCGCTGGCGTTCTCGGCAATGGAGGCAGACTGCGGACCACCCGCCGCTGCGGCAGCGCCCGGCAGAAGGGGCTGGAAAGCCCACGTCATGTCAGGCTATTTTCCGAATGCTCCACGGGAAAGCGCGCCCCGTGCCCGCCGTCTGCTTGATCGTCATGTCCCAGCCGTTCATCAGAACGAACGAAGGCGAGGCCCACAGCGGGTCCGACTGCGCGCCGGCCAGCGTCGCCAGCAGAAGTTGCCGGATCGTGTCGCCGGTGCGGCACTTTTCCTTGATGCGGATTTCCAGTACGTCGCCGGCCACCATGTTGGCAAGGTCGATGAAAAGCTGATACACCCCGTCCGTCGTTTCCGGCGATGTCGAGTTGAGCGTGTGTTCGGTGCTGATCGTCGCCGTCTGCGATCCAGTTGCATGTTCTGAGATGGCTATTTTGGGTTCCTCGTTTCTTTCTGCCGCTTACCGCGTAC
>ERZ1645192.627-NODE-627-length-29523-cov-6.420762_pt1 | contig 29523 bp, 15 predicted proteins | sample MGYA00575354_ERZ1645192 | MGnify/ENA primary metagenome ERZ1645192 (study PRJEB40844, sample SAMN11349763) | freshwater sediment metagenome | isolation source: river sediment | host: Sediment | place: India: Faizupur Khadar , New Delhi | collected 2017-02-21 ... | reverse complement strand
TTTTGTTCCATCGAATACCTTGTATTACTATGTAGTATGCATAGTAATGCCTGCTTTGTATTATTTTTTAATTACTTTGGTATCAATAAAATTATCCAAAAAAATCATTATTGACCGATAAAGATTAGAAACTCCTTATTCGATATAAAAAGATATCGACAAGGTATTTCCTTTATCATCGACACAGCTAAGGTTATGTTTACCTTTTTCGGGAGAAAGGGTAATTTTATGAAAATCGGTAGTAGCTGTAATGTAGTCTTCGTCTAAATGCCAGAAAACAAGCGCCTGAGGATTAGTATGTGCCAGTTCAAAGCTAACAAGCCCTTTGGAGCCATCCATTTGTTTCGGAATTGTCAACCGTGCATTATTATAAGAAGGATATATAAATTGCATCACACGTTGATTTGAAAGGGTAGTCCCTTTAAAAGGAGGGACAGCTTGATAATGAGGATGTTTTTGTTTGTAAAAACTCGCCTGTGCCGGTGGCAGTACAAACCAAGCTTTTTGAACCATCCCTTCGGCATCGTCGGGATTGGTTTGATAGGAAAAATCGGGGCTGAGGTTAAGCAACACATGATAGTGACAAGCAGTGCTACGCAAGGCTTTGGGTAAAACATATTGGGTATCTACTTCATCGCAGAACCTGCCTTTTAAACAACCTGAGGAGGCACACACTTCTTCTTCGATAAAACTTCCTTCGGGAAAAGCAAACCATGTATCGGCAGGTAAGACATTAAAAATATCAAACATCACCGGACCGGCAGTAGTAGCGCCGAGTAAACCGGGTTTCCCTTCGCCACTTGCATTTCCCACCCACACTCCAACGGCATAACGTGTACTCACCCCCACTGCCCATGCATCTCTGAAACCGTAACTGGTGCCTGTTTTCCATGCGATGGTCTCAACGGATGGTAAGGCATGCCAATCTATCTCTCCGGGTCGGTTGAGCTCTTTGATGACATCAAAGGTTTGCCAAACAGCGCCTTTATCAAAAGTTTTTTTAGTTTCCTTTCTTTTATTTTTCAAGCTTAAGTAAAGTTCTGTCTGCGGTAAATCCAACAAAGCACGCGCCATATTACTATACACTGCAACAATATCCCACAAATTTATCTCCGCACCCCCAAGAATCAACGACAAACCATAATCACCGGCATCCCTGTTTAAGGTAGTAATCCCTATCTCTTTCAAAAAATTGAAGAATTTAGGAACACTGTATAAACGCAAAAGCAAAACAGAAGGAACATTTAAAGAACGGCAAATGGCTTCGGAAGCGGTGACAGCACCATCATACTGCAAATCGAAATTCTGAGGCGAAAAACCATTAATGTTGATGGGTACATCTGCCAATAAAGTATGGGGAAGAATAAGCCCTTCGGATAAAGAAATAAAATACAGCAAGGGTTTCAACAAACTGCCTGAACTTCGCGGAGAACGAATAATATCTACTTGATTCCCTTCTCCTTTTTTCAGATAATTTACATTCCCGCAATAGGCAATCACTTCATTGGTATGTATATCCACAATCATAGCAGCTAGATGACGTATATCCTTTTTTAAGAATTCTTCATTCCATTGATTCAATATATTTTCCAACTCTATTTGTTTGTTTTTATCAATGGTAGATTGTATATGATTTCCTTGTTGTGTGAGATAAAAATACGATACCAGATAAGGCGCTAATTGGGGCAAAGGAAACAATTCATGGGGAAGATTTTCAGCCAAAGCAAGTTCATAGTCGATAGAGGTAATTATTTCTTTGTCCACTAATTTTTTCAGTAAGGCATTCCGTTTTTGAAGTAATAAATCTTGATTACGCGATAGGTGTATCAATGCAGGGGCATTGGGTAATACTGCCAGGGTAGCTGCTTCTGCCCATGATAATTCGGAAGCTTGATGGTTGAAATAGCGCCAGGACGCCGCTTCAATACCCACCACATTACCGCCAAAAGGAGCATGTGAAGCATACATCGACAAAATCTCCTTTTTGGAATACTTGGTTTCCAAACGTATAGACAAAAGCATTTCAATAATTTTCTCTTTGAGTGTCCTTTGTTTTCCTCTTGCCATCCGCACACATTGCATGCTTAGGGTACTGGCACCACTCACGACTCGTCCCGCTTTTATATTTTGATACAAGGCACGACACACAGACACAGGATTTATACCAAGATGAAAATAAAACCATTGGTCTTCGTAAGTAACAATACAGCGCTTAAATTTATCGGGGACTTCTTCACCCTCAGGGAAACGCCATTGTCCATCGGCAGCGAGACGCACCCCCAATACTTCTCCCTGTCTGTCTTTTACTACCGTACTATACGGTACATCAAACAAACGAAAAGGTAAAATAAATAAGTAAAAAATCAGCATAAACAAGACCAAAAGAAGAATAATTCGCTTCTTGTTTTTTGTAACTTTTTTGATGCTGTCGATGATTCTCTTTTTCACGCCGTGATTAAAAAACACTTATTTAACAACCATTACCCTGCCTGCAGCAGTACGGGCTTGGGCATTGGCATGATACATAGGCTCGCATAAGATGGCAGGCAATAAGAATGACCCACAGTAGCTCGCTTGTAATCTCACTTTTACAACGATAGATTTTCCCCGCTGCAAATCAAAATACGTTAATACCCTATCGTCTCTAATATCCTGATAGGTATAAGTATTTCCGGTTTCCGGTTGCAACATTCTTTCATTCAAGATTTCCCAACCGGAAGGCAGAATATGTGTCAAAGCCAAATTGGTATAATCTTGTGTTAAATCGGTATTGTAAATCCTTATAACTGCCATAAAATCGGTTCCTTGTTTTAATTTTGCAACATCGATTCTATTTCCATCCATGGAAGTATATAAGACTTCCACCTTCAATTTATGATTGACAGGCGGTCTATTATCGACAATAGGAACAGTTTTTGAAACAAGAGAAACGTAGACACTTCCCGTACCGCGATTTTTAATACGCACATTCCCTTTGAGGGGATAGGTTTTCAGTGATTTCCTAAACATTACATTGGCGGTTTTCACGGCTTGTTGGCTCACCCCATTGACAGCCCAATCGAATTGTATATTGCCTGCCATTTTCTCTGCAAAGCGCCCCATGGCTATCAAGGCATAAGCTGTTGATTGTGTTGAAAAAACAGTTTCTTTTCTCAGGTTTTCCGACACTCTTTGTGCTTGTTGAAAAGCATCTTTGAGTTTACCTAATAAAATCAAAGATTCTAAAATCATGGCTTCATCCCTATCGGAAGAACCAAAGGTAGAGTTGTTGGGAGAATAGGGATTGATGGTTTTATGTATATTAAAAACAATATCGTTTCCAATTTTAGTTTTACCACTGATGGCATAAGCAGCTGCCAGTCGCCATTTGGCTTGAATCGATAAATCTTTTCGTTCTTTCAAACGATTCATGGCTCCCATTTCTGCTGCATTTGCCAGTGCTAAAGTATACAGACGATAGGCCTGTTCGAAATCTTCCTGATAATAGATATAATTGTTTACCTGTCTCGTAGATACTTTCCACTCATTGGCAACTTTTCGCTGGTAAGCAATCCATTTATTAATGACCGATTGGTTTACTTCATAGCCTTTTTCCTTGGCAATAATTAAAAAATTACCGGCATAAGAAGTTACCCAGGAATTGGCTTGCTGTTGACCGGGCCAGGTGCTGAATCCTCCGTTGGTGAGCTGACGTGCATATAATTGAGCGATGCTTTCCTTGACATGCTTTTTTATCCTTTCCGCATCTTGTGTGTTTTTATCTAGTTGCAAAGCATACAATAAAGGGAAGGCGGTTGAAATAAGTTGTTCCGAACAAAAATGAGAATAGGCATATATAAAATCGAGGCGTCGACTGATGTCAACAAAAGGTATACGTGAAGCTTCAAGTTTCAACCAATTACCATTATAGTTGCCTTCAAGTACATAAGGCAATGTTACTTCTTCACCGGCATTAAGCAGTTTGTTTTCCACAAACAAAATCGGAGGATTGGGATTGCGTACATCTAACTCAATGGTTTCACTTGAAACGATACCATTTGCTTTTGCTATTACGGTAATTTTTTCTATTCCTATTTGTCCTCCCGATTGTAATGTAAAATAAACGAGTTTATCGCCTGTAGCCGTAAAATTTGTGCTTTGCGTTGTATTCCCCACAACTTTTAATTTACCGGTAGTACGTATTGTAACATCCACTTTCTTCACACTTTTTTCCATAGCAAATACATTGACGGGCAATTCTATTTCCTCATTAATACTTACTACTCTGGGTAAAGAGGAAAGCACCATCAAAGGGGAACGAACGAGAATTGTTTTTTCGGCATTACCATAGGCAGCCTCTTGACCGGCAACAAGCATCACACGAACAGAACCCATATAAGGCGGAAGTTTCACCGTATGCATTTTCACTTCTCCCTTTTTAAGCACAAAAGGACCTAAAAAGCGAACCACCGGTTTAAAGCGATTGGCTTTTGCATTTGCCGGTTTAAGGGCAGCATCACCACCGATAGTGAACAACATACCATAATTACCTGAATAGGCACCTATCACATCATCGTACATATCCCACGTACGAATGCCCAAAGCTTCCCGAGCATAAAATTCGGACCAGGGATCGGGAGTTTTGAAATTAATCAAGTCGAGTAAACCATCGTCAACAATAGCCAAGGTATAGGTCATTGCTCTTCCGTTTTTTTCCTTCACCTTGATGTTGAACGACTGTTCCGGTCTGACGATAGAAGGAATTATCAATTCAGGTAAAAGTTTCGTTTGCTTATTATTTACAAAAACAGGAATTACTCCATACATACGAATGGGTAAATCGTTGATAGTTTGTGCATGCGGTTGTAAGAATGTAATATGGACATACACATTAGGCGCCATTTCTTCGGTAATCTTAAATTGATATTTAGTATCCCCTTCGGATGCAGACGATATCCATTCCCTGTGCAAGACTTGTGAGCCATTTTCGATAGCTACCAAGGCTTTTCCACCGGCAGCAATGGGTAACATGATGGAAGCTGTTTCTCCATTTTCATAGCTTGTTTTATCGGCAGAAAACGTCAACATTTTTATTCCAGAGGGGTCTTCTCGTGTTGACCTTCCTCTCCACTCCGGCCAATCGACATATACAAGACCTCCACTCGCATGCTGACCTTTTTTATCCTTCACATACACAAGATACCTTCCCCATTCGGGATAATTAATGCGGAACTTGATAGCTGCTTTCCCATTTACTGTTTTGAGTTTGCCGCTGCTAACAGGTTTCAAATTGGTATTATTAATGTACGAACTCAGATTTTCATTATTATTTTCCCACCACCAATTCCATTGGACTTTATATATTTTATATTCCAAATCGGCATTATCGACTAATTTACCCTCGTGATTAAGGGTTACTACATTAAATATGTTATCCGCATCGGTCTCGATGAAGGTTTTATCATTGTTAAAATTAATACCTACATACGTTGAGAAAGGTGAAAAAGGGAGAGTCTCCACATAGATGCTGGCATCACCACCCGGTTCAAACACACGACACAGCAATTGAGCACTCATTATGCCCGGCATATCAGCAGATACCGGTGTTTGCAAATTAAAACTCGTTTTACCTTCAGCATCTAAAACACCTTCATAGGCTACAAACGTATAGTTTTGAAAATCGACCGCCGGATTGGTAAATACAAAATTTTCAAAACCTTTAAATGTCGTTTTTCGATTCGATAAAGTCATTTCGACTTTAGTTTTTAAATTACCTGCTTTAAGACCGGTAAGCCAGGCAGCTTGTAACTGTAGAGGAACCCCTTCTTTAGTGGCAATCAATTTTTTCCCCGGCACTTTCAGGTTTATTTTCAAACGATTCGGTTTAATTGTTTCAATACGGAGCGATTTATGAAAGCTAACACCTCCTACTTTGACATAGGCATTCCAAATACCGGTAGGATCATTCTGAGAAGTAGGAATTTGAAAGGTATAAAAACCGTTGATAGGGTTTGTTTTGATTATTTTATTCACAAATTGACCTCTGGAATTATAGAGTTCCAGAATAACAGGATGATTAGAAGGAATTTTCTTTTCCGGGTCTTTTAACATAAACGATAGAAATAAGGTATCGCCCGGGCGCCACACCCCTCTTTCGCCATAAATAAAACCTTTCAATCCTTTGCTTATTTTTGAACCACCGATATCAAAACGATTCAAAGTGTTTTCTTCTCCATCCACTAAACGTAAATAAGCAGTCTCTTTACCAGCGAGGGCAGTAACAACAAAGGGTTTATTCTTTGTTGTAACAAGGGCAAAACCATTTTTATCTGTTTTTGCCGTTCCCAATACTTGTAGCTGATAACTGTAAAAAGTAACCTCCGCATCGGCTATGGGTTCCGCACTTAATAAGTTAGTAACTGTTACCCAATGAGTGTTATCGGCATTGGATTTTGAAACAATTCCTATATTCGATGCTAAAACATGCATCACTTCTACCCTATCATCAACCATATAATAGGTAGGATGGTAGGGATTATCTCTTTCGTTCCAACGATACACTTCCCAATCGAAATCATTGTCATAGCTATAATAACCGTAAGGGCTATCCCATTTTTCTTCTTCCGATTCACTTAGCTCTCCGTCCGTAATACTTACCATAGCCCCTTGTGTGTAGGCATTATTTTGCTTATTATTAAAGGGTGTTGATGCATCTTCATACGAAAAAGAAAACTCGACCCTGTAAATAGCTCCCGGTTCCTGTTTGATGAGATGTTGAAGATCAATGGAATAATTTTGCCATTCGTTTACAGATTTGGATGGATGTGCATGTAATAATAATTTCTTTTTATAAATCAGTCGACCGGCTCGTTTTAAATCATAGGTATTGTATTTAGATGCTTCTAATCGGTTGTTTTGTAGAAACATTAAGATATTACTTTTATAAATTCGTATAATTCGAATATCTACCGATTGTAAACTAACCGCCTGAAAAGGGATAATCAGATTTTTGGAATCCGGCATAATGCTTCCTTTTGAAAAGAGTTTAATTTCCGGAGCCGGCACTTGAACATGTAAGGAAAAACTTACATGTTCTTCCAATTGGTTTTCCTGTGCATTTCTCAACCCTTTATCAATATCGACTCTAATATTTTCCACATCAGGATCGTGGATAAAATACACATCAACAGTATTATTACTCACTTGCATAACATAATTTTGTATCTTATCCAAATGTATTAAGCCTTCCAAATCTTGCAATTCAGAAATTGCTTCGGTAAAATATAAACGAATGCCATTTTCAGGATATGAAATTAACTTAGCCGTATAAAAAGCAAAATCATTTTTACCCGGTATTTTCACATCAAGATTCATATTTTGTTTACATCCGATTGATATACCATTAGCAAAGATTTGCAATATACTTGTCTGCGGAGCTTTAACAATATCTTTTATGATAAAAGTAAACACTAAAGGATTTGCTGTACTTTCTAATATAGGTTTTATTAATTTGCCTTCATAAGAAGCGTTTATCATGGCTGAAGCTGCTTCAATAGAAACTATGTCGCTAAAACATAACTCTCCAATTACACTTACCTTATCGGGACTATCAGGAAACACCTCTATACCTTTCGTTTCCAACGAAAAAGAACGTTCCAACACTCGAAACGAAAACTTGAAAGACCTGAGTTTTTTATCTACTTTCATCAATTTTCCTAAATCAAAAGTAGCATTGTAAAGCTTTCCCGGAATCAAGCTACCGGAATCAGGTATAAATTCAATGGTTTTATTATTAATCCAACGCGCTTTTCCTTTTAATGAAGGCTTAAAGGAAAAATAGGATTCTTCCACCACTTTATCAAGTGTTACTAAACTTTGTTCTTGCGTAAACTCTATTCTAATACCTGATGTGGAAGATATGATTCCACCGGTATAAGCACTGATGTAAGGAGCAAATTCAAAAGAAGGTGTTATTTCCTTCGTTCTATTGCATGAAAAAATGAGCACACACAACACAAACACACAAGCAATACCTTTTACGTCTTTTATTTTTTTCATCTTTATATTGTTTTTTTGAAAATCCATTTACATTACAATATTACCTTATAAAATTAATGCAAAAATAAATAAAATATCTTCATTAAAATTATTATCGATAAATAAATGAAAAAAATCCGATGTTAACTATCGGATTAATAAAGTAGGGACTACTCACATTGAAAGAATGTGATTTAGAAAGGTAAATTATCCATAGTATCACCTTCATCATAAAAGGTGCCATCGGTCAAATTATCATTATAAGTCTTATTATCAGAGAAGACCGTATCCTGTGCATTAGAATCACTGTAATCCGTATGCTGGGCTTCTATTTTCCATGCACGTAAATCGGTATACCATTTACCGCTATATTCTCTTGACTCTATATTAACACTTACTTTGAGGGATGAATCCAATGAAAATTGTGCCAGCATATTTATTTTATCACCCCAAGCACTAATACATATTTTCTTAGGATATTGCTCAGTAGTTTCAATAATAAAATCTTGTTTATTCCATGTTCCATTTTTACCTGAACCTGTTTGAAGGGGAAGTAATTTAATAAGTTTCCCGCTGATTTCTATTGCCATTCTTACATATCTTTTAATTACATAAAAAAATTAATAACATCTGCACGTACAACATTCTGATTGCAGCTGAAGTTCATACAATGTAAGTTTGAATAAAAAGAGGCTGCTTTCACAGCCTCTTTCGGTACTTTACTTTATACTTATTTTCCGGCTTATCAAACCCTTTTCGGTTTGCAACTGCAAAACATAAATGCCCGGATGTAAATCCGACATTTCGAATGTAAAATCATTTGCTGTTACCGGCACATTATATACAACTTGACCTAACATATTTACAAGTTTAACACTCGTAAACAGGTTTTCGGAATAAATATTTATTTTTCCATCGGATGGATTGGGATATACTTTTACATTATTCGTATTGTTAATATAATCTTCAACCGATAAAGTAGCAGCATCTACTTTTCCGGATTGCAACACATTTTTCGTAACATCATCTTGTACCCAATACACCAACATGATATTGTTGAAATTTTCAACAGAATGTTCCGTTTCCGGATTGATAGGGCTACCTGCATTAAAAGGTAATCTGTATTTTCCTACAAATTTAAAATTCAAATCCACAACAACATCTTGATCTGCTTGCAATGTAATACTTTGTCCGGAGGCATCGGTCATAAACTTTTTATGCACATAATAAAACGATGTCTCTCCGTTAGTTTTCATATTCATATGTGTAACTTTTTCGACCAAAGCCACATAGAGTTTATGAGTGCCGGTTATGGTTTTTAAAGGAGTAACGGTAAGATTTGTGCTGTACGAATGATCTCCATCGGTAACAAAAGTAGCGGCAAATTCAATAAATGAAGCTTGGATGTATTCCATTTGCAACATAGAAGAAGTATAAGAACCGGGAGAACCACCATAATAATCACCGTCAGCCACCAAATAAGGAACACTATTTACTTCATAATATGTCCTTCTGATTCCACCTTCGTTTGTATAATAAGGATCGCCGGGACTAGGCCAACTCATTTGATATTTAATGCAAGTAAATTTATTCGGATTCTTTGCAAACACCGAATCTAACAACATATTTCCAAGTCTGCAAGGTGCACAGGTAGAACTGGTAAATACTTCGTGTAAAACAATACGTTGCGCTACTTTTTCATATACATCAACAGTCATGGAAAAAGTATCGGAAAATGCTGCAGCATTACCGTTTAAATTAGAGAACCACATTTTTAAATCATAAGAACCTTCGGTATTCATACTAAAACTGGAGTCATGATTGACGAGTGTAAGAGGATAGACATTACTAATATCTAAACCGCTTAATGCTTGAGTATACACGTCACCGTTAAAATTGAAATTGAAATCACAGGAGGTAATAGCAGCTTTACCGGAACGATAAGCGTTAACAGATACTGCTGCAGTCTCTCCTAATTTCAACCAAGGTTTGGTAAAGGAATTTTGTATGGTTAATCCTAAGTCCGGCAATTCGGTTGAAGCTAAATTATAACCTATATGATATCCCCAAATATTTATAGCTCCAAGTGTAGTTGTGCCGGGTATAACACCGTTTTGTATATACATGGCATAAGAAGGGATAGAATCCCACTCAGGGATATCGGCACTAATATCTTTCACAACAGCATTTAATTGTTTGGTAGAAGGTTTTATGCTAATTATAAAATGTGGATAACGTTCCATTGCATAGACGAAAGGACCCCCGGGAGTAACGTTATCATAAGCCAAAGCCCAGATAATATCACCCGTTAAGGAAGAATAGTTTAAGTCGGTGCTTAGAATTGAATCTAATAAATTACCTGTACGGGAATACAATTGCAATGCATAATCAGTTCCCAATGAAACCCAAAAACCACCATTGTTGTTGTCGGCATCGGGAGCATAGGTAATACCTATAGGATAGGTTCCTGTCGGAAGCGCTACTTTTCCCGTCACACTTTCGGTAATTAAATCTATTTGATAAATGGTATCATTTCCATTGGTCATATAAATATAAGTACCATCATACGCCAAACCGATAGTTACAGCTCCAACACTTGATGCACCGGGCATTCCTGCAATATCAATAGAATCTAATAATTGACTATTAAAATCTATTTTAAACAAGAATTTTTTATTGACACTCCCCATATAGATATGGTTGCCATCACTGACGGCACCCAATGGCATAGAAAAAGCAGGTTCTATCGTATCTATAAACTGAACCTCCCAACTATTATTTGCTTTTTGACTTAAATCTTTTTGAATTGCACTTTTTTGTGTCGGTTTTTCTTTGATGGTAAGTGATTGAGAATAGCCCCAATTAACCATAATAAATGCTGAAAAACAAAGCAATAAAACTTTTTTCATACTATTAAATAATTTTAAATTTATACTCATGATATTTTTGGCAAATATAATAAAATTTATCAATAAGAGATAATATTTATCAAAATAAATCTTAACATTTTCGGAAGCAATCAAGCATTAGAGGCTTTAATCTTACATTATATCGTGTAAACGAAATGGAATGCCTACATTTTGCAATAATTCTTCCATGCGATATTTTTGAGTATGGGTAATAAAAACTTGACCGAAGTCTTTATGAGCAACCATGACAGTTAGTTTTTCTACTCTTGTATCATCCAATTTATCAAATACATCATCGAGCAACAACATGGGTTTTGCATGTTTGATGTTTTTCAAATACTCATAATGTGCTAACTTCAATGATATTAAAAATGTTTTTTGTTGCCCTTGGGAGCAAAATTTCTTAACCTGATACGTATTCATCAGAAATGAATAATCATCTTTATGAATACCTGCTAGTGTGTATTGAGCTTTAATATCATTTTTTTCGTTTTCGCGCATCAATGCATCAAAGTTATTTTCATGTAAACTGCTTTCATAAAGAATCGAAACATTTTCTTCTTCCGCCGATATTTTATTAAAAAAGGTATTGAACACCGGAATAAAATCACGAATAAATTCTTTACGCACTTTATAAATATCATTTCCCAACGCAATCAATTTATCAGTCCAAATCGCAATGGCATCTTTATCATAATAAGATTTTTCCGCAAAATGTTTCAGAAGAAAATTTCGTTGCATTAATACCTTATTGTATTGAATAAGATTATCCAAGTAGATTTTGTTATATTGTGAAATAACGCTATCGAAATATTTTCTTCGCAAGTCACTACCACCGTTGATATAATCACTATCGTAAGGAGAAATCATCACTGAAGGGAAAAGCCCGATATGGTCGGATAAACGAGCATATTCTTTTTGATTTATTTTAAAAATTTTTTTATGCTCTTTTTGTTGAATACAAGAAACTTTATCAACACCCTCTGTGTCTTCGGATTGAAAAGTGCCATGAATAGCAAAGAAGACAGTCTCATGCTTAATATTCAACTGATCCAAACTTGAAAAATAGCTTTTACACATCGACAGATAATGTATGGCATCTAATAAATTGGTTTTCCCAACACCGTTTAATCCCACAATACAATTTATGCCGTTGGCAAAATCATAAGTTGAATCGGTATAATTTTTAAAATTAATGAGTTGAATGTTTTTTAGAAACATATTATTTTTTCTTACCTCCAAATACGGTAACATTGAGATAACGCTTTGGATTCGCTTTGATATCTTTTATCAATTCATCCAAATTGCCTATGGAATGTTGCAAATTTTGGTACAAGGTATCATTGGTATTTAATTTACCTAAGGTACCTTCTCCATTTTCAATTTTAGTTAATATATTTTCCAATTGTTTCAATCTTCCGGATAAGTCTTCAAGTGTTTTAGGTATGTCTGCATTTTTAAGGGTACCTGAGAATTGATTTACATTTTTAATGATACTGTCAAATTCCGAATCATTGCTTTTGATAGTATTTGTAAAATTTTTAATATCAGCCAATATATTTTCAATTTGACCGGAATACATAATAGAATCCAATTTATCGGTAGTTGAATTTATATTTTGCAAAGAGGCTTGCAGGCTTCCGTCTTGAATGATATTTTTCAATGAGCGAATGATAGTATCTAAATTATTTTTAATAACATCCACATTGGCTAACATCCCCGGTTGTACGTATCCAAATAAAGTATCGCCATTAGTAAAGAAAGTAGAAGCATCTCCGAGTACACATTCTAATTGCATAGAACCCACTATACCCGGTGAGACAATACGTATTTGGGAATTTTTGGGTATTTTCACTTTTTTATTTACGGTAAAGGTTACAATTACTTTTTCATTTTGAGACCCGAACAAGGCGATTTTATCAACGATACCGACATTTACACCATTAATATATACAGTATTCGCCGGCATTAATCCACTTGTTTCTTCAAAAATACCATAATACGTAAATTGTTTTTTAAAAATATTCTTCCCTTTTAAAAAATTTATTCCCCATACGATTAAAGCCAAACTGACAATAGCAAGAACTGCTATTTTTATTTCCTGTGTTTTAAATATTTTTTTTGACACGTTATTTAATTTTTTAAATATTTTAAAGCTTCTTTTATTGAAATTTTTTCTCCGTTTTTAAAAGCAATCAGGAAGGCGTCCGGAAAACCCTGACTTTTTATTCTTTCCAACAATGCCTTTGCTTCTTCATAATTTGTTTCTTCACCTGCTGCATAGCAATAATAATTTCCGTTTTTCCACATAAAAATAGGTTGGATGCCTTTGAAAACAGGGTCATTTAATCTTTTATTTTCTGCTAAACAGGATATTTGCACTCTAAAAACTACTCCATCAATGGTTTTAATTTCCGGAGTTTTTATTTCTTCTTGAGATTCAGGAAGGCTTGTATCAGAAGATATGCTTATTGCAGGCTCCACCATCAGCCCTTTTTTCTCTTTTATCAGCTGATTAAATGCATTATAAATAGCGTTGGCAATTTCATTTTGACCTTTTTCCGATCCCAAAAAGGCTTCTTCTTTCGGATTGCTCAAGAAACCTGCTTCAACCAATACACTCGGCATTGTTGTACGCCACAGTACTAAAAAACCGGCTTGTTTAACACCCCTATCCGATAATTTCACATTTTCTCTAAACTGATATTGAATTTTTGAAGCGAACTTTGTACTTTGGTCAAGGTATTTATTTTGCAATAAAGAAAAAATTATGTAAGCATCGACAGAATTAGGGTCGAAACCGCCATAATTAGTTTCATAATTAGATTCTAATAAGATAGCAGAATTTTCTTTTTGTGCTACGGCTAAATTAGCAGTACTGTTATCGCTACTCATTACAAAAGTTTCCGTGCCATAACTCGTGCTGTTAGGAGCGGAATTACAATGTATAGAAATAAATAAATCGGCATGATTTTCATTGGCTATTTCTGTTCTGCGACGTAATTCAACAAAGACATCTTTATCGCGGGTATAAATAACTTTAATATCTTTATGATTATCTTGTATAAGCTTCCCTAATTTTAAAGCCAGCTTTAGGTTTATATCTTTTTCAAAGGTTTTTGATTTTCCTACTGCCCCCGGATCATGTCCGCCATGACCGGCATCAATAACTACAACTTTTATCGGAGAGGATTGACTCCATAATGGAACAGATGATAAACAAAACAATATCATGAACCATAAAACCGTTATCTTGTACGCTATTTTCATTGCTTTTAAATTGACTTAATAATTTTATATTTTTCGCATAAATTAAGATAAACCCTATGTTGTATTTTTATATTTTTGTAACTTATACTATTTTACAAAAGTATAAAAAAATTATATATAAATTTCAATTTTATAAAATTGCATAACAGTCTGTTAAAAAAACATATACGTTTCTTTATAATCCTGCAACACATATTGTTTACAGGTTGTTTTTGTGTAAGTATGGCACAAGAAACCGACAGTCTTGCTATGAAAAAATTCAATAAATTGAGAAGTGCTACCATCGTTAAGGACACTTCTCTTTTATCATCCCCGAAAGACAGCTTGATTAAATCTGATTCTATACCCACCGCAATTCCAACTTTAAAAATTTCAAAAGATGCTGTCAGCTCTCCGGTAGATTATTATGCAAAAGACTCCATTACTTTTGATTTAAAAAATAAAAAATCCTTTTTATACGATGAGGTTAAGGTAAATTACGAAGACATAGACCTAACCTCTAATTATATGGAAATTGACTTTGAAAACAACGAGCTTTTCGCCAAAGGAAGTACCGATAGCCTTGGTGAGTTACAAGGAAATCCTGTTTTCAAACAGAATGAAACTGAATTCAAATCTCATGGTATCCGATATAATTTTACTTCCAAAAAAGGATTAGTTACCAATGTCATAACTCAAGAATCGGATGGATTTTTACACGGGGAAGTTGTTAAAAGAATGGATAACAATGTCAGTTATGTATCCCGTGGCATGTTTACTACCTGTAATTTAGATCATCCGCATTATGGATTTACGTTTAAAAAAGCAAAAGTAATACCCGACGATAAAATTGTAACAGGACCGATTCAATTACACATCGCAGACGTGCCAACCCCCTTGGCAGCACCTTTTGCAATGATTCCTAATCAAAAAGGACATAAAAACGGAATTCTTATTCCCTCTTACGGTGAATCGGCAGAGTTAGGTTTCTACTTCAAAGGCATCGGCGTTTATTTTGCATTTAAAGACAAAGTAGACATAGCCTTAACCGGCGATATATATACCCGTGGTTCCTTTGCAATTAATGCTAAATCAAATTATGTAAAACGTTATAAATTTTCCGGCTTTATTGATGCATCCTATAGCAACACCCGTTTCGGAGAACAAACGACTCCTACTTTTAAAAAGTCCAATGATTTTAAAATCAACTGGAAACATAATCAAGACCCTAAATCACATCCCCGAAACCGTTTTTCGGCAGATGTTAATTTTATTACCAGTAATTTCAACCAACGTAATATTGTTGAAGTAAACGATTATGTAAATACTAATTTTACCTCTGCAATTAGTTTTTCAACTAGTTGGAAGAACAATTATTCTCTAGGTATTAATGCCGATTTATCGCAGAATGTTAAAACCAAATACATGCAATTAACGCTTCCAAATATAAATTTCAACATCAGCCAATTTTATCCATTAAGGAGACGCAATGTCGTGGGGAAACTTCGTTGGTATGAAAATATTTCGATGTCGTACAATACCATTTTGATTAACAATATAGGGCTATACGATACCCTAGCATTGTCACAACAAATTCCCGATAACATGAAATACGGAATTTCACATGCAATCCCAATTTCAAGTAGCATTAAAATTTTTAAATATTTAGATTGGAACAATTCCATTCGGTTAAATGAATATTGGCAATTTAAAGGAGCCTTGCGTTCATGGGCGCAAGACACTGCAGGAAAGTCAGTTATTGTAAAAGACACCCTTTATGGATTTTTTGCCATTCATGATATCTCTTACACTTCCACATTAAGAACTACTTTGTATGGCATGTACAGCTTAAAAAAAGGAAAAGTAAAAGCTTTCAGGCATGAATTTATCCCTGCTCTATCTTTTTCTTATCGTCCGGCTATCAACAAAAGTCATTTTAAATCCTATTTTGATTCCACTAAGAATGAAACTCAAATTTATTCCCCCACAGAAGGATTTCTTTACGGCAGACCCTTGGAAAAACAATCGGCTGCTTTAAGTTTAACCTTCAGCAATAAATTAGAAATGAAAGTTGCCAATAAAAAAGACAGCACTGGAACACCAAAAAAAGTTACCATTATTGAAAATTTAACCATTGGATCCAGTTATGTTTTCACCGCCGACTCCATGCGATGGCAACCCTTAAGCATTACGGGAAGAACCACCCTTTTCAAATCCTTATTCCTTAATTTCGGAGCCGGTCTAGACCCTTATATCATTGGTACTTCCGGACGAAGAGTAGATACCTTTGAACTCAAGGAAAACAAAAGATTGTTCCGCTTATCAAATACTTCTTTTTCCATTTCATTAACTTATTCCATCAATGATGAATTGTTTAAAAACAAGGATGAATCCGGAGGATTTTCATCGTTAGGAAAATGGAATATCAACATCAGCTATTCTTTTAATTATAACATCAGTGATAATTACAGATATTATATATTGGTGAAACCAGACTCTAACAAATTCAATCAACAAATGACAAACACTTTAAATTTACAAGGCAATTTTCAACTAACTCAAAAATGGCGTATTGCTTTCACCACAGGATATGATTTTATATCTAAAAGATTTTCAGTTTCTTCCTTTGACATATACAGAGATTTACACTGTTGGGAGATGGGATTTAAATGGAGACCTTTTGGTAGTTTGAGAGGATTTGAATTTACGATAAATGTGAAGTCGAATATGTTAAAAGATTTAAAACTCCCTATCAATAAGGATTATCGGGATTATTAAAGAAATGTGAAATAAAAAATTCAATAAAACGTTAATGTATTGTTTGTTAATAATTAGTTAAAGATGAATATATTTTCTATGGTAAATAACGGTGAAAAAATAAAGGAAGCCGTTCATTTGAATATTGTTGAAAGAATTTTACACGATATAGGAGATTACTTATTGTTGATGAAAAGGGTTTTTTCAAAACCTGAAAACGGGCGATATTTCAGGAAACAATTGGTAGATGAAATCAATGGTTTATGCATTGATTCATTATTAATTGTATCAATAATCTCTGTTTTTATGGGTGCTGTTATCACCATTCAAACCAATTTACAAATTGAAAATCCCTTATTACCTTCATGGACCATAGGGTTTGTCGTTCGCCAATCCATTGTTTTGGAATTTGCCCCTACCATTATCAGTGTTTTTCTTGCAGGAAAAATAGGATCACGTATTGCTTCTGAAATTGGAACGATGAAAGTTACCGAGCAAGTGGATGCATTAGAGACGATGGGAATTAACTCAGCATCACACTTAATATTACCTAAAATTGTTGCTTGTACATTTATTAATCCATTATTAATTATTATCGGTATATTTTTGGGATTATTAGGTGGTTGGGGAGCTTGTGAGTTTTTAGGCACCATCCCTTCTTCTCAATACATTGAAGGGATACGTTCTTGGTTTTTAGCACGCGACATCTATTATGCCATCTTTAAAACACTTACTTTTGGTTTTGTAATTGCTTCTATATCGGGATATTGGGGTTATATCACCAAAGGGGGAGCCTTAGAAGTGGGGAAAACAAGTACGAAAGCAGTTGTAAACAGCAGCTTTATGATTTTATTATTAGACCTTTTATTAACAGAATTATTCCTTGGATAAACATGGTTAAAGTAGAAAAAGTATATAAATATTTTGATGAAAAAGAGGTCTTACATGACATTTCCTGCCAATTTGAGCCCGGAAAAACCAATCTTATAATTGGACAAAGCGGTTCCGGTAAAACTGTACTTATGAAATGTCTCATAGGATTATATGAAGCCGATCAGGGGACTATCTTTTATGACAAAAGAAATTTTTCCAATATGTCAAAAAAAGAACGAAAACATATGCGTCAAGAAATGGGAGTCTTGTTTCAGGGAGGTGCTTTATTTGATTCTATGACAGTTAAAGAAAATATTCTGTTTCCATTAATTATGCTTTCAAATCAAACCGCCTCTGAGAAAAAAGACAGGGTAGATTTTTGTTTGGAAAGAGTAAATTTAAAAGATACTCATGAATTATATCCGTCTCAATTAAGTGGCGGTATGAAAAAACGAGTTGCCATCGCCCGTGCCATTGCTTTAAATCCGAAATATCTTTTTTGCGATGAACCTAATTCCGGATTAGACCCTAAAACATCCCTTGTTATCGATGAGTTGATATCTGAAATTACGCATGAATATCAAATGACAACCATTATAAACACTCATGATATGAATTCGGTTATGGCAATAGGAGAAACTGTTTCGTTTATTTTTGAAGGTAAGCTTTGGTGGAAAGGCTCAAACAATAATATACTCCATACCGATAATGAAGAACTGAATAATTTTGTGTATGCAAACAAGTTTGTTCATCAATTTTTATCTAAATAATAAAAATAAAAGATGTTTAAAATTATTGATATACTCATAATCCTTGCTATGGTTTGGTTCGGATACAAAGGAATCAAAAGAGGACTTATTCTTGAAGTATTTTCAATAATTGCGTTGTTGGTAGGTGGATGGGGAGCCATTTATTTATCAGATATTACTGCTGGATTAATAGGTGCTGAATCCGAAACAATGCATTTACTTTCGTTAGCCATCACCTTTTTTATTTGTATTTTAACAGTTTTTCTTATCGGAAAATTATTCAAAATAAGTGTTTCTTTTGTTATTTCCGACTTTATTGACAAAGCATTGGGTTTTGTTTTCGGAGTATTTAAAATTTTATTTTTTGCAGGTATTATATTTTATTACATTGCCTCAGTCGATGTAAATAAAAAAGTGTTGACTGCTACTGCTAAAGAAAAGATACTCCTTTACAAACCGGCATATATAACAGCAAATTTTCTATTACCAAAAATTAAAACTGCCAATGACGTCATAAAAGAGAAATATCCTGCAAAAGTAACGGATTCTCTTCATGTAAAATATCGTTAATGAATAAAATCATTTCCATTATCGGTGCCAGACCTCAATTTATCAAAGCTGCTGCTTTATGCAGAGCGATTAAGCAGGAATTCTCTACACAGCTACAACATATAATTATACACACAGGACAACATTACGATAAAAATATGTCGGAAGTTTTCTTTAATGAACTCGCCATAGACCCTCCAGCTTATCATTTAGATATGCATACCGAAAATCAAATTTTTCCCTTGCAAAAAGCAATTCAAGAAATAAGTGAAGTAATAAACAAAAAAAAACCTGACATGATATTTGTTTACGGAGACACTTATTCGACCCTTGCCGGGGCAATGGCTGCCGAACTATGTCGTGTGCCTTTTGCCCATATCGAAGCCGGTATGCGTTCCTTTAATGATATGCCTGAAGAAGTTAATCGTGTAGAAACCGATAAAAGAGCCACTGTTTTATTCTGTTCTACACAAACTGCCGTCAACAATTTAATAAATGAAGGGCTGTCATTGAATACTCATAAACCTTTCCATCCGAAGAACAAAAAAATATATCTTTCCGGAGATATTATGTACGACCATGCTTTATTTTTTAAAAACAAAATTATCCCTTTATCTACTCCATTAAAAAATAGTATTAAAATAGCTCCTTCGTTTGCCTTAACTACCATTCATCGCAAAGAAAACACTGACGATGAAAAGCGGTTGAGAAACATTATAAAAGGCTTACTATTAATTGCTGAAAAAAAGCAACACCTTATTTTTCCCATGCACCCGCGAACAAAAAAGATGATTTCTCTTTTTTTAAGTCTTGAGGAACAGCAACTTTTTAATTCTCATCCGTACATTCATAGTTTAAATCCCGTTTCTTATCTGGAAATGATGTATTTAGAAAATAAAGCGGATATTATACTAACAGATTCCGGTGGTGTACAAAAAGAAGCATATTTCTATCAAAAGCCATGTATAATCGTTCGATCTGAAACAGAATGGATAGAAATTGTAGAATCCAAATGTGGCATTCTCAGTGATGACTTACCTAACTCCATATACCAAGCCTATATGAAATATACGGAAAATCCTCCTACGGCATTTCCTCCCGTTTTTGGAGATGGATATACTGCAAACTTTATTTGTAATTCAATAATAGAACTATTAAAAGAATAAGCTTTTTATATTCTTTTTTAAATAGTTCAAACTTCGTTTAAAAAAAAGTTATACTTTTGCATTCGGGTAAGTCTTATACGATCTGCTCCTGTTGAACTCCCCCAGGATTGGAAGATAGCAAGGGTAAGATGGTTGAGCGATGCGATATAAGTAGCTTACCCTTTTTTTATAAATTTGTGTATATGCTTTTAAAACTATATGAAAACAATCCCAACGAAAGACAAATCAATCAAGTAGTTGATTGTTTGAAAAATGGAGGGATTATTATTTATCCTACCGACACCATTTACGGAATCGGATGCGACTTATACCATGCCAAAGCTTTAGACCGTTTGTGTTCAATTACCGGAAAGAAAAGAGAAAAATCAAATTTTTCATTTATATGTCATGATTTAAAAAATTTATCCGATTACACACTCCCTTTAAACAATGCCATATTTAAATTAATGAAAGAATTACTTCCGGGACCTTATACATTTGTTTTAGAAGCTAATAGCAATGTTCCAAAGTTCATACAAAAAAAGAAAACCGTAGGCATAAGAGTTCCTGATAATAACATAGCCCGTGCCATTGTAGAAAAACTGGGACGACCAATATTAAACGCATCATTGAAAATAAAAGATGATTTCCTAGAATATTATACTGAACCTGAATTAATATATGAACAATATCAAGACACCGTAGATATTGTAATTGATGGAGGAGCAGGAGATTATAAACCATCATCCGTTATACGCTGTACAGATGGAGAAATTACTATCATACGCGAAGGGAAAGGAGATGTTTCCTTTTTGGAATAAACAGCAATTCGTTCTGTCGCTGTATTGCATTTGCAATACAGAGGAAAGTCCGGACAACACAGAGCACCATACTTCCTAACGGGAAGGGCTTGTGTAAACAAGTACAGATAGTGCCGCAGAAAATTACCGCCTTGAAAAAGGTAAGGGTGAAAACGTGAGGTAAGAGCTCACGCAGTAAGCAGGCAACTGTTTATTGGGGTAAACCTTATGGGTTGAAAGACCATGTAAACCGAGGCTTGAGGGCTGCTCGTCCAATCTCGGAGGGTAGGTTGCTTGAGGTGTTTAGTGATAAACATCCCAGATAAATGACAGAAGTTTTGAGTAATCAAAATACAGAATCCGGCTTATAGAATTGCTGTTTTTTTATTCTTCGTACATATAACCGATACCCTTTACGGTTTTAATATTTTCAATTGCCATTCTTTTACGCAATCTACGGATATGCACATCTATGGTTCTATCCCCTACTATGATTTTATTTCCCCATAAATGAGCGTATATCTCCTCTCTACGTACTACTTTATTGCAACGTGAAGCCAACAAAAATAAGATTTCAAACTCTTTGCGTGGAAGAAAAACCTTTTCTTCTTTATATATTACTTTATAACGTTCCCTATCAATAAGTATGTCTTTCAATTCGATTCTATTATCATCATTTTGCACTTCACTTTCTACAATACGTCTCAATAAAGATTTAACTTTTGATTTTAATACTTTCGGACGAATTGGTTTAGTAATATAATCATCAGCACCCGATTCCAAACCCATAATTTGTGAATAGTCTTCTCCCCTTGCCGATAAAAAAACAATAAGCGTATCATTAAAAACATCTCTGCTTTTTAATTCCACACACGTTTCAATTCCATCCATTACTGGCATCATCACATCTAATAATATCAAATGAGGCTTAATTTCCAAAGCTTTTTCTATGGCTCTTTCCCCATTATTAGCCATAAATACTTGATATCCTTCATTTTTTAAATTATAACCGATAAATTCTAATATATCGGGCTCATCATCAACTAATAAAATGCGTATATTGTAATTGGACATCATGAGTATTTTTATATCTGCAAAAATATATTTTTTTATATTATAAAATACAATAACTTGACTTAAACAATTATTAAAATAATGAAATCAATTATAAACACATCGAAAGTTGCAATAAACAAGAATATTAAAACTTTATAATAATAAATGAAAGTTAAAAAATAAGATTAGATTGAACAATCCTATTATATAATGGTTTTTATATAGAATTATAACGATAACGTTTCAATACATTATGACAAATTGGAAATTAAATAAAGAAAATATTTTACAAGATATTTTAGCAGGAGAGACGGAGATTATACCATTGTTAAGTCCTGCTGAAATGGAAGAAATGGAAAAGTTTGAAATTCCTGAAAGAGTTCCTGTCTTACCTTTACGCAACACAGTAATGTTTCCGGGTATTGTAATCCCTGTTACGGTTGGACGTGAAAAATCAATTGAATTAGTGAATGAAAACTATAAAAAAAAGCAACTTATTGGTGTTATTACTCAAAAAGATGAAGACATACAAGACCCTGATCCCAACGATTTGTATCAAATTGGCACTTTATCACGCATTTTAAAAATCTATCGCATGGTAGATGGTGGGACAACAATTATTATCCAAGGTGTTAAATTATTTAAAATTGAACAAATAATTACAACGGAACCTTATTTGCAAGCCACAATTTCCGCTTATAAAACCAATGATTCCGATAAAAAAATAATCAACAGCGATGAATTCAAAGCTACCATGTCTTCCTTAACGGAAATCACGGATAAATGCATGAAATTATCTTCCACACATTTACCTGCTGAAGCTATTTTTACTTTAAAAAACATCAATCATCCTTCTTTTTTAATCAATTTTTTGGCCTCTAATTTAAGCTTGGAAGTAATAGAAAAACAAAACATTCTTGAGAATCCGGATATATTAAGTCGTGCTAAAATAGTATTGCGAAATCAGATTCGATGTCTTGAAATGGAAGAACTTAAAGCCGAAATACAAAAGAAAGCCAAGACAGAATTAGACAAACAACAAAAGGAATATCTTTTAAATCAGCAATTAAAAGTTATACAAGATGAATTGGGAAATAATAGCATTGACCAAACGGTTCAGGATTTAAAAACAAGAGGAGAAAAGAAAAAGTGGGATGAAAAAACAAAAAAACAATTTGAAAAAAGTCTTGCAAAATTAGAACGCATGCATCAGATGTCTCCCGATTTTACTGTAGAATTAAATTATCTGGAACTTTTAGTTGACCTTCCATGGAATGAATATACAGATACGAATATAGATCTGACAAAGGCACGGCAAATTTTAGATGAAGACCATTACGGCTTAGACAAAATCAAAGATCGCATCATTGAATATTTAGCTGTTTTGAAATTAAAAGGAGATATGAAATCCCCTATTTTATGTTTTGTAGGACCTCCGGGAGTAGGAAAAACTTCTTTGGGCAAATCGGTAGCAAGGGCGATGGAACGCAAATATATCCGAATGTCCTTAGGCGGATTACACGATGAATCTGAAATTAGAGGTCATCGCAAAACCTATATTGGAGCCATGCCCGGACGTATCATTCAAAGCATTCGCAAAGCAGAATCCTCAAATCCGGTCTTTGTACTTGATGAAATTGATAAAATATCGGGGGCTACCCATCAAGGGGACCCATCCTCTGCCATGTTGGAAGTACTCGACCCTGAACAAAACAATGCTTTTTACGATAATTTTTTGGAAACAACCTACGATTTATCAAAAGTTATGTTTATTGCCACTGCCAACACACTCAACAGCATACATCCTGCTTTGGTTGACAGAATGGAAATTATTGATTTAAATAGCTATCTCATGGAAGAAAAAATTGAAATAGCCAAACGCCATCTTATCCCCCGACAGATACTGGAACATGGATTAACAAAAAAACATATTTCTTTCTCTGATACAATTATAAAACAAATTATCAGTGATTATACTCGCGAAGCCGGTGTGAGAATTTTAGAAAAAACTATTGCTAAAATGATACGTCATCAAGCTTTTCTTATTGCGAATAATGAAAGCTATTCGAAAAGTATTAAAGCAGAACACTTAAAAAAGGTATTGGGAAGCCCTTTATATAAAAGAGAAATCGATTTAAAACAAAACAAAATAGGCATTGCCATTGGCTTGGCATGGACACCTGTAGGAGGAGAAATCTTATTTATTGAAACCGCCATATCTGACGGGAAAGGAAATATTTCCATTACAGGAAATTTAGGCGATATTATGAAAGAATCTGCTACCATTGCCTACGAATATCTCAAAGCAAATGCTAAAGATTTCAATATTGACAGTAGTATGTTTGAAAAAAAAGATGTCTATATTCACATTCCTGAAGGAGCAACTCCCAAAGACGGTCCCTCCGCCGGCATAACCATGCTGACTGCATTGGTATCTACATTTACAGGTTTAAAACCCAGACACAATGTAGCAATGACCGGTGAAATTACGCTAAGAGGAAAAATATCTCCCGTTGGTGGTATTAAAGAAAAAATTCTAGCTGCTAAACGTGCCGACATCTCTGAGATTGTCCTTCCTAGTGACAACAAAAACAATGTAGATGAAATAGATGAAAAATACATTGAAGGCATGAATTTCCATTATTTCAGTAACATGACAGAGGCTTTGAAGTTTAATCTTCAAATATAAAGCATTATGAACTAAAAATTCCTATTAAAAAAGAGGTCGTAAGTAATTTTACGACCTCTTTACGTATATGCTATTGTTGTATCGTCATTTTCTTTACGATTCGTTGACCCTTATATTCCATGCTGTAGTAATAAATACCATTCGACAACTTGTCGGTATTCAATTCCACCCGATGGCTGCCTGCAAGTGTTTGTATTACTTCCCGATACAATATCTGTCCGTTGATACTCATTACTGTAAAGATAACTTCTCCGTTTTGAGGCACAACATAAGGTATGCTTGTTAACGATTTGGCAGGATTCGGAATGTTTTGTCCCAAAGTCCAATTGATTTCCGTAATATCGTTTATGCCAACATCATTAAGAATAGCACAAGCATTGACAACTAAGGTATCATTTGTTAAATCCTCGTCATCAGCTATAGCTTCAACAAATACTTTGACAGTATAGTTTCCGCTCAAATTAGGAACACTATAGCCTTGTGTAAACACATGTGTCAATGTTGAGCCCGATAAGATAGCATCCGATACTTCTGAAAAAGAAGCTAAAATAACACCGGCACTATCTACTTCGACATGAACTACAGCAGCAGAAATGTCGTTTGTACCTGCATTTTCTAAAGTAACTGACACATTTACGATATGTAATCCCGAATCACAGAGTGTTTCAATCGGTTTATTAATCGATTGTAATTGCAAATCTACTACTTCCGGTATTTCTACGCAAGCGGTAATGGTAAAGATATTGTTTGAAGAATCGGCATCACAACTTAGTTCCGTTTTAATTTTCACTTGATAATATGGCTGTTCTGCTGATACTTGAGGTACAATATAGAAATATCCCATATCATAAAGGAGCGACTCTCCCGGATTAAGATCCCAATAGAAGAATTCAGACATAACACTTCCCCCATTTATTTGCATGCTAACAGGCACTTGTACGACTTTTAAATTTCCCGTATTTTCAATCATAACACTTACAAATACCGTATCACCCATAAATTTACAATTGACTTCATCTACGCCAACAACATAATTAATTTGTAAATCAGGATTTATCAAAATAGTAGTAGTAGTTGTATCATTAGTTAATAGGGTATCTACTGCTTGTATGTAAGCTTCTATTTGATAATTACCCTTTAGACTAAGATCAAATGTATCGCAAATGGTAATCGTATCTTTTTGCAAACCTTGCAATATACCGGATAAAGGATAGTTAAATGATAGATTTTTAGCTCCACTTACTTTTAATACTATTTTTGTCGTATCAACATCAAAATTTACAGCTTGGGGTGTCATATTTTCAACTACCACTTGTAATGTTTGATTGTCTAAATTACAAGCGACTAAGTTTTCTTCTTCAGGAGTAATTAAACGAACAGCAACATCTTGTACCGATGCAATTCGTATTCTATCAATATTTTGATTAGCACCTCCAAAACTATTTGCTTCAAAAACCAAGCTCAAACAAGACGCTGAATCGTAGCTTGATAAATCTATAACAACATAAGTCCAAGCAGGGGCTGACAAAGAAGCATTATAGCGATATATTGTTTCAAGCACTTGAAAATTAACCCCTCCATTGGTAGTAGCTTTTACCAACATAAAGTCATTTTCAGTAGCATCTCCATCCTGTGCATACCAGAATTCTAATTTCGGATTCAACGCTCCCCTTAAATCTAAACCATTAAATATAAGTTGAGAGATTGAGCCAATTCCGGATTGTGAAGCAAAAGCCATCCTTCCACTACCATATACAGGGGCAATGACAGGATTTGTATCAGCTCCCGATTCAACCTGCCACGATACCGTTCCGGCTACTTGTTTAATAATAATATCTGACGGACTAACTGAGAAATCTACATCGTAGGGAAGATCTATTTTTTTAACAGTATACGTAACACGTAAAGTATCGTCAACATAATGAGTATCAAGTATAGATGATAGGTATACTAAAATTTGGTAAGTGCCTGACTTATAAACAGGGAACATATCCGTAAGATTGAATGTATCCGCTGACATAAGCGATAATGATCCTATACTGATGATAGTATCAAATTGAAAATTCAATGGACCGGCAACATCTACATGTATCGACAAATTATTAACTGATAAATCAAAATTTTCAGTTCCGGCATTTTTTACAGAAATCGTTAAATCAGTATAATCATCAAAACAATAAATATCATTCACTTCGACAGGGCTCAACAACTCACTCATAGCCAAATTATAACCTTCAAATAAGGGCGTTGAATAAGCTCCCATCATGGTAAGAATAGTTCTGTTTCTTCCTTCTATGTCATTTGACACACTGCTTAATCTTGGAGCTATAAAATTGCTGTAATCTGATAATTCCAAATTATTAATTACATTTACAAATACCGGATTAACACTTATAGAATTAGTATCTTGGTTTGTAGATGTTTGCCAAGAAGATAGGGTAGCTTGGGCGGAAGAATAATAACCTACATAACCCACTCCATAAAAACAATTGTAATTGGATGTAAAAGGAGTTGTAGTTCCGGCAAAATAAATCGGATAACCGGATGCATTGTCATTCACCACAATATTATTTTTTATATCATACGATGAAGTAGTAGAACTCGCTATGTAAATATTTCTCGAACCGCCGGTTCCGGACATATAGATTGAGTTATGATACATATTTAAAACATTAGATGTGCCTGCATAAATACCATAATAGGTAGAAGTTGTCGTTCCGATTAATTCATTATTAATAAATTCGGATGGCAACAATGTATTATAATAACCCGCATAATAAATATATGCCAAATAAGGATAGGTAATAGCTGTTGATCTTTGTTGAATTTTATTTCCATCGGCGACAAAGTTACAATAATAAAATCTTATTCCATACCAATAGGTAGATGTGTTTGCTGTTCTAGACAATATAGTATTATGTGAAACACTGCTAAAATCTGTATAATAAAAATAATTTGCGTAATAATATTGGTTTGTAATTAGATTACTATCAACGATGACATTTGTTCCGTAATCTGAAGTCCCTGTACCCCCATAGAAATAAATCCCATAATATCCTCCATCAATTACATTAGCAATAATGCGTATATTATCTACGGTACCGGTTGCAGATGCTTTGTATATTCCCGCTGCAGAGGAAGAAGTTCCGATCGGATCGGCTAAAATCCTACAATGACTAATTTCAACATCCTCTGCCATTCCGGAAAAATAAACAGCGTATCCTCCCGCTATTCTGGCATCGAAGGTAACATAACTAAATTTAAAATGATAAGCTCCTGAAATAGTAAGTGGCACATTACCACTAAAAATTACACTATCGGCATGTTGAGCCAAAGAGGTAATAGTAACAATATTAGTTAAACTTGCCCCATTTATACTTCCTTGTAAAATAAATGCGTCATAACTTCCCGAGCGTAATAGCAAATTAACATTCCCTGAAATTCCACATTTATTTAATATATCAAGTGCACTTTGTATATCGGGGAAATCACCATTGACCCCCACAATATAATTTCCATTCAAAAGAGAATCACAAGTATAATTAATTGCCCGTATTGTATCGTCTTGATGTGTAGTATCATTGAGAGCACCTAAACTACTAATCCAAACTACAACTTCATTGTATCCTGATTGATAATGTATAGGACCCAACACTAAGGTATCCTTATCTGTAGATAATAAATTACCCGTCCAATAAATACTAGGTTGATTTACATTATTAATACTCCAATTCAAGGTTGCTGAACTTATTGGATTTGTTCCACTATTTAAAAAAACAACTTCCAATACATCGGAATCGCCTACTATGGTAGATTCAGACAAATTAAGAATTTCTGTCAAGGATGCATTTTCCGTAGGTAAAGGTTGCGTATAACATCCCATGCTTGTTAAAGGAATACGCATCACACCTTCAATATCAAAATTTACATTCAGATAACGATAACAATTAAAGCCTGAAAAGTTTGTAAGTTTCAGATTATTATTTACATTTATAAATGTCGGATTAACCGTTATTGAGTTGACATCTTGGCTTGTAGCTGTTTGCCAAGAAGCTAATGTAGTATGCGATGAAGTAATGTATCCTATATTTGTATTTCCATAAAAACAATTATAATTTGATGTCAGTGGAGTCGTTGTTCCGGATACATAAATCGGATAACCACTAGATGCATTTACAATTATATTATTTTTCAAATCAATACTAGAGTACGTCGAATTTACAATATAAATATTTCTTGAAGCGCCGGTTCCTGACATATAAATACTATTATTCACTATATTCAACACATTATACGTCCCTACATACATACCGTAATATGTACTGGTGGTCATTCCAATTAACTCATTATTACAAAACAATGAAGGAGTTAAGGTATTATAATACCCTGAATAATATAAATAGGCTAAATACGGATACGTAATTGCTGAGGAACGTTGATGTATTTTATTTCCATTGGCAATATAATTACAATAATACATGCGAAGTCCATACCAATAGGTAGAGGTTGCTGTAGTTCTCGATAATATTATATTATGGGATATACTATTAAAATCACAATAATAAAAATAAGTTGCGTAATAATACTGATTTATAATCATATTACTATCAATAACGATACGAGTTCCATAGGCATTTGAAGCTGTACCCCCATAGAAATATATTCCGTAATAACCTCCTCTAATCACATTTCCAATAAAGGTAACACTATCGGCAATGCCGGTGGAACTTG
>ERZ1645192.624-NODE-624-length-29563-cov-11.308154_pt1 | contig 29563 bp, 25 predicted proteins | sample MGYA00575354_ERZ1645192 | MGnify/ENA primary metagenome ERZ1645192 (study PRJEB40844, sample SAMN11349763) | freshwater sediment metagenome | isolation source: river sediment | host: Sediment | place: India: Faizupur Khadar , New Delhi | collected 2017-02-21 ... | reverse complement strand
CGGCGAGCGTCGGCGGCAAACCGTGGAAGTATCTGCTGGTGCCGCACGACGAGGTCAATGAGTCGCGGCGGCTTGCGGATTACCTGCACTTTGAGGTCAAGCCGCACTCCTGCGGTTGAGCGCGCCATGATGGCGCTTGCAGCCCGCTGACACCGAAAAACCACCGCCGAAGAGGCTCCTGGGCAAAGAACAGATGGCGACCGAAACCCCTGCGCAATCCTCGCTCGCCGCCCTGCTGCGGCAGCGCGCGTTCATCTTCTTCTGGCTGGCGCGGGTCTGCACCGCCAGCGCTTTTCAGATGCAGGGCGTGGTGCTGGGCTGGCAGGTCTATCAGTTGACCGGCCGTGCGCTCGATCTGGGACTGGTGGGGCTCTGTCAGTTCCTGCCCCGGGTGGTGCTCACCCCTTGGGCGGGCCATGTCGCCGACCGCTTCGACCGCCGCCGCGTCACCCTGCTGATGCAACTGCTGCAGGGAATACTGCTGTTGCTGCTCTGCCTGGTCAGTGCGCAGGGTGCGGTGAACCGCGAACTGGTGCTGCTGCTGGTGGCTCTGGGCGGTGCCGCCCGCACCTTCGAGGTGCCGGCCACCCAGGCATTGCTGTCGGCAGTGGTGCCACCGCTGCTGCTGCCACGCGCGGTGGCGATCAGCTCTTCGGCAATGCAGGCCGCCACACTGATCGGTCCGGTGGTGGCCGGGCTGCTCTATCTGCTCGGCGCGACCGAAGCCTATGGCGTCACCGCACTGCTCTATGTCGCCGCGGCGGCGATGATGGCGGCCGTGCGGCCGTTGGTTCATCAGGACCGCAGCGGCCCGCAAAGCAACTTTCTGGCGTCGTTCATGGAGGGGATTCGCTTTCTGCGCCGTCAACCGATGCTGCTGGGCGCCATCTCGCTCGACATGTTCGCGGTGCTGCTGGGCGGCGCCACCGCGCTGCTGCCGATCATTGCCGATCAGTTGCTGCAGACCGGTCCGGTGGGTCTGGGGCTGCTGCGCGCGGCGCCGGCGGTCGGCGCGCTGGCGATGTCGTTCTGGCTGGCCAGCCACCCGCTGCATGCGGCCGGTCGGGCGCTCTTCATCGGTGTCGCGCTGTTCGGCCTCGCCACCCTCGCGCTCGGGCTGTCACGCTCGCTGCCGCTGTCGCTGGCCATCTTGCTGCTGCTGGGGGCGGCGGACATGGTGAGCGTGGTGATCCGTCAGACCCTGGTGCAACTGCACACGCCGGATGAGATGCGCGGCCGGGTCAGTTCGGTCAACGCCATCTTCATCGGTGCGTCGAACCAGTTGGGCGAGTTCGAGTCGGGCCTCACCGCGCAGTGGTTCGGGCTGGTGCCGTCGATTCTGCTCGGCGGCAGCGGCACCCTGCTGGTGGTGGGGCTGTGGATGCGCTGGTTCCCGCAGTTGTTGCAGGTCAGGAGTCTGGAAGAGGCGATGCCGGCGCAAAACCGACCCTGACTGGAAACCGGCCAGGCCCTGCGCACGCCGGCGCCGCCACGCGAGAAAAGGTCACGCCTCCAGCAGGCTGCGCAGCATCCAGGCGGTCTTTTCGTGGAGATTCAGCCGCTGCGTCAGCAGATCGATCGTCGGCTGGTCGTTGGCGGCATCGGCGATCGGCAGCAGCTTGCGTGCCGTCCGCGCAGTGGCCTCCTGCGCGGCCACCAGATGGCGAACCATCTCCATCGCGGCGGGAACTCCTTCGACCTCCTCGATCGAGGCCAGCTTGGCAAACTCCCGGTAGGTGCCGGGCGCCGGATGCCCCAGGGCGCGGATGCGCTCGGCGATCAGATCCAGCGCATTCCACTGCTCTGTGTACTGCACCATGAACATCTGATGCAGGCTGTTGAAGTGCGGTCCGGTGACGTTCCAGTGGAAGTTGTGGGTCATCAGGTAGAGGGTGTAACTGTCCGCCAGCAGGGCCGACAGCCCATCGACGATCTTCTGGCGATCAGCGCCGTCGATGCCGATGTCGATGGCTGAACCCTTGGACTTCTTTTCTTTCATGCGTTCTGCTCCTGTCGTGCCGAGTGGGGATCGAACCGGCGCGGACAACGCAGCGAGCCCGCCGGATCACGATCAACTCTAATGGCTCGGGCAACAGAAAAGAAGCTGGTATCAGAGGCCGCAGCGCACGCGCCAGCAATCAGCCCACCGACTCCTGCCGCATGAAGAAACGGTTGATCGCCGCCTCGATGCGCACCTTGTGGTGCAGGTAGCTGGCCGTGGAGGGTGGCGGACCACCGAGCGCACCCAGATCGAGGTCGGAGAGATGGGCCGGGTAGCGTTCGCCGCTGCGACGTTGCCGAAGCAGCGCCTCGGCGACGCGACCGTAGAGCGCTTCGCCATCGTGCCGGCTGGAAAATTCGGCATCGCCAACCCGCAGCATGAAGCGGGATTCGCCGCCCTCCGCCGGCTCGGCCACCGCCTCGACACCCTGGTAGGCGAGCCGGGAGACCAGACTCGCAAAGCTGCGCGGCGTGGCGAGTGGTTCGCGTCCGGTCAGCTCGAAGCAGTGCAGCGCCAGCGCGGGCGCGCCGTCGCGCTGGCGTCGCTCGTCGATCCGCTCCAGAAAACCGAGCCAGGGACCCACCGCCTGGCGCGGATCGCTGCCGGCATGGGCGAGTGCGAAGAGCGCGCCGCTCTCATCGACGATGTAGAGGCGAATCTGTGGCCCCTGCAGCCGGTAGTGCAGCTCGATCCGGTTGGGCTGATTGAGCCGTGCGACGACATGCAGGTCATGTTTCGGCAGGCTCATCGGGTCGATCTGCAAGGTGCGGAACTGTGCCGCCGGCGTGGCCAGATGGCCGAACAGGGCGCCCATCGAGCCGAATCGGCGCTGCACGACACGTGCACCCTCCCACTCCAGCATGAACAGCTCCTTTTCGATCTCGAACAGGTAGCGCGCCGTCCGGCTGCCATGCGGTGCAAAATGCTGCCGCACCGCGACAAAGCACTGCTCGATGCGCTCGCTGATCAGCATCTCCCGCCCCTCGGTCATGCAACTGATGACCGGCGGTGGCGGCAGGCGCTCCAGCGCCATGCCATGGCCGTTGAGGTGGTCGACCAGGGTGTCGATCAGGGCGGCATTGCCGACATGGCGCTGGGTCAGCAACTCGCCCCAGCTGGTGAGGATGAAACTGTCGATGGTGCGCACCAGATTCTGCCGCAGACCACTGTAACCGAGGGCATCGCTGCGGCTGGAGATGCGGGCCAACCCGGAGGCATGCAGTGTGGAGGGGGTCTCACTGTCGAGGTTGATCACCAACATGCTGGAGAGTGGCTGCTGCACGCTGGCGAAGGCCTGATGGGGGGTGGGCGGCAACGGCATCGGCTGCCAACGCTCCAGTTCGGCAAACAGACGCTGCAGGGCCCGTTCACTGAGGCTGCCCTCCACTGTGCTGCGGCTCGACCGTCCGGCCAACTGGTTGAAGTGAGCCCAGGCGATCAACTCGCCCAACTGGCGCGCCTGCCGGATCGGCGGACTGGTCGCCACATCGACCTGGTCGAACAGTGCCCAACCGGCGTCAGACGCCGGTCGCGGTTTGAAGTGCAGCCGCGGGGCGAAGGGCAGCGGCAGACAGGCAGGTTGCAGGTCGATCTTGCCGGGGCGACGCTCGAAGGCGGTGTTGAGTTTGCGCTGCAGGACCTGCAACTCCCTGGCATCCATGACATTGGTCAACTGCCGGTCACGGGCAAAACGGGTGAGCGCGCGATAACTGAAGGTGAGTTCGACCACCAGCCGCCGCCACTCCTCGATGGTGCGCTCGATGCTCCACTGCGCGCGATCGAGGCGAGCGAGGCGCCCACGGTCCCAGCCCCATTCATCGGTCAACCGCCGCATCAGCGCCCGCCGCCAGCCAGTGCCACCGCCCTCGGCCTTGTGGTAGAGGCAGCGTCGAATCAGCTCGATCCGCTGCGGATCATGCTGCTCCTGCAGATGGGCTTCGAGCCGGCGGTAGAGAAAGACATAGGGATCGAGCTGGTCCGGGTCGGTGATACCGGCGTAGATCGCCGTCTTGTAGTCGAGCGCCAGCGCACGGTTGACCGAGTGCTGGCTGGCGTAGCATTCGATCAGCAGCAGCTTGAGCACCGACTTGTAGGGCGCATCGATCGACTTGAACAGTTGCCAGATGCCCGCGCCCAGAAACTCCTCGGACGGCACCCGCGCCACCGACCCGAAGTCGATCACCTCCCGGGCGTCGATGAAGCGGCGCTGCCGCAGCCATTCGGCATGTTCGGCATGGTGGAGCTCGAGCTCGGGCGGCGTCAGCCACCAGATCGGGTAGCGCCCGGCCAGCAGCAGCCCGGTGCGGTAGAACTCATCGAGCAGCAGGCCATGCTGGGCCGAGCCGCTGCTCTCGCTCGACAGCTCGCTCTGCTCGCCGCGACGAAAGCTGTCGCAATCGAAGACGAAAAAGTGCAGGTCGAGATCGAGCTCCGCCGCCCAGCGTGCGATGCGCTGCGCCTTGCGTCGCAACCGATCGACTGCCGCGTCGTCGAGACCCGGGCGGTGGCAGAGCCAGATGTCGAGGTCACTGCTGGCATTGCAGGCAAAGGAGCCGACACTGCCCATCAGATAAATCGCATCGATGTCGCGCTGCTGCTCGGAGACCGGGTTGTAGCGAAAGGCGCGGCTCAACTGCTGCGCGGCATGCAGCACCTCGCGCCCCGGCTGATAGCCGGCCACACCGAACGGGGTTGGCCCGCTGCCGGCGCCGGGCAGCAGTGGATGGTCGAGGTGAAACAGCAGCGGCAGCAGATCGAGCAGTTGGCGCTGCCGTTCGTTGCGCGATCCGCGGTAGCGCTCCAGCCGGGCATCGTTGACCCGGCGGAAACGTTCGACGGTCTGGCGCAACGCCTTGCGGTCGACGCCGGCGTCGCTCCAAGTCTCGACTGTGCTGCTGTCCATCCCATAACTATAGACAGCCGAACGGAATCCGGCCCGTCGCGGGCCACCCCCGGCTAGCGGGCGGCAGCGCGCCCGGCCAGCCCGGTCCTGGCACGGGCCACAGCCTCGCGCACCTGCCGTGGCGCGGTGCCACCCAGATGGTCGCGGGCCGCCACCGACCCTTCGGGGGTCAGCACCTGGTAGACATCCTCGTCGATGCTGGCGCAGAACTGCCGCAGCAACTCGAGCGGCAGCTCGCTCAGCGCCAGTTGCTGGCCGATGGCGTGCTGTACTGCCCGACCGACGATGTGGTGGGCATCGCGGAACGGAACGCCGCGCTTGACCAGGTAGTCGGCCAAGTCGGTGGCGGTGGCATAGCCCGACTCGGCCGCCGCGCGCAGCACCGGTCGGTTGAGTTCGATCGCCGCCATCATGTCGGTGTAGGCCAGCAGCGAGTCGGTCACGGTGTCGATGGTGTCGAACAGCGGCTCCTTGTCCTCCTGGTTGTCCTTGTTGTAGGCCAGCGGCTGCCCCTTCATCAACGTCAGCAGCGCGACCAGATGGCCGTTGACCCGGCCGCTCTTGCCGCGCACCAGTTCGGGCACGTCGGGGTTCTTTTTCTGCGGCATGATCGAAGAGCCGGTGCAGAAGCGGTCGGGCAGCTCGATGAAGCGGAACTGGGCGCTGCTCCAGAGGATCAGCTCTTCGGAGAAGCGCGAGAGGTGGGTCATCAGCAGCGCGCAGGCGCTGACGAACTCGATGGCGAAGTCGCGGTCGCTGACCGCATCCAGCGAGTTGCCGGCCGGGGCGCTGAAACCGAGCAGCGCGGCGGTCAGCGTGCGGTCGATCGGGTAGGTGGTGCCAGCCAGCGCCGCGGCGCCGAGCGGCATCCGGTTGACCCGCACGCGGCAGTCGAGCAGCCGTTCGCGGTCGCGTTCGAGCATCTCGTACCAGGCCAGCATGTGGTGACCGAAGGTGACCGGCTGCGCGCTCTGCAGGTGGGTGAAGCCGGGCATGATGGTGTCGGCCTCGCGCTCGGCCAGGTCGACCAGAACAGCCTGAAACCGGTTGATGAGCCGTTCGATCTGGTCGATCTCGTCACGCAGGTAGAGCCGGATGTCGGTCGCCACCTGGTCGTTGCGCGAGCGGCCGGTGTGCAGCTTCTTGCCGGCCGCGCCAATCAGCTGGGTGAGCCGCTCCTCGATGTTCATGTGCACATCTTCGAGCTCGATCGACCAGCGGAACTGTCCGCTTTCGATCTCCTGACGGATCTGGCCCAGCCCGCTGCTGATCTGCCGGAACTCTTCGTTGTCGAGCACGCCGACCCGTGTCAGCATCTCGGCATGGGCCAGCGAGCCGCGAATGTCATGCAGCGCCAGGCGCTGGTCGAAACCGACCGAGGCGGTGAAGCGCTGGACGAAGGCGTCGGTCGCCTGCTGAAAGCGGCCACCCCACAGTTGATGGGTCGAAGAGGCGTCATTCATCGGTTCTGGACTACGCTATAAAAGATGGACGGGGCGGCCATTGTACCAAGGTGATCCGCCACCGAACGAACCTTGCAGGAGCCCGATCGATTGCACCGCACCACCGCCAAGCGCCCCGCCACGGCGCACCCCCTGCCGACATCGGTCGAATCGGGACTGGTGCCCGACTTCAGCCGGGTCGGGCCGCTGCTCTTTCTGCTGCTGCTGTGCGAGCTGCTGGTGATCGTGCTGGTGCTGGCCGCCAGCGGCGTGCGCCAGTTCGACTGGCAGATGCTGGCGCTCTGGTCGCTGCAGGTGGAGTGGATCGCACTCACTTCGGCACTGCTGATCAGCCGGCTACGCGCCCGGCTGCTGCGGCTGGAACCGGCCGCCGCGGTGAGCGCACTCTATCTGCTGGTGCTGGCGGTGGTGATGGTGGTGACCCTCTGCGGTCAGTGGTTCACCACATGGGCAGTGGCCGAGACCACCGACTGGTTCGATCCTTACGCGCTGGCCACCGCACTGGTGATCGGTGCCATCACCACCGGCGTGGCGCTGCGCTACCTCTATCTGAGCGATCGGCTGCGCGTCGAACAGCAGGCAGCGCTGACCGCCCGGCTCGATGCGCTGCAGGCGCGCATTCGCCCGCACTTCCTGTTCAACAGCCTCAACAGCATCGCGGCGCTGATCAGCATCGATCCGCTGGCGGCCGAGGAGCTGCTGGTCGATCTGTCGGAGCTGTTCCGTGCCACGCTCAAGGAGGGCGAGCGGCTGGTGCCATTGACGCGGGAGATCGAACTCTGCCAGCGCTACCTCGCCATCGAGCAGCGACGCCTCGGCGAACGGCTGCGGGTGGTCTGGCAACTGGCACCCCACCCCGACAGCGCCCGGCTGCCGCCGCTGACGCTGCAACCGCTGCTCGAAAATGCCATCTACCACGGCGTGCAGCCACTGCTCGATGGCGGCGAGATTCACATCCGGCTGTCGCGCCAAGGCGAGCGCATCGAGATCGAGATCACCAATCCGCTGCCTGCCGCCAGCGCGGCGAGCGAGGGGCACCGCATTGGATTGACCAACACCCGGGCGCGGCTGCGAAACTGCTTCGGCGACCGCGCCGAGGTGCAGGGCTCTGCCACCGATGGCGGCTACCGCACGCTGCTCTCTTTTCCTGACCAGATCTGACGAGGCGAAGGACGCATGAGTGAGCGTGGCCAGCGAGGCATCGATGCAGTGCGCCGGGTGATGGTGGTGGATGACGAGCCGCTGGCGCGACAGCGGCTGGCATCGCTGGTCAACGACCTGGAGCACTATCAGGTGGTGGCGATGGCCGGTGACGGCCATGCCGCGCTGGAGCTGCTGGCCCTTGAGGCGCCGGAGATCCTGCTGCTCGACATCCGCATGCCGGGACTCAACGGCCTCGACCTGGCGGCACGGCTGCGCGACCTGCCGCGCCCGCCGGCGATCCTGTTCTGCACCGCCTACGACCACTACGCCCGCGAAGCCTTCGGCGTGCGCGCGGCCGGCTATCTGTTGAAGCCGGTGCGCCGTGCCGACCTGCTGCAGGCGCTCGAGGATGCCTGCCAGCTCAGCCGGTTGCAGTGGGCGGCGATCGAGCAGGCGCGTGCCCGACCCGTCGCGGGTGGTGGCCGCAGCCACCTGTCGATCCAGCGGCGCCATGGCATCGACCTGATCGCGCTCGACGAGGTGCGCGCCTTCATCGCCGAACAGAAGTACGTCACCGTCATCCATGCGGCTGGCGAGGCGCTGATCGATGAGCCGCTGCGCGCGCTGGAGCAGGAGTTTGCCGACCGGCTGGTGCGCATCCATCGCAACGCGCTGGTGGCGCTCGATGCGGTGGAATCGCTCGAAGCGACCGACAGCGGCCATCGGCTGCGGCTGCGTGGCGTCGAGCGACCGCTGCTGGTGAGCCGGCGCCATCTGACCGAACTGAAGCGACGATTGCGCCGCGTCTGAACGCTTGGTCCGTGCCGCACCCCGGCAATGGCGCTATCATGCGCGCTCTGTCGTCACCACCGCCGAGGAGAGCCCATGGCGTCGCGCCTGCTCCGCATCGCCACCCGCAAAAGCCCGCTGGCCCTGTGGCAGGCCAATGACGTCCGCGCCCGTCTGCTGGCGCTCCATCCCGGCCTGCGGGTCGAACTGGTCACCTTCACCACCCGTGGCGACAAGCTGCTCGACGCACCGCTGGCCAAGATTGGCGGCAAGGGGCTGTTCGTCAAGGAGCTGGAGCAGGCGATCTTCGACGGCGAGGCCGATCTGGCAGTCCACTCGATGAAGGATGTGCCGATGGAGCTGCCCGCCGGGCTGACGATCGCCACCCTCTGCGCCCGCGAAGAGCCGGCCGATGCGCTGGTCACGCCGCTGCCCTGCACGCTGCTCGACCTGCCGCAGGGCGCCCGCATCGGCACCTCGAGCCTGCGCCGGCAGGCGCAACTGCGCGCGCTGCGGCCCGATTTCGAGCTGCTGACCCTGCGCGGCAACGTCAACACCCGGCTCGCCCGGCTGGATGAGGGGCAGTTCGACGCCATCATTCTGGCCGCGGCCGGCTTGCGGCGACTCGGCTTCGCGGCGCGCATCCGTGAATCGCTGGATGACCGTCTGCTGCTGCCGGCGGCCGGACAGGGCGCAGTCGGCATCGAGTGCCGTCAGGACGATGTCGCGCTGCATGCACTGCTGGAACCGCTGGCCGACCTGTCGACCACCCTCTGCGTCACCGCCGAGCGGGCGATGAACCGCCGCCTCGACGGCGGCTGTCAGGTGCCGATCGCCGGCCATGCCCAGCTCTCGCCACGGGGACTGTGGCTGCGCGGACTGGTCGGCGATGTCGAGCGTGGTACCCTGCTGCGCGCCGAGCAGTGGGGTGATCCGGCCCAGGCCGAGGCCATCGGCATCGCGGTGGCAGAGCAGCTGCTGCGCGCCGGCGCCGGCCCACTGATCGAGGCGGCACGGGTCGATGCAGCCGCAGACTAGGCCGCTCGCCGGCCTCGATCTGTGGGTCACCCGACCCGCCGGGCAGGCCGATCGCCTGATCGCACTGCTGCAACAGGCGGGCGCAGCCGTGTCTCACCTGCCGCTGCTGGCGATCGAGCCGCTGCCGCCGACGGCCGCCGCCCGCGCGCTGCTGCTCGACCTCGACCGCTATCAGGCGGTGATCTTCATCAGCAGCAATGCGGCACGGCTGGGCGCCGAGGCGATCCTCGATCTCTGGCCGCAGTTGCCGACCGGCATCGACTGGCTGGCAGTGGGCGCAGCCACCCAGGCGACCCTCGCCGAGTTCGACATCACCGCAGAGATTCCAGCCGGCGGCAGCGACAGCGAGGCACTGCTGGCACTGCCGCAACTCGGCAGCGAACGGGTGGCCGGTCGGGCGATTCTGATCGTGCGTGGCACCGGCGGCCGCGAGACGCTGCGCGAGCAGTTGCAGACGCGGGGTGCCCGGGTCGACTATCTGGAGCTCTACCGGCGCATCTGCCCCGCATCGACCCTCGAGCAGATCAGGAACTGGAGCCGGCCCCTGCCCGACCTGGTCATCGCCAGCAGTGGCGAGGGCATCGACCATCTGCGCCGGGCGCTGACCGGCCCGCTGCTGGCGATGCTCGAGCGGCCACTGCTGCTGCCCTCGACGCGGCTGGCGCAACTGGCTGGCGAGCTGGGGTTCCGTCAACCGCTGGTGGCCGATGACGCCAGCGACGATGCGCTGCTGACCTGTCTTCTTCAATGGCGAGCCCGCAATGCCGAAACCCTCCTTGCCTGATTCACCCGAACCCGCACTGCTGGGCGCTGCCCAGGTGGTGCAGGCTTCGCACACTGCACCCGCTGCACGCCCTGTCTCGCGCTGGCCGGCCTGGCTGGCGCTCGGCATTGCGCTGCTGGGCCTGCTGGCGCTGGCGGCCCTGCTGCTGTGGTTGCAGCCGCAACTGAGCACGGCATGGCAGCGGCTCGACCAGTTGAGCGACGCCTCCAGCCGGCTCGATGGTCGCATCGACGGGCTGCTGCAGCAGCTCGAACAGCAGGGCACGGAACAACAGCAGCAGAAGGCACGGCTGACCGCACAACAGGAGCAGCTCGGCCAGCGGCTCGATGCAGTGACCGCCGCCCAGCAGCGGTTCAACCAGGGTGATACACCACGGCAGTGGCGGCTGGCCGAAGCGGAGCATCTGCTGCGACTGGCCAATGACCAACTGCTCGCCGGCCGGCCGCTCCGGTTTGCCCGCCAGCAGTTGGCAACGGCCGACCGGTTGGTCGCCGAACTCGACGATCCGCAGCTGCAACCGCTGCGCGCCGCTCTGGCCGCCGATCTGGCGGCACTCGACGGCCACGCTCCAGCCGATGTCGAAGGCCAGTTTTTCCGTCTGTCGGCCGGCATCGGGCAGGTCGACCGGCTGCCGCCACGCGGCACACCCAGCCTGGCCGAGGCGACGACCGGCGAGCCAGCCGCCCCCGTGCAACCGGGTTGGCGCGGCTGGCTCGACCGCATCTGGCAGCAGTTGCGGCCACTGGTGGTGATTCGCCAGCGCACGCAATCGGTCGAACCCCTGCTGACGTCGTCGCAAACGGCGATGCTGCGCCAGCAGTTGCAGCTCCAGTTGCAACTGGCCCAGCTGGCACTGCTGCGCGGGGAGCCGTCGATCTACCACACCAGCCTCGATGCGGCGCTCGACCTGCTCGATCGGCAGTTTGACGGCAACGCCGCCGAGGTGACGGCGCTGCGTGCGACGCTGCGCGAGCTCACCCAACAGCCGATTGCAACGGCAGCACCGACGCTGGAGGCTTCGCTGTCGGCAGTGCGTCAGGCCATCGAGGCCGAGCGAAACACGCCGGCCATGACGCCAAGCCCATTCCCGGCCGAGGCACCCTGACGATGCGTCGTCTTCCATGGATGCTGCTGCTGGCGCTGCCGCTCACCGTACTGCTGGTGCTGCTGGCGCAGCGCGACCCCGGTTATCTGCTGCTCAGTTACGGCGGCTTCTCGATCGAAACCAGCCTCTGGTTCGCCCTGCTGAGCCTGTTGGTGCTGCTGTGGCTGCTGCGGCTGTTGCAGCGGCTGCTGCGCGGTGGGCAACGACTCGGCAGCTGGTGGCAGCACCGGGATGTCCGCCGGCAGGCGCAACGGGTCGATGAGGGCTTGATCGCCTTTGCCGAGGGCCAGTGGCGGCAGGCGCACCATCGGCTCTCCCGGCTGGGCGGTGCGCACCACGAGCGGTTGCCGCTGCGACTGCTGGCGGCGCAGGCGGCCGAACGCGCCGGCGACCTGCAGGCCAGCCAGGCACTGCTGGCATCGATTCGTCAGGAGGGGAGCGCCGAGGATCGGCTGGCAGCCGATCTGACCGAGGCACGGCTGTGGATCGACCGAGGCGCGCCCGAACGGGCCGTGGCGCTGCTCGATGCGCTGGGCGCGGCACATCCCGACCATCCGGCACGGCTGCGGCTGCTGGCCGAGGCGCTGCTGCGCCAGCGGGCCTGGCCACTGCTGACCGAACTGCTGCCGAAGCTGAAAAAGCCCAAGCTGCTGAACGACGACGAGTTGCGGACGCTGGAACGGACGCTCCAGTGCGGCCTGTTCAGCGCTGCCGTCGCCCAAGGTGCAGCAGCGCTGGAGCAGCAGTTCACGCGACTCTCCCGGCCACTGGCGCGTGACCCACAGGTGATTGCGGCCTATGTCGATGCCCTGATCGAGAGCGGTGCCGAACCGCGTGCCGAACGGGCAGTGCGCGAAGCGCTGGGCCGTGACTGGCAAGCGGCGCTGGTGGAGCGTTATGGCCGCATCGGTGGCGAACATCCCGACCAGCAACTGGCCACCGCCGAGCGCTGGCTGAAGAGCCATCCGCACGATGCAATCCTGCTGCGGGCCGTGGCACGGCTGGCACTGCGCAACCACCTGTGGGGACGGGCACAGCAGGCATTGCAGGCCAGCTTCGCGCTGCACCCCGACCCGCAGACCGCCGCCGAACTGGCGCGGCTCGACACGGCGCTGGGCGAGGCCACGACCGGAATCGGCCACTATCAGCAGGCGCTCGGGCTGCTGGCGGTGACGCTGCCGGAACTGCCGCTGCCGGGCAAGCCCCGCCCATCCTCAGGCCGACTCCCCGGCCAGATCGATCCTCATCGCACCTGAGCGGCACAACCGCGCGCGCCACGACTGGCCGGTGTCGGCCGCGCAGAAGATCAGCACCCGGGCAAAGCCCATGCATCCATCCCAATCGACCTGCCGCAGGTGCGGTTGCGCCTGCTGCCACTGCTCGACATGCGGCGGTGGCGCGCACGTCGCGTCGTCCAGCCAGAGCCAGCCGGTGCACGGGCTGACCTGCCGTTGCAGCCGCCACTCGGCCAGACTGGCCGCACCGGCAAAGCCGTGGCGATCACAGGCGATCAGCAGTGAATCGGCTTCGTGCAGCCGCCCGGCGTGCCACTCACCCACCGGCCAGTGACAGCGAATCACCGGCTCGCGACGCAGCCAGTCGAACAGCGACGGCCACAGATCGCCCAGCGGCAGCGGGTCGAGCAGGAATTCGAGCAGCCGCCCATCCGGCCATGGGGCGCGAAAATGGAGCTCGACCTGCCGATCGGCATAGATCAGTCGCGCCCGTTGCCCGGCGAAATAGCGCGGCAGACCGCCCGCGGCCGGAGTGCGCAGCAGCAGCCGCCAACAGCCATCCGCAGTCGGATCGAGCGCCGCGACCTGGCAGGCGCGCTGGACCTGAGGCAGGGTGGCCGGCGGCAGCAGCGCCGGGTTGTCGAGCAGCAGATCGCTCAGCGCGATGGCGCAGCAGGGCAGGATGGCACAGGAGGTTCCGTCCGCTTCGATGATGCCCTGCGCGGTCAACACCCTGCCGCGCAACAGTTGCGAACGGCAGCGCTCACAGTTGCCGTTGCCACAGGAGGCCGGCAGGCTGAAGCCATGCCGCTGCGCGGCGGCGAGCAGGGTTTCGTTGTCGGTGGCGGGGTGTCGATGGTCGGGTTGCCAGCAGAGGGTGTGCAGCATCGCAACCACCCTGCCTCAGTCGATGCCGAGTTCGGGCCAGAGCTGGTCGATCCGTGCCTTGACCGCGGCATCCATCCGGATCGGCCGTCCCCACTCCCGCTGCGTCTCGCCCGGCCATTTGTGGGTGGCATCGAGCCCCATCTTGCCGCCAAGACCGCTGACCGGCGAGGCGAAATCGAGGTAGTCGATCGGGGTCTGGTCGATCAGCAGGGTGTCGCGCACCGGATCCATCCGGGTCGTCACCGCCCAGATCACCTCCTTCCAGTCGCGGGCATCGATGTCGTCGTCGGTGACGATCACAAACTTGGTGTAGATGAACTGCCGCAGAAACGACCAGACCCCGAGCATGATGCGGCGGGCATGGCCGGGATAGCCCTTCTTGATGGTGACCACCGCCAGCCGGTAGGAGCAGCCCTCCGGCGGCAGATAGAAGTCGATGATCTCCGGAAACTGCTTGCGCAGCAGTGGCACCACCACCTCATTGAGCGCGACGCCGAGAATGGCCGGCTCATCGGGCGGCTTGCCGGTGTAGGTGCTGTGATAGATCGGCCGTTCGCGCTGGGTGATGCGCTCGATGGTGAGGACCGGAAAACGCTCGACCTCGTTGTAGTAACCGGTGTGATCGCCAAAGGGGCCCTCATCGGCGAAGTCGCCGGGATGGATCACCCCCTCCAGCACGATCTCGGCACTGGCCGGCACCTGCAGGTCGCTGCCGATGCAGTTGACCAGCTCACTGCGCTCACCACGCAGCAGGCCGGCGAAGGCATACTCCGAAAGGGTGTCGGGAATCGGCGTCACTGCCGCCAGGATGGTGGCCGGATCGGCACCCAGCGCGACCGCCACCGGAAAGGGGCGGTCAGGATGGCGCTGCCAGAATTCGCGCAGATCCTGCGCGCCACCCCGCTGGGCCAGCCAGCGCATGATGACACGGTTGCGGTCGATCACCTGCTGACGGTAGATGCCGAGGTTCTGCCGCGGCTTTTCGGGTCCGCGGGTCACCACCAGTGGCCAGGTGATCAGCGGTGCCGCATCACCGGGCCAGCAGGTCTGGATCGGCAACCGTCCCAGATCGACCTCGCTGCCCTCGAAGATCTGGCTCTGGCAGGGGGCGGTGCGGGTCAGCTTCGGCGCCAGGTTGAGTGCCTGCTTCAGCAGCGGCCACTTCTCCCAAGCATCCTTCAGACCGCGGGGCGGTTCGGGCTCGCGCAGCGCCGCCAGTGTCTCGCCGATCGCGCGCAGCCGGCTCGGCTCCTCCTCCCCCATGCCGAGCGCGACCCGCTGCACCGTGCCGAACAGGTTGCTCAGAAGCGGCATCGAGTGGTTCAGCGGCTGCTCGAACAGCAGCGCCGGACCGCCGCGCAACAGGGTGCGCTGGCTGATTTCGGTCACTTCGAGGCGGGGGTCGACCGGTGTCCTGATCCGCTTCAGCTCGCCCCGCTGTTCGAGCAGGGCGATGAAGTCGCGCAGGTCGCGGTAGCGCATGGCCGTTACGCCATCACTTGCGTTTCATCGAGGCGAAGAACTCATCGTTGCTCTTGGTCTGCCGCAGCTTGTCGACCAGGAACTCGATCGCATCCAGGTCATCCATCGAATTGAGCAGCTTGCGCAGGATCCACATCCGTTGCAGTTCGTCCTCGCTGGTGAGGAACTCCTCGCGGCGGGTGCCGGAGCGGCGGATGTTGATGGCCGGATAGATGCGCTTCTCGGCAGCACGGCGGTCAAGGTGGATTTCGGCGTTCCCGGTGCCCTTGAACTCCTCGTAGATCACCTCGTCCATCTTGGAGCCGGTGTCGATCAGCGCCGAGGCGATGATGGTGAGGCTGCCCCCCTCCTCGATGTTGCGCGCGGCGCCGAAGAAGCGCTTGGGCTGGGCCAGCGCGTTGGCATCGACACCGCCGGTCAGCACCTTGCCCGAGGAGGGCACCACGGTGTTGTAGGCGCGGGCCAGCCGGGTCATCGAGTCGAGCAGGATCACCACATCCATCCGATGCTCGACCAGCCGCTTGGCCTTCTCGATGACCATCTCCGCCACCTGCACATGGCGGGTCGGCGGCTCGTCGAAGGTGCTGGCGATCACTTCGCCACGCACCATGCGCTGCATCTCGGTCACCTCCTCGGGACGCTCGTCGATCAGCAGCACGATCAGATAGCATTCGGGGTTGTTGCGGGCGATCGACTGGGCGATGTTCTGCAGCAGGATGGTCTTGCCGGCCTTGGGTGGCGAGACGATCAGCGCGCGCTGCCCCTTGCCGATCGGCGAGACCAGATCGATGATGCGGGCGGAGATGTCCTCGGTGCTGCCGTTTCCGGCCTCCAGCAGCAGCCGCCGCTGCGGAAACAGCGGTGTGAGGTTCTCGAACAGGATCTTGTTCTTCGAACTGTCGGGGGTGTCGTAGTTGATGGTGTCGACCTTGAGCAGCGCAAAGTAGCGCTCACCCTCCTTGGGCGGACGAATCTTGCCCACCACCGTATCGCCGGTGCGCAGGTTGAAGCGGCGAATCTGACTCGGTGAAACATAGATGTCGTCGGGCCCGGCCAGATAGGAGCCCTCCGCCGCCCGCAGAAAGCCAAAGCCATCCTGCAGGATCTCCAGCACTCCATCGCCGCTGATGTCCTCACCACTGCGCGCATGTTTCTTCAAAATGGCGAAGATGATGTCCTGCTTGCGCGAGCGGGCCATGTTCTCCAGCCCCATCTCGTTGGCAATCTGCAGCAGTTCTGGAATGGGTTTGGTCTTGAGTTCGGTCAGGTTCATGTGCGGGCGTGTTGGCTGGTGGCTGTGGCTGGCGGGTTGTTGCATGGTCGAAGCGTGATGAGGGTTGAGCTGTGGGCTATTGAGCCGAGGCGTGGTGCCTGGCCAGCGGAAACATGGCAAAGATAAAAGATAGAAGAGGACGAATGGACTGCGGGTGTGCAGACTGGACGAACCCGAGGTGGCGAATGTGATCGCCCGAAAGACCGGGATGGGTCTGTTCCGATGCCTGGGTCACACAGAAAGCGGCGCCTCAGCGGCGCGCTCCTTCTGCCTAATTTAGAGCCGATTGCAAAAAAAGCAAGAGATGCGTTGCGCGGATCCGGTTTTCGTCATCGCTGAAGGCGGTCGCACCGGGTGGATTGGCGCCGACAGGGGGAGTAGAATCGGCCACCTTTTGTCAGGCAAGGGTACCCACCTTTGATGTCATCCGATGCTCGCACCAGCCATTTCGCTGCAATGTGAAGCCATGACTCTTTTCTCGCCGCTTGTCAGCCTGGCCATTGCGGTCACGGCAACGACACCTTTCATCAGCAGGTGACATCCGTGGCTGATTCCAGTTCGATCCCTTCATCCACCGAAATGCACGCTTCCGAACGCGGACCGGAAAACCGCGACAGCCGACTGATGGTGCTCAGTCTGGCGGCACTGGGGGTGGTGTTCGGCGACATCGGCACCAGTCCACTCTACGCATTGCGGGAGTGCTTTTTCGGCAGCACCCAGCTGCCGGTCAACGAGGCCAATGTGCTGGGCGTGCTGTCGCTGATCTTCTGGACCCTGATCTGCGTGATCTCGATCAAGTATCAGACCGTGGTGCTCAAGGCCGACAACCGCGGCGAAGGCGGCATCCTGGCGCTGCTGGCACTGCTGGACCCCTGGCACTCATCACAGGGCGGCAACAAACCCAAGACGCTGGTGATCCTGGCGATCATCGGCGCCTCTTTGCTCTACGGTGAAGGGGTGATCACGCCGGCCATCTCGGTGCTGAGCGCGGTGGAGGGGCTGGAGGTGGCGGCACCGGGTCTGGCGCACTACGTGATACCGATCACCGTGGTCATTCTGATCGGGGTGTTCCTGCTGCAAAGTGGCGGCACCCACAAGGTGGGGGCGCTGTTCGGTCCGGTGATGGTGGTCTGGTTCAGCGTGCTGACAATCCTCGGCCTGCTGGCCATCGGGCGCAATCCGGCGGTGTTGGCGGCACTCAACCCACTGCACGCGGTGAATTTTTTCATCGACAACAAAATGGTCGGCTTTTTCACGCTCGGCGCGGTCTTTCTGGTGGTGACCGGCGGTGAAGCGCTCTATGTCGATCTGGGCCACTTTGGCCGCAAACCGATCCGGCGGGTCTGGTTCTTTCTGGTTCTTCCAGCCCTGGTGATCAACTACCTGGGGCAGGGGGCACTGCTGCTGACGAGTGGCGGCGCAATCAAGGATCCCTTCTTCGCACTGGCGCCGGAGTGGGGTCTCTATCCGCTGATCATCCTGGCGACCATGGCCACCGTGATCGCCTCGCAGGCGGTGATCTCGGGCGTCTTCTCGCTCACCAACCAGGCGATCCAGCTGGGTCAGGCACCACGGATGAATGTGGTCCAGACCTCGCCGAACGAGATTGGCCAGATCTACATCCCCTTTCTCAACTGGGTGATGATGCTGACCACCATCGCACTGGTGCTCGGCTTCAAGTCATCGAGCAATCTGATCAGCGCCTATGGCATCTCGATCAGCACCGCGATGCTGATCACCTCGCTGCTGACCTTCTTCGTGATGTCCGAGAAGTGGCAATGGCCGCGCCCGGCGGCACTGGCCATTGCCGGGCTGTTTGCGCTGATCGACCTGTCGTTCTTCAGTGCCAACGTGGTCAAGATCGAACATGGCGGCTGGTTCTCGGTGCTGGTGGCACTGCTGGTCTACACGCTGATGTCGACCTGGAGCTCCGGACGACAGGCGGTGATCAACCAGTTGCGCGGCTCGGTCGCCCCCCTCGATGAGTTCCTGAGCCATTTCACGGCGCAGTGGCCGCTGCGGGTACCGGGCACCGCCATCTTCATGACCGCGCCTGATCTGGGCGTGCCGCCGATTCTGCAATACCACCTGATGCACAACCAGGTGCTGCATGAGCGGGTGATCCTGCTGACGGTGGTGACCGAGGATGAACCCTGGGTGCCAGCCTCGAAGCGGCTGAAGATCGTCGAACTCAGCCACGGCTTCTACCGGGTGCATGTGACCTACGGCTTCATGCAGAGCCCCAACCTGCCGGTGGCGCTGCGCCTCGGCGAACGACTGGGTCTGACCTTCGATCCGGAGGCCACCAGCTACTACCTGGGACGTGAGACGCTGACGCCGCACGGCTCGGTCTCGCGCATGATGCGCTGGCGGCAGATGCTGTTCGCCGTCATGGCGCGCAATGCCGTGCGCGCCACCGACTTCTTCAAACTGCCCCCCTACCGCACCGTCGAACTCGGCATGCGGCTCGAACTGATGCCGATGGCCTATCTCGGACTGAAGCCCCACAAGAAAAATGGCAACGGCAAACAGAGCGAGCCAGACGCGGCCGCTGCCCCGGCGGACTCCAGCATCGTGCCATGACCGCAGCGGCGGAGCGGCCGGCCGCGCTCCGCCATCCCATTCTGCTTGCTTGCGACGCCACCGCTTATCACTTAGTCTTCGGCCGGTTCCAAACGGCAGCCATGCCTGTCGATGCGCCGTTGGTGAACGGGATGAATGGACTTTCCGCTTGCGGTAAAGAAAACAGCCTACAGACAAGATCAGTTAAGGAAGGCAACACATGGCCTATGATTCGACGTACATGCGCGGCAAGGCCGCGATCGTGGGGGCGGTCGACGCCGTCTCCCCAACCGGCGAGCTGGGGATTCACGAGCGCACCCTGCAGGTGCAGATGATCCATGCGGCACTGGAAGATGCCGGGCTCAGACTCTCCGATGTGGATGCGCTTTTCGCCACCGGCACCATGATGTCGTCGATGGAGCTGGCCGAGCATCTGATGATCACGCCACGCTACACCGACACCACCATGACCGGCGGCTCCAGCTTCGAGGTGCATGTCGAACATGCCGCCGCCGCGATTGCACTGGGACTGTGCGAAGTGGCAGTGATCGTCTATGCCGCCACGCCGCGCGCCAAGGGTGGCGCCAACTTCATGGCAGCGCAGATGGCCGCGCTCGACAAGAACAACCCGCCCCCCAACATCGAGTGGGAGCTGCCCTACGGCACCATCTCGCCACCGGGCAACTATGCGCTGGCCGCCAGCCGCCACATGGCGCTCTACGGCACCACCCGCGCGCAACTGGCACAGATCGCTGTCTCGACCCGTGAGTGGGCCTGCAAGAATCCGCGTGCCCGCCATCAGGAGCCGCTGACCATCAAGGAGGTGCTCGAAGCACCGATGATCGCATCGCCGCTCGGCAAGCTCGACTGCTGCCTGGTCACCGACGGTGCCGGCGCACTGGTGATGACCTCGGCCGAGCGGGCCCGCAGCCTGCGCAAGAAGCCCGCCTATGTGCTCGGCGCCGGTACGGCCCACGACCACGCGATGATGATCAGCCAGATGCCCGACCTCTGCACCACCGCCGGCGCGATCTCCGGACCCAAGGCGTTCAAAATGGCCGGCATCACACCCAGGGATGTCGATGTCGTGGAAATCTACGACTCCTTCACCATCACCGTGGCGCTGGCGCTCGAAGACCTCGGCTTCTGCAAGAAAGGTGAAGCCGGCGCCTTCGTCCAGGATGGCAGGCTGGGGCCCGGTGGCGCCCTGCCCACCAACACCAATGGCGGCGGACTCTCCTACACCCATCCGGGCATGTACGGCATGTTCCTGCTGGTCGAGGCGGTCAAGCAGATTCGTGGCGAGAGCACTGGCCAGGTCAAGGATGCGAAGATCGCGGTGGCGCACGGCTGCGGCGGCATTCTGTCATCGACTTCCACTGTGGTATTGGGTTCGGAGGAGACACTATGAAACGGATGATCCTGGGTACATCACCGGTTGCAGCCCCCTTCTGGGAGGCCACCAAGGAGAAGAAATTCCTGCTGCAATTCTGCGCCACCACCGGCAAGGCGATCTGGTATCCCCGCGACTTCTCGCCCCATGCGCTGGGCGGCAACGTCGAGTGGCGCGAAGCCAGCGGCAAAGGGGTGGTCTATGCGGTCAGCGTCATGCATCGTCCCGGCAATCCGGCGATGGCCGAAGCCGTGCCCTATGCCGTCGCGCTGATCGATCTCGAGGAAGGCGCGCGGATGCTCAGCAATGTCGTCAACTGCGATCCTGATTCGATCAAGGTGGGCGACAAGGTCAAGCTGGCCTGGGAGCCGCTGGAGGGCGGGCGGCATCTGCCGGTGTTCGAACTGGCCTGACGCGCACTGCCTGCATCACCGCAAACCCCGGTTCATGCCGGGGTTTGTCGTTTCAGAACAATCTTCGACGTTCCCGGCAGACCGGCGATCCAGTGCAGCATCCTCATCAGGACGGCCGCGCCTTCACGCTGTCGAAAAAAACCCTCTGCATGGCGTTTCCATGCAGAGGGCACAGTGGTCAGATCAAGAGCTCAACGGGACGCACCCGGATCAGGCGCTCTTCTCGAACAGCGGCTTCTCCAGTTCGACCCAGTCGATCTCATGGTTGTCCGGGTAGGTCGAATAGGTCAGCAGACCCAACTGTTCATACTTCGACCGGATCTTGTCGGTCAGCAGGCCGACCCGGTTCAGGTTCGGCATCACCCGGGTGAAGAGCAGATTGCGGAAGTTGCCGGCCACATCGGAGTCGAGCTGCCATTTGCGGGCCTCCTCGGGATCCCAGCCGAACTGCGCAAAGACATCGCTGGTAATCAGCCGTTCGCGCATCAGCACGCAGACATCGAAGGCAATCGCCGCGGCATCCTCGCGCTCTTGCGTCGGCAGGGTCTTGACGAAGTCCTCGAGGAAGTTGACGCCAAAGGTGACATGGCGCGCTTCGTCACGGATCACCAGATGGCAGACCTGGGCGAACAGCGGATCGACGGCGGACATCTTGGCAGTGTTGAAGGCCGCCAGCGCCAGCCCCTCGATGATCAGCTGCATGCCGATGAACTTGAGATACCAGCGCTCATCGCCCAGCACCTTGTCGAGAATCGCCTTCAGCGTCTCGCTGATCGGATACATGAAGCCGATCTTGCGCCGCAGGTATTTGTTGAACACCTCGACATGGCGGGCCTCATCGAAGGTCTGGGACGAGGCATAGAGCTTGGCCTCATAGGTGGGCGCGCAGCTGACCAGCTGCGAGGCCACCAGCATGGCGCCCTGCTCACCATGCAGGAAGTTGCTGCATTTCTGCGCCATCATGTGCCAGTCGAATTCGATCTTCTTCTCTTCCGACATCGCTTCATAAGGCGCAAAGCCACGGAAGGCATTGTACTTCTGGTCGGTGATGAACTTGGTCCGGTCGACCGGGGTGTCCCAGTCCAGATCATCCTCGGCATTCCAGTTGAGCTGTTTGCCGAGCTCGTAGAGCCGCTCCAGCCGGTCATTGGTGATGCTGTAGTCCCAGTTGTAGGAGCCGACCAGCGGCGTGTGGAAGATCTCCCGGATGATCTCGATCTCGTTCGGTCCCAGTCTGGCGTTGATCTCTTCCTGCTGATGCAGGTCAATCAGGTCACGATGCATCTTCTCTACGATCTTGACGTTGGGCATGGCAGTACTCCGGCGTGGAAAGTGTGGTGTGATGGCTGCGACCGCCACTCATCCACGCTGTGGCACATCGCCTGACCATAAGACCATTCCAAAAACAGGGTTGTATTGACCCACGTCAAGCGCCCGAGACATTCACTCAGCCGCACCCGGTTCGCCTTTGACCGCAGCCACCAGATTCTCGAACGGCACCATGCCGGGAATCAGCTGCCCATCGGCCAGAATGATGGCCGGCGTGCCCTGCACGCCGAGCTTCAGCCCCAGCGCATACTCCTTGGCCACCGGATTGCTGCAACGGGCGGTCGGCACCTTCTTGCCGGCCTTGGCATCGGTGAAGGCCTGCTGCCGCTCCTTGGCACACCAGACCGACACCATCTTGTCATGGGTGGCGGAGCTGAGCCCCTCGCGCGGGAAGGCCAGGTAGCGCACCTCGATGCCCGCCTTGTTGAGCGCCGGCACCATCTTGTGCAGCTCGCGGCAGGCACCACAGTCGACATCGCTGAAGATGGTGATGGCGTGATCGGAGGGCTGCCCCGGAAAGATCACCATCTCCTCCGGTTTGATCTCACTCAGCAACTTGACGCGCTCCTGGGCACGCCCCTCCTCGCTGACATTGATCGCGCCGGCACCGGTCAGCCGGTAGAGGTCGCCGACGATGAAGTGGCTGCCATCGGCCGTGCTGTAGAGCACCGGGCCCTGCTCGGTGGTGACCCGGTAGATCCCGGTGATCGGGCTCGGGCTGATCTCGGCAATGCGCACTCTGGGCACACCCTTTTCGATGGCGGCCCGGATGGTCGCCTCGGCAGTGGATTCGGCCAGCACGGCCTGGATGCCAAGCATCGACCCGCACAGCAGCAGCACCCACGACAATCGTCTGATCATCACTTTCATCTCCTGAAGTTGTTCAACACGGTTCGCATCAGCCGCGGCGTGGCGTGCGGGCCACGGCCCACACCTCCACCTCGATCGCGCCGGCACGGCGCAGGACGCGGCTCATCGCCTGCGCCGTCGCGCCGGTGGTGACCACGTCATCCACCACTGCCACCCGCCGGCCGGCCAGCAACCCTTTGACCACGAAGGCGTCACGCAGGTTGCGTTGCCGCGCCTTGAAATCGAGCTGGCGCTGGTCGACACCCGAGCCACGCTGTTTCAGCAGATGGCAATCGACCTCGATGCCAAGTCGTCGACCCAGACCGACCGCCAGCTCCTGCGCCTGATTGAAGCCACGCTGACGCAGCCGGCGGGGATGGCTCGGCACCGGCAACAGCAGCTCGGGTGGCGGCGCGCTGGCCAGCCGCCCGACGCGTAGATGGCTGGCCAACAGATCGGCGAACAGCCGGCCGAGTGCCGGTTGCGGCTGCTGCTTCCAGTCGCGCAGCAACTGGTCGAGCGGCGGCGCGAAGGCCAGCGGCGCCACCACTTGGCTGAAGGGGGGCTCCTGCGCCTGACAGCGGCCGCAGAGCAGTTCGGCCGCCGGCAGCGGCAGTGCACAGCGGCGGCAGCCATGTGTGATCCATGGCAGTTCGGCCTCGCAGGGTGCGCAGAGGTCGAGCGGCCGGTTGCTGCCCATTGCGCAGAGCAGGCAGTGGCCCGGCAGCAGCGCGAATTGCAGCCGATCGAGCGATTGGTAAACCGCCCTCATCCACCTGGGTTGACAATTCTGCCGCCACTGCCGTACCGTCATCGGCCACTGCGCAGGCTGCGGTCGTCGCACGCGCATCGAACAGACTCCATTTTCGTCACCCTGGTCAAGGAACCCGCCATGCACAGCCCCGCCGCCCACCCCATCCGCCATGACTGGAGCCGCGGGGAGGTCGAAGCACTCTTCGCCCTGCCATTCAACGATCTGATCTTCAGGGCGCAGAGCCTGCACCGGCAGTTCCATGATCCCAACCAGGTGCAGATCAGCACCCTGCTGTCGATCAAGACCGGTGCCTGCCCCGAGGATTGCGCCTACTGCCCACAAAGCGGGCACCATGATACCAGCCTCGAGAAAGAGAAACTGCTGGAGCTGGAGCGCGTCGTCGAGGCCGCCCGCAACGCCCGCGACAAGGGCGCCACCCGCTTCTGCATGGGCGCCGCCTGGCGCTCGCCGCATGAGCGCGACATGCCCCATGTGCTGTCGATGGTGCGGGCGGTGAAGGGGCTCGGCATGGAGACCTGCATGACCCTCGGCATGCTGACCGGGCCGCAGGCGCAACAGCTGGCCGAGGCCGGACTCGACTACTACAACCACAACCTCGACACCTCGCCGGAGTACTACGGCGCCATCATCACCACCCGCACCTATCAGGATCGGCTCGACACGCTGGCCCATGTGCGCGAGGCCGGCGTCAACATCTGCAGCGGCGGCATCGTCGGCATGGGCGAGGCGGAACGTGACCGCGCCGGCCTGTTGCAGCAGCTCGCCAACCTGCCACAACATCCCGAGAGCGTGCCGATCAACCTGCTGGTGCGGGTCGAGGGCACGCCGCTGGCGCAGGTCGATGCGCTCGACCCCTTCGACCTGGTGCGCACCATCGCCGTGGCACGCATTCTGATGCCGGCCGCGCAGGTGCGCCTCTCCGCCGGCCGCGAGGGGATGGAGGATGGCATCCAGGCCCTCTGCTTCCTGGCCGGTGCCAACTCGATCTTCGTCGGCGAGAAGCTGCTCACCACCCCGCTGCCCGAGACCAGCGCCGACCTGAAGCTGTTCGCCCGGCTCGGCATTCGTCCCGAAGCCCGCACCGAGTCGGCCGACAACCTGGCTGCCACTGCGGCGCTCATCGATGCCGCGCAGCGCACCGCGAACGACGACCGTTTCTACGACGCCATGTCACCCTCTGCCCACTGACGTCACGGCCATGAACCCCCTGCTGGAGGCGCTGACACAGCGGCTCGAAACCCGTGTCGCTCAGCAGCTCTACCGGCAGCGGCGTGTCACCGACTCACCGCAGCAGCCGCTGCTCAAGCAGGATGGCCGTGAGCTGCTCGCCTTTTCGAGCAACGACTACCTGGGGCTGGCCAACCATCCGCGGGTCATCGAGGCCTTCACCGCCGCCGTCCGCCAGTATGGCGTCGGCAGCGGCGCCTCCCACCTGATCAATGGCCATCTGCGCCCGCATCACCAGCTCGAAGAGGCGCTGGCCGACTTCACCGGCCGCGAGCGGGCAGTGCTGTTCTCGACCGGCTACCAGGCCAACCTCGGCACCCTGAGCGGACTGCTCGGCCGCCACGACCGGATCTATCAGGACCGCCTCAACCACGCCTCGCTGATCGATGGCGCCACATTGAGCCGGGCCAGACTGCTGCGCTATCGCCATGCCGACAGCGGCCATCTGGCCGAACTGCTCTCGCGCCGGCCGCCGGCCACCACCGCCCTGATCGCCACCGACGGCGTCTTCAGCATGGATGGCGATCTGGCGCCGCTGCCGCAACTGGCGCGGCTGGCCAGCGACCATGGCGCCTGGCTGATGGTCGACGACGCCCATGGCATCGGTGTGCTGGGCGAGCAGGGCGGCGGCAGCCTCGAACGGTTCGGGCTGGGGCAGGCGCAGGTGCCGATCCTGATGGGCACCCTCGGCAAGGCACTCGGCACCTTTGGCGCCTTCGTCGCCGGTGCCGCGCCCTTGATCGAGACCCTGATCAACACTGCCCGACCCTACATCTACACCACCGCGCTGCCACCGGCGGTGGCAGCGGCGAGCTGCGTCAGCCTCGAACTGCTGCGTCAAGAGGGGTGGCGGCGGGAGCGGCTGCGGCAGTTGATCGACCAGCTGCGCGCCGGTGTCGCCAGCCTTGGTCTGCCGCTGATGCCGTCCACCACGCCGATTCAGCCGCTGCTGCTGGGATCGAGCGCCACCGCGCTCACCTGGAGTCAGGCGCTGGAGGCGCAGGGCATTCTGATCACCGCGATCCGGCCGCCGACGGTGCCGCAGGGCAGCGCCCGACTGCGGATCACCCTGAGCGCCGCCCACCAGCCACAGCAGATCGACCGGCTGCTGGAGGCGCTGGCCCAGGTCAGACGACAGCTCGGCGCGCCCGAACTCGCGCAGGCCAGCCCATGAACCCTCCACCCTCCGCCGAGGCAGTGGCCGCAACGGTCGTTCCGTCGATCGACAAGGGGCGCATCGCCCGCTCCTTCGGCCGCGCCGCCGGCAGCTACGACAGCGTCGCCGACCTGCAACGCCACGCCATCCAGCGGTTGATCGAGCAGTTGCCGGCGGATCTGACGCCACAGCGGATCGTCGATGGCGGCTCCGGCACCGGCCTTGGCGCGCTGGCACTACGCGAACGCTACCCGCAGGCGCAACTGACATTGCTCGATCTGGCGCCGGCGATGGTCCGTCATGCCCGTGCCCGCCCGCCGTTGCAGGCTGCCCAGCACCTCTGCGCCGACCTCGAAGCCGTGCCGCTGGCCAGCGGTTCGGTCGAGCTGCTGTTCTCCAGCCTGGCACTGCAGTGGCTGCCGCGGCTCGATCTTTTTCTCGATGAAGCCTGGCGACTGCTGGCCCCCGGCGGCTGGCTGCTGTTCTCGACCCTGGGGCCGGCCACGCTGCAGGAGCTGCGCGGCGCCTGGGCCAGTGTCGATGCCAACGTCCATGTCAACCGCTTTCTGCCGGTCGATCAGATCGAAACCGCCCTCGGCCGCCACCCGTGGCGGCAGCGCCGGCTGATTCCGGCGCCGCTGGTCAGACACTACCCCAGTCTGCGCGCGCTGACCCATGAGTTGAAGGCGCTCGGCGCCCACAACCTCAATCCGGACCAGCCGACCGCTCTGACCGGTCGCCAGCGCATCACCCGCGTGAGCGCGCACTACGAAACCCTGCGCACCGCAACAGGGCTGCCCGCCAGTTGGCAACTGCTGCTGGGGGTGCTGCAACGGTGAAGCGGGCCTACTTCGTCACCGGCACCGACACCGATGCCGGCAAGACGCTGGTGTCGAGCGCGCTGCTGCTGCGTGCCCGCCAGCAAGGCTGGCAGACCGCCGCGGTCAAGCCGGTGGCCACCGGCGGTCTGCCGCACCAGGGCGTGCTGAAGAACGACGACGCGCTGCAACTGCAGCGACAGAGCACACTGCCGCTCGACTATGCGCTGGTCAATCCGGTCTGCCTGCATGATCCGATCGCGCCGCACATCGCCGCCCAGGAGGCCGGCATCGCGCTGCACGCAGCACTGCTCGCCACTGCCTGCCGCCGGGTGCTGGCGCTGGGCGCCGACTTCACGCTGATCGAGGGTGCCGGCGGCTGGCGGGTGCCGCTCAATGACCGCGAGACCCTGGCCGATCTGGCCCGCCTGCTCGGCCTGCCGGTGATCCTGGTGGTCAACATGAAGCTCGGCTGCATCAACCATGCGCTGCTGAGCTGCGAAGCCATCGCCGCCGATGGCCTGCCACTGGCCGGCTGGGTCGCCAACCGTGCCGCACCGCAGATGAGCCGCTTCGAGCAGAACCTCGCCAGCCTCGACCGGCTGCTGCCGGCGCCCCGGCTGGGCATGGTGCCCCACCTGACGCCGGTCAGCGCCGAACAGGCCGCCCCCTGGCTGCGGCTGCCCGACTGACCGCGTCCTTCAGCCCGAGAACTGCCGTCGCAGCATCTCGATTCGTTCGCGGTTGGTGCCGAGGTCGGAGCGACCGACCCGCGACGCAGATCGCACCTCGATCCGTCCCGGCGTGATGAACAGAAACTCCACATCATCGACAAAGCGCAGCAGGCGGGTGGTGAACTCGGCATGGAGGTAGGTGGGCGAGACCGTCACCAGCCGAACCCGCGGCTGGCTGCCAAGCAACTGCTCCAGCCGGGCGCGCGCCTGCTCCGTGCTGCCGGAGTAGCTCAGCGGTGCGATGGCATGTTCGGCGTCGGCGGCCGCCGCCTCGCTCGACACACAGTTGGGGCTCTGCGGACAGGGATGCAGGTGGTTGTCGACCACGCCGATGTTTTGCGGTGGCGGGGCCGAACAGCCGCCCAGCAGCGGCAGACAGAGCAGGGCGAGCCGAGTGGCATGTCGCGGGCGCATGGCGGACTCCTCATTGGTGCACTGGAACTGCCGCACACTATAACCGGCCGGCGCGCCTGGCCCGCATCGATGGATTGTCGCCGGCGTCATCGCTGTGTAACAGTAGCCGCGCCCTGTCCAACCGCTGCGAGGTCCGCATGGAACTTCCCCACTTCAACGACGGCCTGTTCCGCTATCTGCGCCGCTCACCGACCCCCTTTCATGCCGTGGCCGAAGCGGTACGGCTGTTGGTCGAACGCGGCTTCACGCCGCTGAACGAGGCCGACGGCTGGTCGCTGACGCCGGGGCAGCGCTATCTGGTCACCCGCAACGGCTCGTCGCTGATCGCCTTCGTGCTCGGGCAGCGCAGTCCGCTGGAGTCGGGCATCCGCATGGTCGGCGCCCACACCGACAGCCCCTGCCTGCGGGTGAAGCCGGAGCCGGTGCTGCGCTCACAGGGCTGCCTGCAACTGGGCGTCGAACTCTACGGCGGCGTGCTGCTGAACCCCTGGTTCGACCGCGACCTGTCGCTGGCCGGCCGCGCCACCTGCCTCACCACCCGTGGCGAGCTGGTCAACCTGCTGATCGATCTGAAAAAACCGCTGGCGGTCATTCCCAGCCTGGCGATTCACCTCGACCGCGACGCCAACAGCCAGCGCAGCATCAACGCCCAGAACGACCTGCCACCGATCCTGCTGCAACTCGACGACAGGCAGAGCTTCTCCTTCACGCTCTGGCTGCGCGAACAGTTGCAACTGGCCCATCCCGAGGTCGAAATCGGCGAGGTGCTGGGCCACGAACTGAGCTTCTACGACACCCAGCCCCCCGCCTATGTCGGCTGGGATGACCAGTTCATCGCCAGCGCGCGGCTCGACAACCTGCTGAGCTGCCACGTCGCCCTCGCCGCCATCGCCGAGGCCGGCAGCGAACTCAGCACGCTGATCGTCCTCAATGACCACGAAGAGGTCGGCAGCGGCTCGGCGGCCGGCGCCCAGGGGCCCTTCCTGCGCGCGGTGCTGGAGCGGATGGTGCCGGGCAGCGAAGCCCTGACCCGCGCCATCGACCGCTCGCTGTTCGTCTCGGCCGACAACGCCCACGGCATCCATCCCAACCATGCCGCCAAGCATGACGCCAACCACGGCCCGAGGCTCAACCAGGGTCCGGTCATCAAGTTCAACGCCAGCCAGCGCTACGCCAGCAACAGCGAAACCGCCGCCTGGTTCCGCCACCTCTGCACCCAGAGCCGGGTGCCGGTGCAGAGCTTCGCCGTGCGCAGCGACATGGGCTGCGGCAGCACCATCGGCCCACTGACCGCGGCCGAGATTGGCGTGCGCACCGTCGATGTCGGCGTGCCCACCTTTGCAATGCACTCGATCCGCGAACTGGCCGGCCGCAGCGACGCCCACCACCTCTACCGGGTGATCAAGCGGCTATTCGCGACCGAACGGCTGTCGTAGCCGCGCTACAGGCAGTGGGTGGGCTTGGGCAGCCCGGCGATCTTGGCCGCCAGCTTGGCCGGACTGCCCGGAAAGAGCCGCAGCAGATGAATGCTGCGCCCCTGCTCCGGCCCCAGCTCGCGGGCAATGAAGTTGACCAGCGGCCGCATCGCCGGTGACTGCTGGTAGCGGCGGTAGAACTCACGCAGCAGGTGGATGATCTGCCAATGCTCGGCGGTCAGGGTGATGCCCTCGGCCAGCGCGATCTGCTGCGCCACCGCCTCGCTCCACGCATCGAGCCGGCACAGATAGCCCTCGGCATCGGTTTCGACCGCCATGGTGACCCTGCTCACGCTCTCCGACTGCTGCATGGC